>ERZ1027208.627-NODE-627-length-12956-cov-8.457949_pt1 | contig 12956 bp, 13 predicted proteins | sample MGYA00520867_ERZ1027208 | MGnify/ENA primary metagenome ERZ1027208 (study PRJEB33311, sample SAMEA4378413) | marine metagenome | biome: Marine biome; feature: Fjord; material: Water | collected 2014-07-20T08:00:00Z/2014-07-... | depth 75 m ...
CCCGCCAGTGCCCGCCACCGGCCCAAAGCCGCCGGCACCAACCGCACGGCAATAGCCGTTCTTCGCCTCAAACTCGCCACCAGATGAAATGCGTTTCATGTCGTCTCCTAAAGCAAAATGGGTAAACCAAAAAGAAAGGGCAGACCCGTAAGGCCTGCCCAATGTAATACTAAACTAGGTCAAAGATTATCCTGCCGTAGCTGGCTCTTTTTCCGTTTCAGCGTGAATCATCAAAGGATTCGCATCTGAATTCACCGCTTCTTCGTTCACGACAACTTCGGTTACTGTATCCATTCCCGGCAGATCAAACATTGTATCCAGCAGGATTTCTTCCAGAATTGAACGAAGGCCACGTGCGCCTGTTTTACGCGTAATCGCACGTTTCGCAATCGCGCTCAGTGCATCATCGGTAAAGGAAAGCTGCGTATCCTCCAGCTCAAACAAGCGTTGGTACTGCTTAACAAGTGCGTTTTTGGGCTGCGTCAGGATCGTGACCAATGCGTCTTCGTCCAGGTCCTCAAGTGTCGCAAGGACAGGCAAGCGGCCAACGAATTCAGGAATGAGGCCGAACTTCAACAGATCTTCTGGCTCAAGTTCTGTGAGGATCTCACCAATGCCACGCGCATCGTCATCCCGCACATCCGCGCCAAAGCCCATTGCCGAGCCCTTGCCGCGTGCTGCGATGATCTTGTCCAGACCAGCAAACGCGCCGCCACAAATGAACAAGATGTTCGTTGTGTCCACCTGCAAGAATTCCTGCTGTGGGTGCTTGCGTCCGCCTTGCGGTGGAACCGATGCAACAGTGCCTTCCATCAGCTTCAGCAACGCCTGCTGAACGCCCTCACCCGAAACGTCACGGGTAATGGATGGGTTTTCTGATTTACGCGTAATTTTGTCTACTTCATCGATGTAAACAATGCCGCGCTGTGCACGTTCAACGTTGTATTCAGACGCCTGAAGCAGCTTGAGGATGATGTTTTCAACATCTTCACCCACGTAACCAGCTTCGGTTAGTGTGGTAGCATCTGCCATCGTAAACGGCACATCTAGAATCCGCGCCAGCGTTTGAGCAAGCAATGTCTTACCACAGCCAGTCGGCCCCATCAGCAAGATGTTGGATTTCGCCAATTCAATATCGCCGCCTTTTTGGGCGTGATTAAGACGCTTGTAGTGGTTGTGCACAGCTACAGACAGCACACGTTTTGCCATTGCCTGCCCGATCACATAGTCATCCAGCACTTCGCAGATGTCTTTGGGCGTTGGCACGCCATCCGTGGCTTTTAGGCCGGATGCCTTTGTTTCTTCACGGATAATATCCATGCACAACTCGACACACTCGTCACAAATAAACACGGTTGGTCCCGCGATCAGCTTACGCACCTCGTGCTGGCTCTTTCCACAAAAGCTGCAGTAGAGGGTGTTTTTGCTGTCGCCGGTTGTTGAATTGGCCATGTGAGCCCTTTCAGGTCTAAAGCTTGGTAATGTGCCCCAAATTACAGGCGGCACAATTTGATTTGGCCCTAAGTCTAAGTCACGCTCCCCGCTCCTGCAATCGAGAAAACGGGGGCGCGCGACGTTGTGACTTACTTGCCCTTTTTGCCCTTAGGCGCGTCGTCGTCATCTTGTTTACCGCGGCTCTCGACGATTTCGTCGATGTGGCCCCAGTCTTTTGCCTCTTCAGGCGTCATCCATGTGTCACGGTCCATTGCTTTTTGAACTGTTTCGTAATCCTGCCCCGAGTGTTTGACGTACATCTGGTACATCCGCTCGCGGGTTTTTTCGATGTGACGTGCCGAAATCAAGATGTCTGATGCCATCCCCTGTGACCCCCCAGAAGGCTGGTGGACCATAATCTCAGAGTTCGGCAGCGCAAACCGCATACCTTTTTCGCCGCCAATTGCAATAACGGACCCCATTGACGCAGCCATACCGCAGATCAGCGTAGACACTTTGGGGCGAATGTATTGCATCGTGTCATAGATCGACAAGCCAGCAGACACTTCACCACCGGGTGAGTTGATGTACATGCTGATTTCTTTGGACGGGTTTTCCGCCTCAAGGTGCAACAGCTGCGCTACAATCAGGTGGCTCATTCCGCTATGGATCGGACCATTGATGAAAATGATCCGCTCTTTCAGCAGGCGTGAAAAAATATCATATGCGCGTTCACCGCGGCTTGTCTGCTCTACAACCATGGGGACGAGATTCATGTATGTTGCGACGGGATCTTGCATGTGAGTGTGCCTTCAATAGGGGTTGCGCGGGACCATACCCGAACAAGGGTTTACACAAGATTAGTCGCGGCGCTGGGGAGCTTCAAGGGGGCTAGGTCCAGATCTGCCACTCAGATGGGCTACAGCTCAGCTCAACACTCAGATAACTAAAAATTTACACGGTGATACTTGACGCTGATGGACACACGGGTAAATTCCAGTTTCAACCTAGAGTGGTCGCATGTCTTTAGAAATTTATCCAGCTGATCCCAGCACTCCAGATATCCGCCACTTAATCGGGGCGCATCTGGAATATGGTCATACGTCCTACCCCAATGAAAGCGGCCATCACCTGACCGCCGAACAGCATCAGGCCGCTGGCGTTTCGTTGTTTGCGGCAAGGGACACAAAAGAATGTGTCGGCATTTCGGGATTAAAGATGATCACCACCGAGACCGCCGAAATTAGATCAATGCATGTTCTTGAACACGCACGCGGGCGCGGCATCGGGGAGGCGCTGCTGCGCTATACCATTCAACATGCAGAGCAAACAGGTCTACAGGCGCTCTATCTGGGTACTGGCAGCAGGGCTCCATCCGCGCCTGCCCGTCGCCTATACCAACGCGCAGGATTCATCTATTGCCCCCCTTTTGGGCTCTATGCTGCTGATCCCGAAAGTGTGTATATGATGCGTAGTGTCTGCACAGACGATTAGCCGGACCTCAACACCTCACTTTGCGGGATCATAAAAATCCGCCCCTATCATAATTTTGTGACGGAACTGCTCCAAAGAGAGTGCGAATCCAGACCAAGCCGGAGCTTTCATGACACGCAAAAACATCCTACAGGATCAGACCATCGGCAACAAAGCTGAAGCCTTTGAAGCGTTTGATGACATCCCGACAAATCCTAACCTGACCCACACCATCGGAGAAGTAATCGCGGCCCGCTATTCGCGTCGGGACATGTTCAGGGGCGCGCTTGCGGTCACGGCCACCACCGCCATTTTTGGCACAACCGCCTTGGTCGCGCCAAAGCAGGCAACCGCCAAAGGCACATCACGCTATAATTTCACCGAGTTAGAATGGGGCAATGACACTCAGCACCACGTTGCCGAGGGGTATGATGCGAATATCCTGCTGCGCTGGGGTGACCCGATCACAGCAGATGCGCCCGAATTTGACGTGATGAACCAAACAGCGCAGGCCCAGTCGCAACAGTTTGGCTATAACAATGATTACGTTGGGTTCACCGCCCTGAACGATGCAGGCACGCGCGGCTTGCTATGTGTGAACCACGAATACACCAACGAAGAGATGATGTTTTCCCATCTTGGCCGGCAGGACCGCGCAGAGTTTTCCGGCATGACGCCCGAACTCATCGACATCGAAATGGCGGCCCACGGTGGATCGATAGTTGAGATCGAAAAAGAAACTACTGGAGAGTGGCGTGTTGATCGCAACGGCAAATACAATCGCCGCATCACGCCCCTAAATACCAAGATGACAATCGACGGGCCCGCAGCAGGCCATCCCCGTATGAAAACCAACGCTGACCCTGACGGCAGGACGATTATTGGCACGCTCAACAATTGCGCGGGCGGCATGACGCCGTGGGGCACCTACTTGATGTCCGAAGAGAACTTTCACGGGTATTTTTGGACCAACCAACTCGACAGCGACGACCGGCCAGACCTAAGCGCCCTGCCCCCAGAGGATGCAAAACGCCACAAGCGTTATGGTATTCCGGGCATGTGGTATGCGTGGGGCAACAGCCACGACCGCTTTGACATCGACAAAGAACCAAACGAGCCAAACCGCTTTGGCTGGATTGTTGAGGTTGATCCGCGCGCGCCCAACGCGATGCCTGTTAAACACACCGCACTCGGGCGCTTCCGCCATGAAGGCTGTGAAACCACGCAAGCCGCCGATGGCCGCCTTGTTGTTTATTCAGGCGACGACAACCGTTTTGACTACCAATATAAATACGTCTCGAAGGGCATCGTTGGCGAGGATAAGGTCGCCAACTCAAAACTACTGTCAGACGGCACGCTGTATGTCGCCCGTTTCGACGCGGATGGAACAATCACATGGTTGCCATTGGTGCATGGCACAGGCCCGCTCACCGCTGAAAACGGCTTTGGAAATCAAGGCGATGTGATGATCGATGCCCGCATGGCAGCCGATCTACTTGGGGCCACGCCCATGGATCGACCTGAGGATGCGCAGCCGCGTGGCGATGGTACGGTCTATTTGATGCTCACCAATAACTCCAAACGCAAACCAGATGCCGTTGATGCCGCCAACCCGCGCGCGGACAGCTCATTTGGCCACATAATCGAGATCAAAGAAGGCGACGGTGATCACGGTTCTACCACGGGCCAATGGTCGATCCTTGTGCAATGTGGTGACCCCGCGATTGCCGAAGTAGGTGCGGTCTGGAACCCCGAAACATCCCAAAGCGGTTGGTTCGGCTCCCCCGATAACGCGGCAATTGATGCGGATGGTCGTCTGTGGGTTGCAACCGACCAAGGCCGAAAATGGGCCAAAACAGGTAAGTCTGACGGGCTTTACGGTGTTGAAACAGAAGGCGAAGCGCGCGGCACCTCCAAGCTGTTTTTCCGCTGCCCCGTTGGCGGCGAGATGTGCGGCCCCTATTTCACAGAGGATCAAGAAACGCTTTTTGTGGCGGTGCAGCACCCCGGCACGGATGGCACCACAAAGCTGGCCGGTTTTGAGCGCAACTCAACCTTTGAAGATCCTGCCACCCGCTGGCCCGACTTTGATCCAGCGATGCCGCCGCGTCCCGCTGTGGTGGTGATCACCAAACAAGGCGGTGGCAAGATCGCAGTGTAAACTACGGTTCAGAGATGGCATTTTTAGTAACTTCTGGGTCTCTACCTCAAAAAACTGGGGTTTGATTATTCGCCGACTCAATGAGGCAACGCAGTGGGTATTTTATCCCGTCAACGGCGGGCAACCTCCATATTCACCCAAGTATGGAACAACTCGCCCCAAAATCAGACTTACCCACGCATTGTACCTAGGGCCGCAACGTGGACTTTGTTGCCGTTGGTCACATTGGACCCAAAGTCTGCTTTTGGATTGAACCGTTCAACAAACGGTGGTTTTTAGGTTTTTTCATAGTATTGCAATGCCGTTAAAAATGGCCGAGCCTGCCTTTCAGGCGTACCTTAGCGCCATTCTTGTTCCTAGCATCAAGATGATTGTCCACAGGCCCCAGACACATAAATGGAAATCTGAAGTAAATGAATTTTTTTCAATTACTCTCTTGGATTGATGGTATTAGTTCGTATTCGCCTGGAAGGAAAAGTTAATGACGAAAAAGAATATTCTCATTATTACGAACTGTCAGGGGAGAAAGCTGGTGTCTCAGTTTCTGTGCTGCGGATCACCAGAACTAGCGGGAGGGTTAAGTCTAATGGAATTCCCTCAGGCCCAGCTTATTACCAAAGATCACAGAGAGAGTTTTCGGGACAGATTTGCTGCTGCAGACATAATCCTAGCTCAACCGCTTTTTGGTTCGCCCCTGGAGGAGCTTAGGCCCGGCAACCTGACTTCAGCTGCCCGTGACGCAGGCAAGCTACTGATCACATTTCCGTCCTTGCGATTTACGTCAATTTCGTACTCTTTAGTCGGGGTAAAGTGGAGAGATTATCCATTACATCCCTTTGAAGGGAGCGAAGACACGGTAATTGCGGCTTTGTTCGCTGCGGGACTGTCCCCTTCCGAAGCCGCCCGTCTTTATCATGAGGTGCCATTGGCTAGCGAAGAGGCGCTTCTCGAAAACGTCAAGTCCGACATAATAGGGCTCAGGGAACGTGAACGTCGGGCTAAACTCAATGTTGGAATGTCCGACTTCTACGAACAAAATTGGCGAAAGTCTCGCCTGCATTATACCAATGAGCACCCCTACGGCTCGGTTTATGTGGAAGTTGCCACCCGACTTGCTCCATATTTCGGCGTGACAGATTTCCAACAGGACTTGGTGCGCGATGTGGTTGGAAATAATTTCACCTCTCTTCCAATCAAGAGATGGGTCGCGAAAAATCTTAAACTAGAATTTGAAGATGACCCAGACCTTGCACTCTCCGAAAACAAAGAATTGCCATTCATATCCATGCTTGAACGGTTCTGGGATTTCTACGGCAAAGTCGGGCGTGCTGAAGTAATTCAGCGCCTAAATTCGGAGAATTCATTTCGTGAAGCACTCAAGGCTTTCAATAATATATCGGGCTCCACTGCACTCTCAGATCAGCGGCCCAAGCCTCGCAGGTGGTGGCCTTTCAAATAACACGGCGCAATTCTCAGCACTTTAGAGCGTTCAAAAAACGGTCGTTTTGGGAAACTAGTGTAGGGCCAAGAACTCGCTAATTTCAGCTCTATAACTAGGTGCCGAAGGCAATGTATTGTGATCCACTCCCTCAAACAAATTATACGTCACAAGATGGCCATGCGCGCGAAATAATCCTGTAAGGCGGGCGCTATCACTTGCTGGGATGTGGATGTCTTGCGTGCCATGTTGGATGAGGATTGGCGCGTCTATATCCTTTACATAGAGCGTACTGTCCCACTTTTGGACATAGGGTAAATAGCACGCTGGCAGCCATGATCTTCGGGTCATCAATTCACACATCCGCATGAACGGCGCATCAAGGATCACCGCAGCAACTTCGCGCTTTGATGCCACATATTGAGCCAAAGAGGTTCCAAGAGAATAACCATGTACGACAACATCGGTCCAGCCTTGCCCTGCCGTCCAATCATAGCTGGCTAGCGCCTGCGTTTTCAAAATATCCTCACTTACGGGGCCACCAACCCCGCCACCATCTGGGTATTGCAAAGCCACCACGCGTCGACCAGCCTGCTCATGCGCGGCGAAAATTGACTGAAAGTAAACCAGCGCGCCGCCATTTCCCATGAAAAACAGAACGGTCTCATTGGCTTCAGGTAAGTCGCTTACATAAAGATGCGCGCCATCTGAGATGACTAAATTGTAACCGGGCCGACCAAAAGCGACGTCGCCAAATGGGTAAATCAATTCCGAATGCAACCAGACCGCTATTATTCCGAAACAAACATAGACAGCAATCAATAACTTAATAATCCAAAACTTCACTTTCACACCTATGGATCTGCTCGGCTCATAACTACCATTATACCCTGTCACGCTAGTTTCACGAGCCATTTCTAGCCCTTAACCAAAATCCGGGACGGCCCCTTACTGGCTAGGACCGCTTTCTCAAAACCGTCGTATTACCGATCTCTGGGTGCGTTGGGTTGCACGTGTCACGTTGATCCATTTGTTGGCGATTTCTATAATCATGGTCTTCGTCGGTGGGCGTGACGGGATCTTTGACTTCCAAGTCATCCAACTTTCAGGAACGTACAAAAATGGCTTGGCAGTGGTCATCATGGTGACTGCAGCCTTGTCCATTGCATTGGTAGCGCCAAAGCGGATCAGCGGTTTTGTTCATTCGATCCCAGGCTGCACAGATCATGTAAATGCTGCCATGTCGGTCGCAGACGAAGCGCAAGACGGTGCACTCCAGACGCACTCCATTCGGTCAAAGAAGTCACCGAGGAAGAGTTTCTGCGAACAGCCCGGTCAGGAGAAGTTGTTAAACTAGTGTCCAGGATTCCCTATCCCTGTAGCTTCCGAAAAACATTAGGGTGGGAATTGAGCGACTGGAACTTGCCGTTGGCGACATCATTCCACGTTTAATGTGGTACAGTACAACCGTGGCACGTCTTTCCCGTAAAAGGGCCGCCCACACCATCACTTATGGATTTTCAAGTGGTAGTGTGAATAGTATTCGATACCACGGTCGGTATGATGAATGTAGCCTTTGGGTGTAGCACAGAAACGACGGCCATATTAAGCTCTCGGACCGCCGGATCACGTTTATTCGATCATTGAAGATCAACCATGAAGGTTTCCTGTTTCAATTCGTTGAAAGGTCTGAGGGTCGCTTCACCTGCTCAGGACACCACGGTCTCAACATGCCTTTTTTAGAGACTTTCCGATATCGAGCAGATCTTCTGTGCAAGAGTCGCAATTTGTGGTTCTCGAAAGTACGATCCATGTGCCCCAGTGAGGATGTACCAAGAAAACTTTGCATGCTTTTCCTTCCAATAAGGTATTGGATCATGCCCTATTTGAAAGGGGTTAAAGTCACTTTTTTCTCCAAAAATCAAAACCCGATCGCCTTGATAGGGACGTTTTCCAATGTAATCTAACGTAACAAGAAACGGCTGCTCCTCAAAATATCTCTCGTATTGTATCGCCAGAGACTCAGCTATTGGCCCCCCCTGACAATTTCCGCCAAAAATCAACCTATTTCCATCCGCGACTTTCTTCACACTGTCTAAGTAGCGATGCGCCAGGGCTTCATTCAGGCGACCTTTTTCGCCCCAATTTTCCGTGTATCCGTGAAAGGAATGTAGGGCGAAAAGGGGCTGGTTTTCGGGAAGTTTAGCAGCCAACAGAAAAGGTTCGGCCCAATTATTGAAACACCAAAACAACGGTGGGAGGTCCCCGTTGATATTCCATGCTAAAAGGTCACCGACATGGGTCGGCGCGCGGTGTATTACACGTTCGCGGCCCGTTATAATTCTACCAAAGGTTCCCTTGAATTCAATTTCTTCCAGTTGAGTTAGCTCAGTTTCCCTGAGCTTCGCAGGAAGGAAGTTCCAGCGATTATACGGATTAAATCCACTCATAGATACAGCGCTTCAGCAGAGGCGCGCCGCAATGTCGTCGACTGACAGCGCTCCATCTAAAAACAGCTCAGGATGCACTTGTAGGCCAATTTTTTCTTCTAGATCCAACGCCATATTCACTGCATCTATTGAGTCAAAATCATAATCAGATAGCGGCGCTGATGCATCAAGGCTTTCGACAGGGTCGCCAATCATTACAGCAATAAGAACCAAAATCCATTGGCTGATTTCATCAGCTCCAACTACAATTTGTTCACTCACAAGCGGCTCCGGTATACGATTAGAAAAATGGCTAGTCGATCAAATGTTAAGAACATTCTGCATCGGTACTTCCGTATTGCTGAATAAGCATATTCAAAATTTTTCCAGCAACGTCAACAAATTTCCGATCCCATGTATCAATCGCGGGACTGGCATTTAACTCCAACAGCCAATAATTGCCTGCAGCAGCCGGAACAGTATGGTCTTTGATCACAATATCCACGCCAGAATAATGCAGTCCTTGGGTCGCTTGGCACGCTTTGACCACAATTTCACGATAGCTCGAGTGGACTTCTTCCCAAACGAGGTCGCTATCAGCCCCTCCCGAAGCATGCGAGATGCCCCGAAGAAAAACCCGTTCATCTGGTAACGGAATGTCGGTTAAGCTACGACCGTGCCGCTCTAGAAACTCACGCATATCAGTGTCAATGGACAAGGGCGGCAGCGGCGGCAACGTGTGATGCTCGCGAATGGTATTCTTGGCGTTTACAAGTTCCCGTATTGTGGAGACACCATCACCTACCACATTCGCGGGTCGCGTATGGCGTATACCTACAACTTCTGGGGCAACATAGAGAAAGCGGAAGTGTTCTCCCTCTACGCTCTCTTCGACCACGATTGTCGGATACTTTTCCGCTACTTTGTCGACGGCGCGTTTGTACCAAACTTCATCTGTCAGTCCGGTGGAAACACAATCCCCATTCAACCCATTATTTGGCTTAACGCATATCGGCCCAGAAAACCCACTAAACGCCTCATAGGCCTCTTTCAGCTTCCGGCGGCGAAAAAACAGACCCTTGGGCACAGTAAACCCATGCGTTTCCAAATGCACTTTTGCTTTGTGTTTATCTGCTATCAACAGAGCCGCTTCGTGATTCAGATTTCTGCCGATGTAGTCCGTATTTTCTAGATCTCGCAATAAAAGAGCGCCATTTATATAATAGAACTCTTGATCCCCAATGGTGAAAGTCACCCAAGCATGCATTTTCCGATCAAATTGCACAATTTTGGTGATAGTGGTCAAATTTCTCTCTCGGGCGGCCCGCTCGATTTGCTGTGCCATAGGGTCTAGTTTGGCAAGTGGTGCTTCGAAAATATACACGCCGTTGCCTCCAAGTGGGTAATGCTTGACCTGCTGGCTCAATATCGGCATTGAGAATTGATTGCAAACTGATAGTTTAATTCGCTTAAATCCGAGAATGCCATGATTAAAATAGCCCTGTTATCATACCGCCAAGACATCGTCGAAGCGACTCCACCACAGCGAGCGCGAGCCCTTTTGGCAGAAGCCGCTCTGCAAGGGGTGTCTTGGGTGTATTTGGACCCATCAAAAAGTAAGCCTGATCAAAAGCTTGTCATGGCAAGATACTGGAATGGTACGGGTTGGAGCCAAGAGTACCAAGAGCTACCTGACGTGGTCTACATCACTGGCTTACCTTTGCTGCCAGAACATATTCCGGTCGATGAAATGATCCGGCAGAATTGCAAAATTGTAGCAGATAAAGGCATGAACAAACTCGCCTTATCACAAGCTCTGGAGACAGGCGAAGCCGCAAAGTATCTGCCGTACTGCGCCAAGATCCCAACTGAGAATCCCACAGGAATGCTCACCGAATTCTTGCGCAAGAACGGCGCTACCGTTGTCAAACGCACTACCGGTAACAAGGGAATAGGTTTGTTTTTCATCACGCCACAAGGCAACGATGGCATGTTTGAAATAAGATACGACAATACGGTTTTTCAAGCCCCGCTAGAGGAAGCAGCGGCATATGTCGCAGAGCGCATCTCAGGGCGGCTTCGGTATCGTGACTACTTGGCTCAACGCTATATTAATTCAAGATCCGATGATAATCGCGCCGTTGACATCCGCATTCATATACAGCGCGGGTATGGAGGAGAATGGGCCATCACCCGGAGTTATATCTGTTTAGGCGGCTTTGGCTTGCTTGTAGCAAATACAAACAAAGGGGGTTTCCAAGGTTCGTTAATGGACTTCTTGAAACAGCGAAAACTTCGCTCCGCTGATGAGCTGTATGCAGAACTAATTCATGCCGCGAAACTAGTTTCCACCGCCCAAGATGCCTGGCATCCTAGGCCTTTGTGTGAACTGGGACTGGATTTTGTGATCGATGAAAATGATCAAATCTGGATGATTGAATCAAATACATTCCCACAAAGCGCGAACCACGAACTTCCGCGTGCAACCCATATCATTGGTTACGCCAAATGGCTTGCACAACAACCAGCGACGCCCGACAAATAGACGACCATTTATTGCACCGTCACAACGCGAAAAGCCCGCCTCTGCCCTTGGTGCAGAACACGTCTAACGGCAGCTCCCAGCCCAAAGCGGACATGGTCGAACGGCACATTAGGCGGATTGAGGGCCTTCGCCGCGCCCCCAAACTAAACTGGGTCATTTGAAGAAAGCGGACGCTCAGGGCTGCGACCCAGCTTTTCCGATGTGCCATCGCGACGAAAGTCGGCAAAGAGCCCCAAATGGCCCACAGGGAAGAGTTCAAACAACCAAGCTGAGAAGAAGGTAACTGGCCAATCCATAAAGCGAAACAAGGCTAACGCTCATGAATATCCCGCGAAGGTCATCACGACCGGAGAGATATGAAAATGTATGACCAAGTCGGCTAACCGCAAAGCTTAGGAACCAAACCTGAGCCATGATCGTGACCGGAGAGACAACGCAGATAAGAACCGCTAGGAGGACAAAATGTACGATATTCTCGGTCGCATTGCCGTGCGCATTGTGCCGGCGTTCAAGCTCCTGCAATCCTTTTAGGGATACTTCGGCTTTAACGTATTCACTTGTCTCCCACTCTTCTGGGGTTGCGTGCATATTATATTTAAGCCGTGTAAGTTCCGTACTTGTCATCAGCCAAGTGTGGTTAGCCAAAAGCAATACTGCGCTGAGTATTAACGCGGCAATAACCTCGTTGGAAGGCATGGCAATAATTGCGACGTCTATCCCGAAAATAAGGAGATTTGCAGCCAATCCGACAAGAACCAGCACGAATGGATAGGCCAAAATAATTAGTGTGAATTTTCTTTTTTTGTATTTATCGTCAATCACTTTGATTGTCATCCGCTTTACTAAACCATACGTCAGTCAGGTAGTGCGTCTGAAAGAGATAAACAAGCTTAAGCGCGTCGGGGCAAACGGCAGCTTTGTCCGGAGGGTGTGTGAAAACACCTCCATTTTGATCCAGATGATGCTATGATTTCCGTACTTGGTATGGAGGTTTTTGATGACGCATTTCATCGAAGGTTTAGATCGTCAGCAGTCGATGTTGCTGCCTGAACGTCTGGATGATTATGTTGACGAGAACAGCCCCGTCCGCGCCATTGATGCTTTCGCGGACATGTTTGATTTGGCGGTTCTTGGCTTTAACGCGTAGCCTGCGGCCACGGGTCGCCCTGGTTATCATCCTGGGTTGATGCTGCGGATTTATCTCTACGGCTATCTGAATCAAGTCCAATCGTCACGACGGTTGGAACGTGAATGTGGGCGCAATCTGGAGCTCATATGGTTGACGGGCCGGTTGAAGCCAGACTTCAAAACGATCGCCGACTTCCGCAAAGATAACGGGCCCGCGATCCGCAAAGTATGCCAGCAGTTCGTCGCCCTATGCCGCAACATGGAGTTACTCGACGGCGACGTGGTCGCGATTGATGGCAGCCGGTTTAAGGCGGTGAATGCCAAAGCCAAGAATTACACACGTGGTAA
>ERZ1027208.628-NODE-628-length-12950-cov-7.258317_pt1 | contig 12950 bp, 10 predicted proteins | sample MGYA00520867_ERZ1027208 | MGnify/ENA primary metagenome ERZ1027208 (study PRJEB33311, sample SAMEA4378413) | marine metagenome | biome: Marine biome; feature: Fjord; material: Water | collected 2014-07-20T08:00:00Z/2014-07-... | depth 75 m ...
ATCGTACATGACGCAATGACCGCAGGTGTATCTACATTCACCGGACCAGTGCCCGTTATCTTGGATGTCGAAGTTGTCCGGTTCCATGCATTGAGCGAAAAAGCTCGTTACACAGTGGGTGGCGATCACCACATTATTTTCAAAATGGTCCTGCGGGATGCCCAAACAGGTGAGTTCCTGTCAGAATCGCGTCAAATCAGCACCGATCTCGACGCATTTGGTGGCCAGCAGGCAATCAGCGCCGAAGCGCGCGGTTTGACCCAAAAGGTACGCATTTCCGGTCACTTGGCCGAAGTGATCCGCCAGGAAATGACCGAACCAGCTGGCTATAAGAATGCTTCATTCGGCTTCTACCAGCTTGTTAACAGAATCTAGGCTTTCCCTTACCATGGGAACCGACTAGGGAAGGGCGCTATGACAGCGCCCTTTCCCACATCCGCCCCGCTTCCCGTCGTTCGCCTTATGCCAAAGGCCAACGCGCGTGCCATTCGACATGGTGCGCCTTGGGTTTATGCAAACGAGTTGGTCACAGACCGCCGCACAAAAGGCCTAGCGCCCGGTGCCATGGCGGTGCTGGAAGACAGCCTGCGCCAACCTTTGGGGGTGGTGACGGTCAACAACAATTCCAAAATCATTGGCCGGATGATGGACCGGGATCTTGATGCGTCCATTGATCAGGCGTGGATGGCCGGCCATTTACGCCGTGCACTGTCGCTGCGCGAACGCATGTACAGCGAACCCTATTACCGTCTGGTCCACGCCGAAGCCGATGGGCTGCCCGGTGTTATCATTGACCGTTTCGGCGACACATGTGTCATTCAGCCTAATGCGGCTTGGTCTGATGCGCTGATTGATCCATTGACTGCTGCACTGATCGAAGTGACTGGCGTCAGCAACGTTCTTAAAAATGCCTCTGGCCGCACGCGCAGCCTCGAAGGGCTTGATGATGTGAGCGGAGTTCTTGCGGGAGCCGCACCAGATGTTGCTGTGCCAGTTCAGATGAACGGCGCAATCTATATGGCTGACCTCACTGGCGGGCAGAAAACCGGCATATTCTACGACCAACGTTCAAACCACGCCTTTGCGGCGTCACTATCCAAAGGCGCACGTGTACTTGATGTGTTTGCCCACGTTGGCGGATTTGGCCTAGCGGCAGTTGCTGCTGGCGCGTCTTCGGCGCTATGTGTTGATGGATCTGCACCTGCGCTGGCCTTGGCCGAACAGGGTGCCGCCGCGATGGGCGTGAGTGATCGCGTAAGCACACGTCAGGGTGATGCATTTGACGTTCTGACGGCGCTACGTGCCGAAGGGGCCGAATTTGATGTTGTCATCTGTGACCCGCCCGCGTTTGCACCTGCAAAACCGGCGCTTGAGGCTGGTCTGCGTGCCTATGAACGGATTGCACGTCTTGCAGCGCCTTTGGTTGCCGAGGGCGGTGTGCTGGGGCTGTGTTCATGTTCACACGCGGCTGACCTTACAGAGTTCCGTGGGGCATCCATGCGCGGTATCGGCCGCGCGGGCCGTCGTCCTAGCCTGATCCACACGGGGTTTGCAGGGGCGGATCACCCACAATTGCCGCAACTGGCAGAATCAGGTTACCTCAAGTCCCTGTTCTTTCACCTGTAACGCTATGAAGATGTTGCTCGACGCCTGTGTGATTTATCCCACCGTGATGCGGGAGATGTTGCTGGGCGTCGCGCGGACAGGGGCCTACACGCCGCTGTGGTCTGACCGTATCCTAGAAGAATGGGCGCGTGCCGCGCGCAAGTTAGGCCCTCAAGGAGAAACCCTTGCACGGGGCGAAGTTGCGATGGTGCAGGCAGCGTTTCCTAAGGCATCCGTACCACGGCACGCTGGACTAGAAGCGCGTCTGTGGCTGCCTGATAAGAATGACATCCATGTGTTGGCCGCTGCTGTGTCGGGTAATGCTGACGGCATCATCACCATGAACGCCAAAGATTTCCCGCGCGGTATTCTGGCCGAGGAAGGCCTCAGCCGAAATGACCCTGACGCATTTTTGTTGGGCCACTTCCATGCCGCGCCTGAGACTGTCACCAGTGTTGCTGAAGCCGTGTTAGCAGAGGCCTGCCGCCTGTCTGGCGAGGATTGGAACCTGCGATCCTTGATGAAAAAAGCACGCCTGCCACGGCTTGGAAAAGCCCTGACTGCAGATTGATCTACCGCTTCATGAGCGGTCGATAATGCGGTGATTTAGCTTTCCCATTTCAATTGCATCTTAGTCAGCGCTGCAATGCGGTCTTTTGTGTGGGGATGGGTCAACAGCCATGCTGGGGGACGCCCACCGCCTGTCTTTGTCAGTGCGTCCAGCTTTTCAAATAATGAGATTTGTGGTGCGATCCCGATACCCGCTTTGGTCAGCAGGGCGGCAGCATAAGCGTCGGCTTCAAATTCGTCATTACGTGACAATTTGGCTGCGAGCAGTGAAGTTAGCGAATTCGCAATCCAGACCCCAATGCCGGGTATGAATCTACTAAGCACCATGCCCAACGCTGCGCGCATTGCATTCTGACCCGAGAAATCAATCATCCGGCGTCGGGAGTGGCCAAGGGCTACATGGCCCAACTCGTGCGCAATCACACTGGCCAGTTCCTCAGCCGTCACTTCGCCTGCGCGGAATTTGTTGTAAAATCCACGGGTGATGAATATACGCCCGTCCGGCGCGGCAAGGCCGTTCACGGGCTCTATCTCATAGATGTGCACCTTGATGCGCGGTAGATCGAGGGCATGCGCCATCTGCTTGCTCATCGCGACCAGTTTCGGATCGGCCAGTATGGTGGATTTTTCATTTAGCTCGCGCCCAGTACGCCAAACGGAAAAACGATACATGGCAAGGCCGTATAGTACGGCAAGCAGAATAGGGATGACTTTTATCATACCTCTAATATGGAGGCATCGTAGTATAGGGCAAGGGCCAACTACATGGTTGTTTTTGAAGGGGCTTGGAGGGCAGGGAAAATGCCTGTCTTGCTAAACCCTTTCGCAACGGCAACAGTCTAACCAAATGGTTTTGCGGCACTGTGAGGATAGAATGAAAGTCAGAGAAGCAGAAATGTCGGATGCTTTGGGGATAAGCGTTATTCTTGAACAGCTTGTGTCTCTTGGGAAACGAAATCTTCCAAGCGATGCAGAGTTTGTTCGCACCCACTATATCGAACACCCCGATAACATCCAATGTACTGTTGTGGAGGACGAAGACGGATCCCTTTTGGGGCTACAGATTTTGAAAGTTGCTTCTGAAGGAAATGCATACGGAGTTGATGTTGGTTGGGGAATAATCGGAACGCATGTCAGTCCTGATGCAGCCCGTCGAGGCGTCGGAAAGGCGTTGTTTGCAGTAACCCGTAAAGCAGCGTCAGATTTTGGACTGTCGAATATTGATGCGACAATTGGGGCTACGAATGTCGAAGGGCTTTCCTACTATGAGGCCATAGGGTTTGAGACCTACAAGACGTTAGATGGTCGGGTCTGCAAATGTTTCAAAGTTTGATCTAAGCAGTTTTCCTGCCCAAGCTGATCTTACGGTTAGCCTGGATTCAAATAACCGTTTAGCTGAAATTCGGCGTTGAGTAGGGGGGAGATGCCAATTTTGACCTAGACCATCTCTCAAAGAAAAACGCCGCAAGCGAGACTTGCGGCGTTTTTGCGTATTAATCTGTAGCCAAGCTTAGGAAGCAGGGTTTGCTTTCTGGGCTGGTGCGGTTTTTGCACCTGGGTTCAGTGGATCGTCTTGGCGCTGGACCGAACCTTCGAAGTGGGCACCGCTCTCGATGGCGATGGTTTTGTGGATGATGTCACCCTCAACACGTGCCGTGGACGTCAGGCGCACCTTCAGGCCGCGAACACGGCCTACGATGCGGCCGTTAATCACAACATCATCGGCAATCACTTCGCCTTTGATTGTCGCTGTCTCACCGATGGTGAGGAGGTGCGCGCGGATGTCACCTTCAACAGTACCTTCAACTTGAATGTCGCCGGTTGTTTTCATGTTGCCCGTGACATGCAGGTCAGCGGAAAGAATCGAGGCGGGCGGCTTTGCCTTTGGGGCGCTTGCCTTAAACTCGTTCGGTTTCTGCGCTGGCATTGAAGGGGCGCTAGGAGGCGTAGCAGATGGTGCTGCGCCTGTGCTTGGTGTGTCTGTGCCACCTGTGGCCGGATCATTGATTTTGCTCTTAGAAAACATCGTTTGCTGCCTTGATATAGATCATTGGATTGACGGGCTTACCACCGACGCGCACTTCGTAATGTAGGTGCACTCCAGTTACACGTCCTGAAGCACCCATATCACCAATACGATCGCCGCGCGACACTCTTTGACCAACCTTCACACGCATTTTTGACATGTGTGCATAGCGTGTTTCAATGCCAAATTCGTGCTGAATTTTCACTAAACGTCCATATCCTGAGCCCCAACCCGCGTGGATCACAACACCGTCCGCCGTCGCATAGAGTGGGGTGCCACTGCCTGCGGCAAAGTCGACACCGTTGTGCATACGGCGGCCACCCGTTTTTGGGTCTCGGCGGAAGCCAAATTTGGAGGTAAAGCGGAATGCGTTCTTTACGGGATTCGCAAACGGTGCTTTTGACGCTGCGAGTCGGTAAAGGTTTAGCCGGTCCATTTGGTTCAATAGACGGTTGGCACGCAGGGTATCAGCCGTTGGCTGTTCGCCGCGTGTGGTAAAGCTGAGGGGGGTCAACGGGCCGCCTTGGCCTGAATAGCCACGGCGTACAGTTTCAAGAATACGGTCCGTCGGCATGCCAGCGGCGCGGAACATCCGATCCAGCGGCGCAACGGAGACTGTCATAGCTTCTTCGAGTTGACGAAAAATAGCATCGTTTTGTTCCTGCATGACAGCGATCTTTTGGTTTAGCTCGTCTGCTGCCAACAGGGCGTCTTGTGCATCTAGAACAACCTGATCACGTTCTTTTGCTGTGCGTGCCAGTGCATCAGCCAGAAAACCCATAGGGGCGGTACTGGCCGCAACCTGAACGGAACCGCCACTGTCTGATTGCAGTTGGGCAACCTGATCACGGGCTGTCTCACGGTCATGCATGGTGTCGCGCAGGGTGGACTGAATCACGTCGATCCCTGTTTCCAACTCACGGCGTCGCGTCTCAGAGGACAGCAACTCAGACTGCATCATGGAAATCTGGGTGAGGGCGGCATTAAAACGCTGTTGCGCAGCAAGGGCTTCTTCGGCGCGTGCGTCGCGCTGCGAGCTTAAATCATTCAGTCGGGCCTGATAGGTGCGTTGATCACGTTTTGCTTGTTCGCGAAAGTTTCCCGAACCGATGCTGTCCATCAAGATAACAGCCGTTGCGATGATTGCCCATGCCACCAACAAGGAAGAACCTGCCAAGGCAACCAGTTGAGTGCCGGGGCGCAGACGGATGAACCGTGTGTCATTGTCAGATTTCAGAAATACGCGCCGCTCAGGAAAGTGTTTTTCCAAGATAGCATGAATTTTAATAGCGAGCTGTGTACGCACGTAGAATGTTCCCTTCAGTCTCACACAAATCTGGTGTCCCTCACAGATCCGTTAACAGTATTGCAATATCTTTCGTGTGCGCAGGGGGCAACCCTTGTAACCTAATGCAACAAAGGCCCGCCAGTTTGTGTGGCAAATGGGCAAATATCCGCCTATTTCAGCGCGTTAAAACACGCTGTTTATGCACCTTCTGCGAGAGGCCAGTAAAAATCAGGCGGAATGCCTGCTTCGGCACGCTTTTCTTCGTTGAAAGGCGGTTTGAGATTCCCGTGGAAATACTTACGAACAAGGGCATGGAACGTAGGTGTCGGGTCTAATTCATCGCGGCCGCATAAGTAGTGGAACCATTTGGAGCCATAGGCCACGTGATGGACCTCTTCGGCGTAAATTATCTCAAGCGCTTCGACCGCTTGATTGGCTTTGGCTTGTTTAAAAACCTTGATCATCCCCGGTGTTACATCAAGGCCGCGTGCCTCTAGCACCATAGGAACAACTGCAAGACGACCCATAAAATCATCTGCGGTGTCTTCGGCTGCGCGCCACATGCCTGCATGCGCAGGTAAAGCACCGTAAAAACTGCCTTCAGCTTCAAGGCAATCACACATCAGGTTGAAATGTTTGGATTCTTCATCAGCTGATTTTACCCAATCATCATAATACCCTATAGGCATTTTGATGTGTGAAAAGCGCGCAATGATGTCCCAGTGAAGGTCAACAGCGTTGAGTTCAATGTGCGCAACGGCGTGCAGCAATGCGATGCGCCCCTCAGGGGTGCCCGGGCGGCGGCGCGGCACATCACGCGGGCTTAACAGTTCAGGTTTGTCGGGGCGTGACGGATGCATTGGCGGGGTCGCAGTGCCGATTTCAGGAACTGAACCATCCGCACGCGCAGCGCGCCACTGCGCAGCAAACTCACGCGAGATTTTTGTTTTCTCGCGCCCGTCTGCGGTACGCAGAACGGTTTCGGCCATTTGCGCCAGCGGCATCATAGTGCGCGTACCGCTTCTAATACTTCTTCCACGTGACCAGGAACCTTAACCTTACGCCAAATATGAGCAATGGTCCCTTTTTTATCAATTAGATAGGTTGCACGTTCAATGCCCATGGATTTCTTACCGTACATGTTTTTTTCAACCCAAACACCGTAGTTTTCGGTGACTTCACCCTCAACATCGGACAACAAAGGTACAGTCAGATCATGTTTTGCGGCGAATTTATCGTGCTTTGCCATTGTGTCGCGCGACAGGCCAAACACCTTTGCGCCCGCTGCATCAAACGCCGCTAGATGTTCAGAAAAACCGATGCTTTCTTTTGTACAGCCGGGGGTGTCGTCACGCGGATAAAAGAACAACACAACGGGCGTACCTTGCAGTGCGCTCAGCGTTATATCGCCGCCGCCAGTGACGGGCAGGGTAAAGTCTGGTGCAGTGTGGGATATCTCTGGCATATGAAAACTCTTTGTTGTGAAGGGCGTGGCCTTGGAGGGCGCGCGTACCTCTGTCATAGTAGCGCTGCGGGCAGAAAGTCCAACCCGCGCTGCGCGTGATGTAACACCCTTTACCAGTGACCGGAACCTAATGGCCGAAACCACCCCGCAAGTACCGCGCAAAGCTCCTCGCCGCAAACGTGGCTGGCTGCTGTTGCTGTTGGGGCTGTTCAATGCAGTGTGGTCATTATTGGTATTGATTGTCGTGATTGCGGTAGGCGCAGTCTATTTTTTCTATGATCGCCCTGTTGTGGTGCCTGCTTGGGTCGAGACGCGAATCCAAGAACGTCTGGTTGCAGAATTTCCTGATGCAGATATCTCTTTTGGGGAGCTGCGCCTGTTGATGGAAGAGGGGTGGCGTCCACGGGTTCGCCTGCGCGATGTTGCCGTTTCGACGCCCGAAGGCCGTGAATTGATCCGTTTTTCAGAGGCACGCGTCCGGTTTTCCATGGCCGCGTTGGGCAAAGGTAAAATTCAACCCGCCGAAGTAACGCTGCGCGGCGTGTTTGCAACTGTGGTTCGTGAAACAGACGGAACACTTGCCCTAGAGGCCAGCATTACAGGTGTTGGCCCCCAACCAAAGCAGGTGACAAACCTAGGAGGGTTGGTCAACCAGATCGACGAAGTGTTGCAACAACCGGGGCTTAGCGTGCTCTCCAATGCGGAGCTGCATGATTTGACACTGCAATTCATTGATCGCCGCGCGGAACGGGCATTCACATTGGATGGCGGACGTCTGATTGCTGAGCGTAAGGATGGCGATTTGGTGGTGACTGCTGATCTTGCGCTTTTAGGTGACGGAGCGGATGTGACAACCTTGTCCGCAAATTACGTCAGCCCGATCGGGGAGGCCGAGGCCCAGTTTGGTGTGCGCATTGATGATGTTTCGGCTGCCGATATTGCCACTCAAAGCCCGGCGTTTGCGTGGCTCGGCGCATTGCGGGCCCCGATTTCGGGGGCTGTGCGTTCGGGTGTGCGTGCGGATGGCACGCTGGCGCCCCTTAGCGCGACACTGCAAATCGGAGCAGGTGTGGTTCAACCCAATGACGGTACGCTACCAATCCCGTTTAATGAGGCCCGCACCTACTTCACCTATGACGCTGCTGAGGGCCTGCTGCAGTTTGACGAGCTGTCAGTGAACAGCAAATGGGTCACAGCCAGTGCAAATGGCACCGCCACGTTGACGGGCTTGCAGACTGGTACGCTCAAAGACTTGATTGGCCAATTTTCGGTGACGCATTTGCGGGCCAATCCGATGAGCTTTTACCCGCAACCTGTTGAACTTGAAGGCGCAGAGATTGATTTTAAACTGCAAACAGCGCCGTTTAAATTGGACATTGGGCGGCTGGATATATTCGACGAAGGTGAAACGCGGCACGCCAATGGCACACTCACGGCTCAGCCGGAGGGTTGGGAATTGGCGCTGGATGCAAACGCGGCCACAATCACACCTGAACGGATTTTGGCGCTTTGGCCTGAGGCAGTAAAGCCCAAGACCCGTAATTGGTTGTCTAGCAACCTGATTTCCGCAGATGTGAACAACGCGGATTTTGCCCTTAGGATTGAACCGAAACAAAAGCCGCGCATCTTTTTGGCATTTGATTATCAGGCGGGCGAGGTCCAATTCCTGAAAACATTGCCGCCGATCACCCAAGCGAGTGGGCACGCCAGCCTTGTGGGGACACGGTTTGTAGCGACGGTGGATGACGGTGTGGTGCAAGCCGGCAATGGCGGTGCGGTGCGGGTTGAACGTTCATCCTTCATTATTCCTGATGCGGGGGTAAAGGGCGGCGCGCCCGCAGTGGTGCGCCTCAATGCGCGCTCTTCGGTGACTGCCGCGTTGTGGATGCTGGATCAAAAACCGATGACGGTGATGCAGCGCACTGGCTTGCCTGTTGATCTGGGAAGTGGTGAGGCGGTGGTATCGGGTACTTTGGCATTCCCGCTCAAAAAGGGCGGTAGCCCTGCTGATGTGGTGTTTGACGTAACGGGGGATCTGTTGAACCTCACCAGCACACGGTTGATCAAGGGACGCAGTCTTAAATCCGACAGGATGGCCGTTGTGGCCAGCAACAAAGGCGTAGAGATTTCCGGATCAGGCACGTTGGAAGGTGTGGCGTTTAAAGGGCGCTGGCAGCAACCCATCGGCGCAGGCTCCTCAAAAAGCACATTGCGCGGCACCGCGCGCATTACCCCCCAAGCGCTGCGCGCATTTAGCGTTTCATTGCCAGACGGGATGGTTCAGGGCAGTACCGGCGCAGCTGTCAGTATTGATTTTGAACGGGGATCATCTCCGCGGATGACGCTCAGCTCTGATTTGCGCGGGGCCGTGTTGCAAATCCCTCAATTGGGCTGGCGCAAAGGCAAAAACACCAATGGAGCGCTGGATATGGCGATCCGGTTGGGGGCAAAACCCGAAGTAACCCGTATTTCTCTTACGGGCGCAGGCCTTGCAGCACAGGGCAAGATCACGCTGGCTGAGGACGGCGGGCTTGGTGTGTTGGAATTGGATCAACTCAAGCTCAACGATTGGCTTGATGTGCGTGCCGCACTTGTCGGGCAAGGGGCGGGTCGCGCGCCTCAGATTGTTGTGCGGGGCGGCAATCTCGATATGCGCAGTGCCGATTTTGGGGACGGGGGCAGCAGTAGCAGTAGTAGCGGCGGGGCAAGTGCCGCAGCCAATCCGCCAATGCGCGTTACGCTAAACCGTTTGCAAGTCACTGATACCATTTGGCTGCAAGGGCTGGCAGGCACTTTCAATACCACGGGTGGCCTTGATGGGCCATTTGAAGCGCGGATTAACGGTGGCACGGGTATTTCTGGCCGCATTGTTCCGCAAAACGGGCGCACGGCGGTGCGGATCACTTCTGCGGATGCAGGCGGTGTGTTGCGATCGGCGGGGGTGTTGCAACAGGCAGTGGGCGGCTCAATGGATTTGGCATTGCTGCCTGTGGGCAAAGGCGGCGCATTTGATGGGCAACTTAAAGTCGACGGCATATCCATCAAAGATGCTCCATCAATGGCTGCTCTGGTCAATTCGCTGTCCGTTGTCGGGCTGCTAAACGAAATGAACGGGGATGGTATCTATTTTGATGAGGTTGAGGCAGAGTTTCGCCTGACGCCCGGTCGTATGACCCTAAGCCGTGGCAGTGCGGTCGGGGCATCATTGGGGCTGTCCATGGACGGCGTCTATGCAACCGATACTGGGCAAATCGCAATGCAAGGGGTGGTCACACCTGTTTACCTGCTCAATGGCATCGGTTCACTTTTGACCCGTAAGGGCGAAGGGCTGCTTGGCTTTAACTACCGTCTCAGCGGTGCTGCGAAAAAACCCAAAGTATCTGTTAACCCGCTATCTGTTCTTGCGCCGGGTGGTCTGCGCAATATTTTCCGTGGTCCCAAGACCGAACTCCCCACTGTAGACGGCGAAACTGCACCACTCCCACAGGCACCGGAAAAAACGCGCGTTGATCCTACCTACGAAGGACGTTAGGGGCGTGGCCATGAAACTAAGTGATTTTGATTTTGAACTGCCTGATGAGTTGATTGCCGTGCGTCCTGCGCAGCCGCGGTCCTCCGCACGCATGTTGGTGGTGGAAGCTGGTGTCATCCATGACCAGCATGTCCATGATTTAGTGAGCTGGCTGCGCGCTGGTGACCGCCTTGTCCTGAATGACACGCGGGTTATTCCGGCGCGTCTGTCGGGTTTACGTCACCGTGCAACAGGCCAAGGCCCAGTTGCGGCAAAGATCGAAGCGACTCTGCTAGAACCGCAAGCCGAGGCTGGTGTGTGGACCGCGCTGATGAAGCCGCTCAAGAAGCTAAAAATTGGCGAAGATGTTGTCTTTTCAGATGATCTGAGCGCGACGTTTGTAGGCATTGAAGAAGGCCTCGCGTTTCTGCGGTTCAATGTGACAGGTGATGATTTTGACGCGGCCCTCAATGCGGCAGGCGCGATGCCACTTCCGCCGTATATTGCGGCAAAACGCGCAGCGGATTCACAGGATAAGACAGATTACCAAACCGTCTGGGCCAAAACCGCTGGGGCGGTTGCTGCGCCTACGGCTTCGCTGCATTTCGACACTGCATTGCTCGGTGAATTGCGCGTCCTTGGTGTGGAGTTCAGCTATGTCACGCTTCACGTCGGTGCGGGAACATTCCTGCCTGTAAAGGTAGACGATATTTCAGATCACAAAATGCATGCGGAGTGGGGGCAGGTCAGCGCGCAAGCCGCCGCGGAGATATCAGCCACCAAAGATGCAGGCGGCCGTGTGATCCCTGTTGGCACAACAGCATTGCGGCTGATCGAAACCGCAGGTCAGAGTGGCGCAATTGCGCCGTGGGAGGGTGACACAGACATCTTCATCACGCCGGGTTTCACGTTTAATGTAGCCGATGCCTTGATGACAAATTTCCACCTGCCACGCTCGACTTTGATGATGCTGGTCTCTGCCTTGATGGGCCAAGAGACGATCCGCGAAATTTATTCTCATGCGTTGAGCAACAACTATCGTTTCTTCTCTTACGGAGATGCATCACTGCTGATACCGCCACGCAAAAGCGACTAGACTGAGTCGTAAGTAGGCCCGACTCAGGTGCTATGATGGCGCTAAGGGTAAAGTGACGTTAGTAGGAGCAGCACGATGTTTCAGGTTCTATCCAGCGCTTGGGCGCTCTTGTTTGGCATGTGTCTTTTGATGGTCGGCAACGGCATGCAGGGCACGTTGCTGGGTATCCGCGGTGAGATTGAAGGTTTTGATACCTTCATGATGTCTATTGTTATGTCGGCCTATTTTGTTGGTTTCCTTGGCGGCTCCCGCCTCGCGCCGCGCATGATCCGGCGTGTTGGACACGTGCGGGTCTTTGCGGCTTTGGCGTCGGCGATTTCTGCTGTGATGATCATCTATCCTACATTCCCTAACATTGCCGTTTGGGCGCTTGGGCGTGTCCTGATCGGTTTCTGCTTTTCGGCGGTGTATGTGACGGCTGAAAGCTGGCTCAACAATGCGGCGGATAACACCAACCGAGGCAAGGCGTTGTCGCTTTATATGATTGTCCAAACACTTGGCATTGTTGCGGCTCAGGCGCTGCTGCTGACGGCTGATCCCAGTGGTTTTATCCTGTTTGTGATTCCTTCCGTTTTAGTGAGCATCGCAATTACTCCCATTCTACTGTCCATTAGCCCGACACCTGCCTTTGAAACCACCAAACCGATGAGCCTCAAAGAACTGATGAGCTTTTCTCCGTTGGGCTGCGTGGGTATGTTCATCTTGGGTGGTATCTTTTCCGCGCAGTTTGGGATGTCCTCGGTGTATGGTGCCGAGGCTGGCCTGACGTTGCCGCAGATCTCGACCTTTGTTGCGACCTTCTTTATTGGCGCGGTTGTCCTACAATATCCCATTGGTTGGATTTCAGACCGGATGGACCGACGTTTCCTGATCATCATTGTGTCGGTGATTGGTGGCGCAGGGTCTATCATGGGGATGTTGTTGGGCGACGTATTTGGCTTGCTGCTGATCTCGGCTTTTGTGATCGGGGGGATGGCGAACCCGCTCTATTCACTGCTGCTCGCGCACACCAATGACTTTCTTGAGCATGACGACATGACAGCGGCATCTGGCGGGTTGATCTTTATCAACGGGCTTGGTGCTATTTTGGGTCCGATGATTACGGGTTGGATGATGGGCACGTCCTTGGGGCCGGGCGGGTTTTATCTGTTCACGGCGATCCTGTTTGGCGCGATGATCCTTTATGCAGGCTATCGTTCCACTGTGCGCGCTACATTGCCATCCGAAGAAACCGGTTCGTTTGTGCCGATGCCTCCAACTGCAACAACCGTTGCTGTTGAATTCGCCCAAGAATACGCAATCGAAGAAGAAGTGGCAGCGGAAGAGGCAGCGGAAGAGGCTGCTGAAGAATCCGCTGAAGAGATTGACGGTTCATCCGAGGGGGAAAAC
>ERZ1027208.630-NODE-630-length-12915-cov-8.807387_pt1 | contig 12915 bp, 6 predicted proteins | sample MGYA00520867_ERZ1027208 | MGnify/ENA primary metagenome ERZ1027208 (study PRJEB33311, sample SAMEA4378413) | marine metagenome | biome: Marine biome; feature: Fjord; material: Water | collected 2014-07-20T08:00:00Z/2014-07-... | depth 75 m ...
TGGGTGAATTGTTGTGAAAATGAGATTTATGAAAGATGGTCATGGTTTGGTTTGTATTGGTTATAACTATAGTTCTGTTTTTTTTTTCAAGCGAAAGACGGCATAGGAGGTCTAGTACGGTCTCGTGGGCTCGGAAATGTGTATAAAGGACAGATTTTAAAGTCGTCGGTGAATAGTCTTCCCATGCCGAGGTTCGATTCCGCTATGTGGCCGTTTGAAATTGAGGGCTTGGTAAAGACTTCGGTTAAAAATTTAAGTGGCGGGGCTTGGGTGTCGAAACGGGTGGGCTTGATCCTACGGTGTTCGCTGACCAATCGGGCTGCCGCAAGTATTCACGGCTACGACCGCGGGAAAGTTGAGGTGGAGAGTTTGTTCAGCACTGCCACTTTGTAAATCGTGGGAATCGAGAGACTGGGTAAAAATCTAAATTGGGCGGATTATTAGCCGCCTTTTTCGTAGATGATTCGCCATTCACCATCGGCTTCATGTTTCCATAGTTGTCTTTTCCATCCCTTGGAATGAAAGCGGTTACTGCTGTAGTTTTGGTAGAACTCGGCCATGGCGAGTTGATCTTGACCGGGGTAGGCGTAGATTCCTAGATCAGACAGGCGGATTTTAATGAAGCGTTTATTGGTGTTCACTCGACGCTTATAAGACGCCCATTGTTGATAGTTTTTTTCGGTATCCGAAAATTGCTTGGAATAAAAAGATAGGTATTTCTCTGGGTCTTTACTTTCCCAGGCTCGAGCCCAGAGCCTCATGCGTGACGTCAGTTTTTGCCTCGAATTACTAATTTCTTCATTGGTAACCCAATTGATTTGCGGGACGCCAAGCACTTTTGTATAGCCAATATTTAAGTATTGTCCGAGTTCTTGTAGGTTGGCGTTGGAAAGAACGATACAGCCATCGCTATCTCTCAGTGGTCGCTGCACAGAATCATCTTCAACGCCATGCAGCCAAATTCCAGAGCCGGTGAATTGATTGAGGCGATCCCAGGAGTTTGGATAGTTGAGTGGATAGGCCGTATCGCCATAAAAATCATCTAATTGTTTTTCATTGAGCTGGCTGGTGATTCGGTAGACGCCGACTGGGGTGCGCTCATCGCCTTCTTGCGTTTTGCCAAAGCCCTGTTTACCAATGGTGATTGGGTAAGAGGCCACTTGCTCGAGGCGAGTGCCTGCGAACTTCTCAAATACCCTGAGCCGACCTTGCTCCAATTCAGCGACCAAGACAAATCGATCTCTCGCGGGTAGATCCCAGATGCTCGCTGGCTGTAAATCAAGCACAGGGGTAGGCTGTTTGAGTAGTGCTAGCTGCTCGGCAGGGGCTGTTGGGCTTGAGTTAGCACTGCTGCTAAAACCTGCCAATGTAATTATCAGCGCCAGATATTTAAACATTGCAGTCGTTAAACCTCGATATTTCTCTTGTACTTGCGGTAAGGCAAATGGTGTGGGCGCTTTCTCCTCGCGCGTAGGTCAGCTGTCTAGACCGAGTTCCTTTTATTGCTGCCTCATGGATTCTGAGCCATCGGCGGCGTAGAGAGCTGCTTTTCTAGCGTCGCCGCCCTCTGTTTTGGCACCTCGCTTTGTAGCCAGCGAACTAGATCGACCCACATCCGGCTAATTTCTGTATCGGAGGGCATGATACCGGCAGAGGCCAGTTCAACCGTCACAACGGGAATGTTGAGTGCACTGGCGCCGTAGTTCCCAAGGCTGCCGGGATAGGTGCCAAGGCGGCGTAGCTGGAGTTTGCCCAGCTGAACAGGCGGCTTATGGGGGCCGTCAAAGTCGACGAGATGGTGTGGAGCATGAATAGCTACAATGGCGTCGGGTCGGAACTCTCTGATTTGCTCTATAAACCATTGGGTTTCCGGCTCACTGTTGGCGTTGGGGCCAGGATAGCGTCTAGGGTTCTCATAGGTTTTTTCGATCCAGTATTTTTGCGCCAGTTCTTGCCAGTCTGATGTGGGGAAGTTGCGGTTTAGGTCGACGCCTTTACCATTTTGTCGGGTGGCCTTGGGTTTAGACAGTAGCCCGTCGGGATTCATTACGGGGACTACTTGCCAGTGGAAAAGCCCTGAGTGATATCGGTTAAGCTTTTCTAGCCAGCGAAACATTAGCGAGACAGAGGAGTACTCATCTCCGTGAATCCCCCCCATGATTAGGACTCGCCCGAGCGGTTCTCTGCCTTCGACGGGAGGGAACTCTTTGAGTATCAGGGCACGTTGCTGGTTTGAGCGTCCGCTGGTGTCTTGAAATCGCTGTTGTAGGCATTGCTTGCGAGAGACGCTTCCGAGGGTCGAGCCTATTTGGCGACAAAGCTCCTCGACGGAGGTTGGGGCTGCGCGTGATGGTGAGGATACGAAACAGCATACCAATAAGGCAGTTAGTAAGTGCCTGCGTACTCGCGGTAGACTGTTTTTAGGGCGATTGAGCATGGAGTGGTTACATCAAAATAAATGGCAGCAACTGCGTGCAGTCAAGCCTTGTCGTCAATGGGATGGGGATAATAGCAGAAATTGAGAATTAAGGCTGGTTTCTATAGTGCACTGCACTAGCAATACTTGACCTCACTGTATGCTCCCCGTACAATGCGCGACCCTTAGAAATTGGGGTAGGGCCATGTGCCCGTTCATTTTCAACTGGCCTTATTCGTAAGGCATTAATATTTTGGAGTTATTTTTCATGGCAACGATCAACCAATTGGTTCGTAAGCCTAGAAAACGTAAAGTTCAGAAGAGCGATGTACCTGCTCTGCAAGCTTGCCCTCAGCGCCGTGGTGTTTGCACCCGCGTTTATACCACTACTCCTAAGAAGCCAAACTCAGCTTTGCGTAAGGTTTGCCGTGTGCGCCTTACTAGCGGATTTGAAGTTACTTCTTACATTGGTGGTGAAGGTCATAACTTGCAAGAGCACAGTGTTGTACTGATTCGCGGCGGTCGTGTTAAAGATCTGCCGGGTGTTCGTTATCATACTGTGCGCGGTAGCCTCGATACCTCTGGCGTGAGCGATCGTAAGCAAGGTCGTTCCAAGTACGGTACCAAGCGTCCTAAGTAATTAGGCGCTGTGAAACTGTATTAACGTTTTCGGTTGAACCGAGTAAGGCTAAGCGCGCTCATAGTGTAAGTCGGCGATAAGTCGGTATTAAGTTGTGAGAGCGTTGTCTTAGAACAAACCTGAAGAAGAGGCGAGTAAAATGCCAAGAAGACGCGTTGTCGCTAAACGTGAAGTATTACCGGATCCTAAATTCGGTAACGTCACTTTAGCGAAATTTATGAATATGGTAATGATCAGCGGTAAGAAGTCTGTCGCTGAGCGCATCGTTTACGGTGCACTGGATATCGTTACTGAAAAAACAAGCCAGGACCCAATCGAAGTATTCGATGAAGCTCTGGAAAAGATTGCTCCACTGGTCGAGGTTAAGTCTCGTCGTGTTGGTGGCGCAACCTACCAAGTGCCGGTTGAAGTTCGCCCTGCACGTCGTCAAGCGCTAGCAATGCGTTGGTTGGTAGAGTTCTCTCGCAAGCGCGGTGAGAAGTCTATGGCACAACGTCTGGCTGGTGAGCTGATGGACGCATCCCAGTCTAAAGGTGGTGCAGTCAAGAAGCGTGAAGACGTACACCGCATGGCAGATGCCAACAAGGCCTTCTCTCACTACCGCTTCTAAGCAAGCGGACGCAGTGGTCGTGAGGCCACTGTGTAAGAGAGTCGAAATAAAAGGCAGCTATTATCGCTGCCTTTTATCGTTTCCTAGAAACGATAAACGAATCAATAACGTCGGAGAATGCTTTCGTGGCACGTACTACTCCTATAGCACGCTATCGCAACATCGGTATTTGTGCTCACGTAGATGCTGGTAAAACTACCACCACAGAGCGTGTTCTGTTCTACACCGGAATCTCTCACAAAATGGGTGAGGTTCACGACGGTGCTGCGACAATGGATTGGATGGAGCAAGAGCAAGAGCGTGGTATTACCATTACTTCGGCTGCTACTACTTGTTTCTGGTCTGGCATGCAGAAACAGTTCGAAAAACACCGCGTTAATATTATTGATACTCCAGGACACGTAGACTTCACGATTGAAGTTGAGCGCTCATTGCGCGTGCTGGATGCTGCCGTTGTGGTTTTGTGTGGATCTTCTGGTGTTCAGCCCCAGACCGAAACCGTATGGCGTCAAGCGAACAAATATGAAGTGCCTCGCCTAGTGTTCGTCAATAAAATGGACAGAGCGGGTGCAGATTTTGAGATGGTTGTTGATCAGCTCAAAACACGGCTAAAGGCCAATCCAGTACCACTGCAAATGACTATTGGTGCTGAAGACGAATTTAAAGGGGTGGTTGATCTTATTAAGATGAAGGCCATCCTTTGGAGTGAAGAAGACAAAGGTACAACCTTCGAGTACGGCGATATCCCAGCGGATATGCAAGATCAGTGCGATAAGATGCGCGAGTATTTGATCGAATCTGCTGTCGAGGCCTCCGAAGAGTTGATGGAGAAGTACCTCGAAGGCGAAGAACTCTCCGAAGAAGAAATCAAAGCCGCTATTCGCCAGCGCACGTTGGCTAACGAAATCGTCCCTGTGATTGGTGGTTCGGCCTTTAAAAATAAAGGCGTGCAAGCAATGTTGGACGCGGTGATTGAGTACCTGCCGTCGCCCAAAGAAGTAAAGGCGATTGAGGGTACGTTAGAGGACGGCGAAACCGTCGCTACTCGTGATGCCGATGATGATGCGCCTTTTTCTGCCTTGGCGTTTAAGATCGCCACCGATCCCTTTGTTGGCACTCTAACGTTCTTCCGTGTTTATTCCGGAACCTTGCACAGTGGTACTGCAGTTTACAACTCCGTGAAAATGAAACGCGAGCGTGTCGGCCGTATGGTGCAGATGCATTCTAATTCACGAGAAGAGATTAAAGTGGTTCTGGCGGGCGATATCGCTGCGGCCATTGGCTTGAAGGATACGACGACAGGCGATACGTTATGTGCTGAAGATGGCAAAATCGTCTTGGAGCGGATGGAGTTTCCCGAGCCGGTGATTTCCGTCGCTGTCGAGCCAAGAACTCAGGTCGATCAAGAAAAAATGGGTATGGCGCTCGGTAAATTGGCACAGGAAGATCCATCTTTCAAAGTCAAAACCGATGAAGAGACCGGCCAAACCATTATCTCTGGTATGGGTGAGCTGCACTTGGACATCATTGTTGATCGCATGAAGCGTGAGTTCAGCGTTGACGCCAATATCGGTAAGCCGCAGGTGGCTTATCGCGAACGTATTACGAGAGCTTCTGACCTCGAAGGTAAGTTTGTTCGTCAGTCGGGTGGTCGTGGTCAATATGGTCACGTCTGGGTGAAGTTTGAGCCAGCCGAAGATAACAATGCCGAGGGACTAGAGTTCGTAAATGAAATTGTTGGTGGGTCAGTTCCCCGTGAATATATCCCAGCAATTGAAAAGGGTATTTCAGAGCAGATGAGAAACGGTGTTGTCGCTGGCTTCCCATTGTTGGGTCTGAAGGCTACTCTTTATGATGGCTCTTTTCATGATGTTGACTCTAACGAGATGGCGTTTAAAATAGCGGCCTCAATGGCAACCAAAAAGTTGGCTGATGAAGGCAGTGCTGTCTTGCTTGAGCCAATGATGAAGGTTGAAGTAGTAACCCCTGAAGCAAACATGGGCGACGTGGTGGGAGATCTCAACCGTCGCCGTGGCATGATTCAGGGTATGGATGAAAATCCATCCGGTAAGGTTGTTAGCGCTGAGGTGCCGTTAGCCGAAATGTTCGGTTACGCCACTGACCTGCGTTCGGCAACTCAGGGTCGTGCGACCTTTACCATGGAGTTTGAGCATTACGCTGAGGCTCCAAAAAATATCGCTGATGAAGTGATAGCCAAAAACAAGGGCACCAGATAACTCGGTGTCTTTAATATTTAGTTACTGAATCTTTTTAGAGGAATAAAACAGTGGCAAAAGAGCAATTTGAGCGGTCCAAGCCGCACGTAAACGTTGGCACCATCGGTCACGTTGACCATGGTAAAACTACTTTGACTGCAGCCCTAACCCGCGTTTGTGCGGAAGTTTGGGGTGGCGACGCCGTAGCATTTGACGGTATCGACAATGCTCCTGAAGAGCGCGAGCGTGGTATTACCATCGCGACCTCTCACGTTGAGTATGATTCTCCTGAGCGTCACTACGCTCACGTAGATTGCCCAGGACACGCCGATTACGTTAAAAACATGATCACTGGTGCTGCCCAGATGGACGGCGCGATCTTGGTTTGTGGCGCAACTGACGGCCCTATGCCTCAGACTCGCGAGCACATCTTGTTGTCTCGTCAGGTTGGTGTTCCTTACATCGTTGTATTCTTGAACAAAGCTGACTTGTTGGCTGAAGATTGTGGCGGTTTCGGCACAGAAGAATATGAAGAGATGATTGAGCTGGTTGAGATGGAGCTGCGTGAGTTGCTCGATACCTACGAGTTCCCAGGCGACGACACTCCAATCATCGCTGGTTCTGCCTTGATGGCTCTGAACGGCGAAGACACCGACGGCTTGGGTACTACTGCTGTTAAAACTTTGGTTGAGACTCTGGATTCTTACATTCCTGAGCCTGAGCGTGCAATCGACGGTGCATTCATTATGCCGATCGAGGACGTATTCTCTATCCAGGGTCGTGGTACTGTTGTTACTGGTCGTGTTGAGCGCGGTATCATCAAAGTTGGCGAAGAAATTGAAATCGTTGGCATCAAAGACACCACTACTACTACCTGTACGGGTGTAGAGATGTTCCGCAAGCTGCTTGACGAAGGTCGTGCTGGCGAGAACTGTGGTGTTCTGTTGCGCGGTACTAAGCGTGAAGAAGTTCAGCGTGGCCAGGTATTGGCTAAGCCGGGTTCGATCAATCCTCACACTACGTTTGAGGGTGAGGTTTACGTACTGTCTAAAGATGAAGGTGGACGTCACACTCCATTCTTTAAAGGCTACCGTCCACAGTTTTACTTCCGTACAACTGACGTAACTGGTGCTTGTGAGCTTCCAGAAGGCGTTGAGATGGTAATGCCAGGTGACAACATTCAAATGACTGTTACCTTGATTCACCCAATCGCCATGGACGATGGTCTACGTTTCGCAATTCGCGAAGGTGGCCGTACCGTTGGTGCTGGTGTTGTATCTAAGATCCTTGCGTAAGCGATAGATCTTCCAATAGAGGCGTAAGCCTCTATTGTTTTAAAAGCCGATGTCAGCTCACGCTGCATCGGTTTTTTTGTGTCTATAGGATTCGAATTCAAAGGTAATTTACGGCTTTGTTATTAGCGCAGAGGTGCATATTTCTTTGTCTAATAAAGGGATGCTTGATTACACTTTTAGATAGAAAATGTTGGCATTATTGAGGCGCTAGGGTTAGGTTAATGATCTCTTAGGAATGGATTCAGCGCCATAATTTCACCGCTTTCCGAGTATTAGCGAAGGTTCTCGAGTAAGACGATGTTCGACGCTTGCGGATAATAAAAAAATCAACAACACTGTAAGCTCAAATCAAACGAGACGCTAACAACTTGTTTTTATTGAAGTTGTAAGTTTTTCTGACAGTCTTCTTGTTTAAGGCGTTACACAATAAACGACAATTCAGGGATGAGGTGTTTGTTCCGCCAACAAATCATTCATCTGCTAAGTCTCTATATTAGGTTTTTCCTTTCGATTACCTGTATGTGTCTTTTGAGTTGGACGGTCATTTTTTAGGTATATAAGTTGTGTGCGCAAGATTGTGCATTCACAAAAAAGTTAATAGGCCGTTCTAATAAGGCCGACACTGGTTGAGGGTATAGCCTTGGCCTGAAGAGTTTTTTTGTGTTGATCGGGACGTGATCAAGGCATCAGAGCTGAAGTCTCAGCATTGTCGATTGGCTATGCACTTATTCCCCACAACGGGATTATCACTGAACGGTGATAAATATATAAGAGCGTAGGGTTATGGCATTTCCATTTGCAGCGAAGCACAGTCTTTGGTCTAAAATAACGGATTCCACAAGTGCAATTGGGCGGCGACTGCTTCCCGGGATGTATAGGTCGGATTCTTCTTATTCACGCCGCGCTGCAAACAGTCCTCATATTAGAAAAGACTCCCTCAGCGGCGCGATTCAATCCATCAATGACAAGGCAGAAAGAAACGCATTTCTGTTTGAAGGGATGGAGCCTCGCTTGCTGTTCTCTGCCGACCCTCTATCGTTTGCGATGGGGGACGACGCCGACATCAGCGTCAGGGTTACTACCGATGAAAACCAAGTTGCCCTGATTCAACTTTTGGATAATGGGCAAGAAAGCTCTCCAGTGGTGTTGGAAAAAGCACTAGCTGACTTTAACGGCTCTCTAATCATTACCGGTACCGACGGCAATCAATCGCTGACGTTAGACAGCTCACTCACCGATCTCGACTCGCCGTTAATGATTACGTTCAACGCATTGAACGGAAATGACACCATCAACGCTCCCGCGGCATTGACCGAAGACACCCATAACCCCAGTGCGCTAATTGATTGGACGCTAACCGCAGCCGGCGCCGGTACCGCCGACCTTGATGGCTCGGCGGCAAACGCACAATTGTTATTTAGCGGTATCGAATCGATCAATGCTGGCGACGGTGACGATCGTTTGCAAAGCAATGCGGCCACCACTTGGCAAGTGCTGGGAAGTAATAGCGTGTTAATGCGCGGCGTGACTTTTTCGGGTGCAGAGCAATTACACGACAGTGGCGGCGGCACCTTGGATTACGCTCAGTACTCGCTAGGTGGCGTTAGCGTTAATTTGTCCGAAGGCGCGGCCACTGGTTTCAGCGCGATATCCGGCTTTCATCACATCACAGGCTCTGCTCAAGACGATACCTTGATCGGCGATGGCAATAACAATGTAATCATCGCCGGTGAGGGGCACGACTTGCTTCAGGGCGGGACAGGTAATGATGATTTGCGTGGCGGCTTAGGCAATGATCGTGTCTTGGCCAGTCGCGATTCTAGTATGACGTTACTGGACAACCGTTTATCGATTGCGACAGAAATTAATGATTTGGACAGTATTGAGGGTGCCGATTTAACCATTACCGGCACCATTGGTAGAACCATTGACGCCAGCGGTTTCAGTTTAGGTGGCGTGCAGCTTACCGGCGGCGACGGCGGCGACATTTTGATCGGCACCGCTGCCGATGATAGTTTCACTGGCGGTGCAGGTAATGACACCATCCAAGGCAATGGCCAGGTTCTAGCCGATAGGTTGGTGGCCATGCGCGATCTAGACATGACTCTACTGCACACCAATGCGGGTACTGGCAGTGGCACGCTAGCGCTAGGAGTAGCAGAGCTTGATACCTTTGAAGATATCGAAACCGCTCTGTTGGTTGGGGGTGATTCCGGCAATCGTCTAGACGCTTCGGGTTTTGACAATGTCGGCAGCTTGGAGGGGGTTGGCGTAACACTCGACGGCGCCGGCGGCGATGATATTTTAATCGGTTCGCAAGATGATGATTTTCTCACCGGTGGATTAGGTCTGGATGACATTGACGGACAGTCCGGAAGCGACAGTTTAATCGAAACCGGTGACAACCGTTTTGTGATTGAAGATGGCGGCAGTCTGGGCGGTAGCGGTACTTTGGATCGCGGCGATGGCAATAACGAAATTCAAACCATAGTTCTTAGTGGAGCAACCGATGGTTATTTCACACTAAATTTTGACGGTGAAGAAACCGCTTCGATCAATCACGATGCCAGTGTCGATGAACTGGCCATGGCGCTGCGCAATCTATCCAACATTGAAGACGACGATCTACTTGTCGGTGAAATCAGCGATGGCTGGCGGATTTATTTTGTCAACAATATGGCGGCGCAAGATGTAGCGCTCATAACGCTGGGAACGATCAATACCACCGGCGTCACACCGTCGATTTCCGCGACCAGCACCGGTGACAGCGAAATCCAATTGATCTCTCGGTTTGGCGCAGCAGCAGGAAATTTCACACTCGAGTTCGACGGTGCGACGACCAATGATTTGAATTTTGATGCGAGCGCAGCGCAAATACAGGCCGAGCTCGAGAGCTTGCTCAACATAGGCGTCGGCAATGTGGTTGTTGACGAAACCAGTGACGGCGAGTTTCAAGTAGAATTTATCGGCGCCGCTGTCGCCAAAACAAATGTCAAACTGCTCACCGTTAATGACAATACGCTTGACGGTCTGTTTGAAGTGACAGTGATTCGTGAGGGCGCCGAGGCGCAAGCCGATACCCAAGGCTCTACCATTTTTGATACTTTTATCAGCATCGAAAAAACCGAGCTCTACGGTCGCGAAAGCGCGAATTTGATTGATGCCTCAGGTTTCACCGGTAACGCCTATTTGTGGGGGTGGTCGGGCGACGATATCTTGATTGGTGGGATTGGTGTCGACACATTGATAGGTGCGGCAGGCAATGACATATTGATTGGTGGCGGCAATGACGACTTTCTCTACGGCGATGCAGGTTTTGATACGGTGATTGCAAGCGGGGCTGACGGTGAAGATATGACGCTCACCGACGCCTCACTAGTCATCGGCGCTAGCACGGATCTTCTCGATCAAATAGAGGCTGCTGAGCTGACCGGCGGCGATGGCGGTATAACCATCGATGCAGGAAATTTTAGTGGTTTAACCAGCGAGCTTTATCTGCAGTGGCTGCGCAATGGCGAGGGTATTGGTGTCATTGAAGGCACTGATTTTACCGTGACGTTCAGTGATGATCCCACTAGCCCAATTGACGTTGACCTAAGTTATGCCACCACCGTTGAAGATATTCTCGAAATTCTTACCGCGGTAGATGATGATCTGAGCGCAAGTTTATCGGGCACCGGCGGCATCACCTTAACCGACGCTGTGGCTGGGCGCACGATTAGTCTGATCAGTAGTGGTGCTTCTAATGCCGCTAGCGACCTTGGCCTCGCGGGCTTGATTGGCGTCGATGCATCGGGCGGGTGGTCCGGCGACAGTATTGTTGCTGGGCATGTAACGCTCACCGGCGGCTCAGGTGTTGATGAGTTAATTGGCACCTTGGGCAACGATTTTTTTACCGGTGGCAGTGGTGATGACATCATTCGCGGTGCCAAGGCTGGAGTCAGTGAGTCAGGGGTTGATACATTTTTTGCGACACGCGATGCCGATCTATACCTGTCTGCCGGTAAGCTCGAAATAGATACCAACGCCGATGTGGGTACTTTTGAAGAGACCGATACCTTGATTGGTATTGATAAAGCCGAGCTTGCCGGTGGCGGCTCGGCCAACATTCTTAATGCTTCGGGTTTTATCGGACACAGCGTTATCTTGTATGGCGCCGCCGGCGATACTCTGGTGGGTACTGAAGGCGGCGCGGGAGACGCAGACGCAGAGTTTCGTATCGATATCACCGGCATAGACATCTCCGATATGGGCGTCGATGACACTGATTTAGTTACGGTGCAAGGTAGCAAAAGCAGCGACAAAATCATTCTTGAAAATGTTGGTGACAGTATCGACAGCACTATTTTCGATTATGTTCAGTGGACTGGGCACGTCGTATTTGCGATCGAAAATGATGGCTCTCTTTCTCTTTCCGCGGATTTGTTGGTGCCTCAATCTGGAGCCAATACAGCGGATATCAGTTTGTCGGCGGCCGACCGTTTGCATATTAGTTACAACATCGATACCAGTAGTAATGCTGGTGATGCCGGTAATATTAGTTTATCTGCCAAACATATTCAGATTGATAGCGGAGCGGTAATCGACGCTTCTAGCAACCTGGGTGAAGCTGGTGATATCAGTATTAAAGCTGTTGATGAGAAAAAAGATTTTATCTTCTTCGGTTTTGCCAATGTCGACTACAACGAGGCGACCGTAACTATTGGCGACGCCACTATTGATGGCGGCGCGGTGGCCATTAGTGCTGACGCCAAAGCCGATCACTTTCTCAAAAGTGATAGTAATCCGGTGGTAAAAGGTCTTGCTAGTGGTGTTGATACGGTTACTGGTCTGTTGGATCAGCTCAGTCTATTGGTCGGGGTGTCCGTTGCCACGGCTAAGGCCGATATTAACATTGGTGCTGATGCGGTCATTAACGCAAATACTTTTGATGCACACGCAAACGCCAAGGGGGCTGCCAACGCAAAACCCATTTCGTGGGTTTTGGGTATTGCTGTCGGAGTGGTCAATACCGACGCCAGCTTAGTGATTGAAGGGCAAATTAATACAGACAGTCATGCGACCTTGCAAGCAACTGGCGAGGCAGCTGTTGATGTCATCGCAGATGCCGGAGGTAAAAAGGAACTGGTCGGTGGTGTTAAAGTGCCTGCCGCTTTGCAAGGTGTCGCTGCATCGGTTGCGGTAAGCGTGCTTAACAATAATACCTCTATCGTTGTTGGTGAGTCGGCGAGCTTAAACATTGGCGGAAACTTAATCCTCGATGCCGACTCCATCGATCGTAATCGCACTATGGCACGATCACTTACCGGTGACGATGGCAAAGTTGGTTTGGCCTTTTCCATCAGTGTTGAAGATACCACCACCGAAGCATCGCTAGACGGTATCGTCGATGTGGGCGGTAACTTATTGGTCAGCGCTGAAGGTCAGAAGAAATCCTTGGATATCAGCAAACTATTTTTCTTGCCCAGTGTTGCCAACGGCGTATCGGCTGATGCGGGTGTAGGGGTTACCCAAAAAGGGGACTTGTTGGATGATGCAAAAAGCAATGTGACCGATACCGCGTCCAACAGCGGCGTTGCCAATAGCGCAAAATCCAAAGGCGCTGGCGCTGCCGGTGCGGTTAAAAACGGCGCGCTAAAATTGTGGTCAAAAATCAGTGGCGGTGAAGATTCATCCGGCGAAGAAAAAGAAGAAAAAAAGACCGCAACCAAAAAACAAGCGACCAATAAGTTTGATAT
>ERZ1027208.631-NODE-631-length-12909-cov-9.755251_pt1 | contig 12909 bp, 17 predicted proteins | sample MGYA00520867_ERZ1027208 | MGnify/ENA primary metagenome ERZ1027208 (study PRJEB33311, sample SAMEA4378413) | marine metagenome | biome: Marine biome; feature: Fjord; material: Water | collected 2014-07-20T08:00:00Z/2014-07-... | depth 75 m ...
AAACCGAGACATGCATCCTATGAGGAAAGTCCGAATTTGGTTGTTTTAGTGCCTAGCGATACCGCGTGCCCAACACTCCAAATTCAGAGCTGATATCAGCGGTTCGGATAAGAAAAAGAAGAAAATGAAAAAGTTAACGACTGGTGGCACATTGCGAAAGAATTCAAGGTAAGTACGAGCAAACATGCGAATCGTCAGGTAGGCTGAACATCGCGCGACACCTAGACACACGCCAAGAACCAGCGCCAACACACCTGAATACAGTACAATGCGGATCGTCGCGTACAGCCCCTGCATAAGCAGATTAGCGACCCAAACATCTTCACTTTCTTTGTAGCGGTAAAGGTAGTTTGGAATTTTTTCCCAACGCCAGTCATATTTCAACTCGCTGCCAAAACGGCTCACGATGATTGAACCGAAAATCAGAACTACAACGAGGATTACCAAATCCAACCAATGAAGACGCTTGAACAGTTTTTGCATAGTTGGGGCTTTCCGCTGGGGTCGGCGGGCATTTTGCCCGCCGTTTTAGCTAACTAGTTATTCAGCAACCAGCTCGTGCCATTCGTTGCCGCGGAACCAATAGTCCTGCCGCTCTTTCAACCAACCAACACGGGTCTTAATCCCGATCCAATTGTTGAAGAAGTTTTCTGCGTCTGGATCACCTTTGCGGAATGCAAAGCCTTCACCACCGGCTTGGAAGGCCTCATTAAATGGAACATAAAGCGTATCAGCGTAACGGCGGGCTTCTGTAGACGGAGTTGGTTCAGAAGCCATCGTTGCATGTGCGTTACCATTCAAGATTTCTTGCGTTGCAGCGCCATCTTCATCGAACTGTAGCAATTGGGCTTTTGGAAACATCGATTGTATAACCGCAACAGGTGTTGCTCCGCGGCGGGCTGCAAATGTGACGTCTGCGCTATTGTAGTCTTCCAAAGACATACCATCAGTCAGCTCTTTGTTCGCTAGGATGGTCATACCCGAAAACGCATAAGGCTCAGAAAAAGCGACCGTAAGATTACGCTGTGGCGTGATGGTCATGCCTGAAATGATGACGTCGAATTTACCGGAAACAAGGGCTGGAATGATACCATCCCAAGACGTCGGTACAAACTCGACTTCGACCCCCATGTCTTTGGCCAATTCGCGGCCAACGTCCAATTCAAAACCAACCAATTCGCCATTAAGGTCACGCATGGACCAAGGTTTGAAAATGGAAAGGCCGATTTTGATGACGCCTTCTTCCTTGATGGATTCAATGACCGATCCGCTAGACAGCTCTTGGCGTACACTTTGGGCAGATGCTGGCAAGGTCAAGGCGACTGCCGTTGCTGAGGCAAGGGCTAACCCTGCGATACGTCTCGTTAGTTTCATTGTATTCTCCTTGTTGAACTTGATTAAGTTTTGACCGCGAACTTCTTTTCAATCCGCGTGACACCCATGGATAGGATCAGTGTGAGCACTAAATAGACAACTGCAATTGTGAACCAAATTTCAAAACTCATATACGTGTCGGAAATCAAATTGCGGCCGATCGTTGTTAGCTCGGCAACAGCGATCACGCTGACAATCGCAGAGCTTTTCACCAAGTGAACCACTTCACCGGTCATCGGTGGCAACATGAATTTTATAGATTGTGGCAATACAATGTAACGGTAGGCTTGTGCTTTGGTCATCCCGATGGATGTCGCGCCTTCCCATTGACCTTTGGGGACGGCGTTAATGCCAGCGCGAAAAATCTCGGAAATGAGCGCAGCATGAAAAACTGCCAAACACATAATGCTGGCTGTGTATCGATCGAATTTAAAAATAGGGCCGAGCACATAATAAAACAGGTACAGCAACACCAGGATCGGCATGTTGCGCACAAATTCCAGAAAAACCACGGCAACTGCGGTTCCAACCACCAATCCAGACAAGCGCAGCAAAGCAACGAGTAAACCAAGAAGCGTGGCAAAGATGAACGCCGTCCCGGACAGCTGGATTGTTTTCAACAGCCCCACCACAATTTCACCCCACTGAAACCCATCATCAGTCAGTCGGTAAAAATACTGTGGCATACGGTACCACTGCCAATTGTAACCCATTGCTTGCGCACCTGAGAAGGCAAGCCAGATCAGTCCGAAGATGACGATGAAATACAAACCAACGGCCACAGGAGTAGCATTGAGAAAAGCCTTTAAGGTCGTGCGCTTTTGGGCGGCCATTTAATGTTCCAAAATCTGGTTGAGAAACATTTTGCAGCGCTCGCTTTCTGGGTTGGTAAAGAATTTTTCAGGTGGCGAAACTTCAACGATTTGGCCCGCCTCCATAAAGACCATCGTGTCGGCCACTTTGCGTGCAAATCCCATCTCGTGGGTGACGCACACCATCGTAATCCCAGTATCAGCCAGCTCTACCATCACATCGAGGACTTCGTTGATCATTTCAGGATCAAGCGCCGAAGTCGGCTCATCAAACAACATGATCCGTGTTTCCATGCACAAAGAACGGGCGATGGCGACGCGTTGTTGCTGCCCTCCAGAGAGCTGAGCCGGGTATTTGTCCGCTTGCTCTGGGATGTGCACCCGTTCTAGATATTTGCGCGCGCGCGCTTCGGCATCGGCACGGCTGATTTTTTGGACCTTCATAGGGCCAATTGTCAGGTTTTCCAAAATCGTCAAATGTGGAAACAGGTTGAATTGCTGAAACACCATGCCGACTTCTTGTCGTAAACGACGCAGGTCTTTGCTATCTTCTTCGACATCAATTCCGTCTATTCTAATTGTGCCCGCGTTGTGAAATTCTAACCCGTTGAAGCAACGAATAAGCGTGGATTTGCCGCTGCCGGATGGCCCGCAAATGACAACACGCTCGCCTTGCTTCACGTTAAGTGTCACGTTGGTTAAAGCCTGAAAGGTTCCATAGTACTTGTCGACGTTGCTGACCGAGATCATGTTTGCTGGTGCGTCCAAGGAAACCCCCACGGATTAAATCTAGCGATTGATTAATATGTCTATGCTTAATTAATTAGAGCAAGCTATTTCCCATATTAATTTAAAACTGCCACCTTGGCGCAAAAAAATTAGGCAAAAACACCGCGGATGCAATGGTAGAGTACACATTAACTTAGCAGGTGTACCGCAGTGCGAAAGCGCGAAACGCCCTTTATCTAGATACCACGAAAAAGTGACCGGACATTCACGGAGGTTCTTAGTCCTACGTGCGATCTGCAATCACCGGCGGTATGTGTGCAGTGGCTTCGGGCAAAATACCTAAAAAAAAGCTCACCTCGACCAAACAAGAATACGCAACTGGCCCATGCGCAAGCGAGGATGTGCCGCGATCAACCGTAAGCACATTCGGGTTACTATGTTTGCAAATCAGCTGATCATCCACCTTTTTGTCAGTTGCCTCATATTCAGGATCATACCATGCACCTGTGCTCAACTGAATGACATTGGCCATGACCTCTGCACTGACAACAAGGCCGCAAATACGGGACCCACGGTCATTGTGGACCTTCACAAAATCACCTGATTTCAGCCCGCGTGCAGCAGCGACTTCTGGATGCATCGCCACAGGTTCGCACCCCGCGATCTTTGCTAGTCGGCTGACAGAACCATGATCCAATTGCGAATGCAGTTTGGTTTTGGGTTGGTTCGACAGTAAATGCAGCCGATGGCGTATGGTGTCACCACCCAGCAATTCGCGCGGCTCAAACTAGCTTGGATACCCACGACAATCGTCCAAACTAAATTCCGCGATGGTTTCGGAGAAAACTTCGGTCTTCCCGCTTGGCGTATTCAGAGGACACGTATTTGGACTCTGTCTAAAATCTTCCAGCATAATAAGGGTCTCTTTGGGCCGCGGGATGTATTGATATTTGGCGTCTTTCAACGCGTCAAAACCTAACAACGGCTCAGCAAGATCGGCATTCATCTCACGTGGTGCCTCCTGCAAAAACGCCAGCCAATCTTGTTGGGAACGCCCTTCAGTAGACGCCTGCTCAAACCCCAGCTTGCGAGCAAGGCGCTAAAAATTTCCAAGTTATCCAAAACCCCTTCAGGTGGTTCTACAACCTTTTTCTATCCAAATCTGATAGAGATCACGAGGATTTAACAGCAAATCTTTCCGCTCGGGCGGGGTTGTGAAAGGCAAAACGATATCTGCATGTTTTGCATGAGCGATCAAGCACCATCCATGCACGATAATCGTCTCCGGCTTTGCCCATGCCTTGCGCAACCTGTTCAGGTCTTGGTGATAGTGAAGCGGATTGCCACCCGCCCAATAGACCAACTTAATATCGGGGTAGCGATGATCAGTGCCATTATAAGTAAAATCAGCAACCGGGCTCAACAACATGTCGGAAATACGCGCGACGGGGATAAAGTCCTGTACAGGGCTTTGACCTTGAGACATCGCTACGAGCTTTAGATCTGTGCGTTCCAATCCAATGCTGTTCACGGCAAAATACCACAACCCGAACCCGCCGCGGGGCAATCCAATCTGGCCAACCATCGCCACAAGTGTGATCAACATCCAGAACGGCTGCTCACCGCATTCCTGCCGTGTCAAAGACCAACTTGCAGATAGCATTGTGCAATGCCGGAAAATTTTTCACGCAAGGCCAGCGATATCAGCAGCCGAAATGTCGCATTGGCCAGCCGCCCATTCTGCCGATTTGGCAACACCATCCGTGTCCCCCATCAAATAGGCCTGAAACTGAGAAAATCTGACGGGCAACGGTCCAAAAACTCTATGGCATGCAGCCCCTCGGTCACCATCGTATGCGCCAACCCAAGCATAATTGCCACATCCGAACCGGGGCGTAGCGCAACCCTTTCTGCATCCGGATCGTCGCTCACATCTGCGCGGATCGGCGATTTATTTATAAACTTGATGCCAACTTCGCGCGCCTGCTTCATGGCCTCGGCTTGCCTATGCCGCCCAACGCCGCCAAACTTTCCAGCTAGAATGCGGGTCTCTCATGGGATCGTTTCGAAGACGAATATGGTATTATGTGTATTGCTAAACTTGACAGCAACGAGCCCCCCCCTTGGGCCATCGCCTCTAGAAACTCTGATTTGTTCTGACGAAGCATACGTAGAACTTCTCACTGCTGATATTCGATTTGATGCGTTGGACATTCTCTCTAAATTCGGCAAGCCCTACATAGTTATGCGGACATTTTCAAAAGCCTATGGCCTCGCAGGGGTTCGCATAGGCTATGCCATCTGCAGTGATGCCCAGTTGATTAACGCGATGATGCAAACCCCCAGCGCCTTTGGCGTAAACGCTCTTGCGGCGACTGACGCAGCCGAAGCAATTAGGGACACAGATCACCTCGACAAGGTTGTGGTGCACGCTACATTTAAATGCCAGACAGTAACCGCCGCAATGGATGCAAAGGGCATTGGGAACGTCACCTCCCATTCAAACTGCGTGTTTTGCGATACAGGCGCAGACGCCGGGATACTGGCCGAAAAGATGTGGCTAATTGGTATCATGATCAAAGCATGGAAAGAAACGCTCTACGAAAATAGGGCACGCGACACCATGGGGACTACACGAGAAAATGACCTATTCCTAGCAGCCCTCTAAACCTGTGGTCAGGGGTGTACCTCCGTCCACATTCCAGACGGGTTAGCCTGCTAAATTGATCAAATGTTCGCTGCCCGATGCGCATCTAATGACGCAAATAAATCATGCGCCGTTTTCCATGCAATCTGTTGTTTCGCTGCTTCGTCCAATTCGGCAGGCGCTAGGGCGTGGGCATACGGATCGTCTTTGAAAATCGGATAATCCGACCCCAGCATGAGCCGGTCTGCACCGTAAAGTTTCACTGCCGCTTCTAGTGCGCGCGGGCCAAGGGAGGCGCAATCATACCACAAGCGCCGCAAGCGATCTGTCGGGAACGGTGCATCAGGTGTGCGATGCCGCGCGATGCTTTCGATGCGTTCGAAGATAAACGGCAAGGTGCCGCCCAAATTCACCACCTGAAAACTGATATTGGGAAATTCGTCCAGCATATCCGACATGATAACCGTCAATGCCACCTGCGCGGCACCTGATTGCAATTCGATGGCAGACAGGCGGTATTGTACGTTGTCTGCGGGGCGTGGCGGCAAGGCTTCACCGACCTTCAAACCCGGATGCAACATGATGTGGCATCCGTATTCATTTGCGGCCTGTAATAGGGGGCGCAAATCTTCTGCTTCAGCTATTGAATTGAAGTAATTTGACGGCAAAATGATTCCCGGCAATCCGAGATCGCGGCGAATTCGCATCACTTCGGCGCAAGCCAAATCCATATCCGCCAAGGGCACTCCCGCCAAGCCGATCAATGCGCCGCCTGTGTCTTTCGTCAGTTGCGCGAGATAAGTGTTATAATCCGATATCGCCACGGCAATCTCATCCGCAGGCAACAGCTCAACTCCCAATGCCCCTGGAAAGGTCAACATGCGATGTGTCAGACCCGATGCCCGCATCTTCGCCAACCCAACGCGGTAATCGTGATAATGTTCGGTAAATTCGAATTCACCATTCATCGCGACCATCATCAATGCGCCATCCTCGCGGGTGCGCAGATAGGGCCGTTCGGTCCGCGACATCAACGTCGCTAACAACCCGCCTCCATAGAAATGGGAATGCATGTCGATGCGCTGGTTCATGTCGTTCATTTTCCACCTCATGCTTTCACGGCGTTGGCCCGGTTAAAGAAACGCCTTTAGATCACTCACAGGATCCGCAACGGCATCCGCCGGAACCGTCTTACCACCCTCTATCATTTTCTTACCAAGCATATAATCACGGGACGCGTTAAGGGCATCAACCGCTAAAAGGCGCGTACCATGGATATACCAATGCGAAACAGACCCTTCGCGCACGCCTACCCGGCGCACAACGCTATCGTAGCCGGTATTCAGACCCGCAATTTGAAGTTTCACATCATATTGGTCCGACCAGAACCAAGGCTTTGCAACATACGTGCGTTCAGCGCCAAGAATATTTTCTTGCAACAATATTCGCTTGATCAATCGCGTTTGGCACACTTTCTAACCGGATAATCGCCCCGTGAAACGGGAAGGACGCACAATCACCTGCGGCCCAAATATGGGCAAGTTTGTTTGGCCTAACTCATTTGTCGCAATGCCATTATCAATATTAACACCAGCTTGCTGCGCGAATCCAACCGGTGGGCGTACACCGATGCCTACAATCACAAAATCAACGTCCAGAGTTGTACCATCCGTCAAATGCGCACTTTCAACATGGTCATCGCCGACTAATTTGGACAGGCCTACGCCTTCAATAATTTCAACACCATGGCGGGTGTGAAGTGCCCGAAATTAATCCGAGGTTTCAGGGGCCGCGACACGTTGTAAGATACGATCGGCCATTTCAATCAATGTGACACTCAGTCCCATCTTGGCCGCAACCGCAGCCGCCTCTAACCCAATATAGCCGCCGCCAACAATCAGTACTTTGGCATCCGTCACCATCGCAGGGGCCATCTAGATCTGCTTTTCCGGCATCTGCACGATCAACCCATCGACTTCATCCGTGACCTTGATCTGACAAGTTAAACACGACTTTTCGGGATCCGGTTCATAAGCAAAATCAATCATATCGAATTCCATTGCATCCATGTCCGGCAGTTTACTGATCCATTCTTGATCGACATACACATGACAGGTTGAACAGGCACCCCCGCAATCAGCCTCGATGCCGGGGATGCCGCTTTCACGGGCACCCTCCATCACCGATTTCCCATTCGCTACCTCGATGATATGTTGTTTACCGCCGAATTCAATGTAGGTGACCTTAGCCATCTCATTGATCTCAATATTTAATCTTACAAAATACCGGGGAGGTTCAGGTCGTTTTCACGGGCACAATCCATGGCATCCTCGTATCCCGCATCCGCATGACGCATTACGCCTGTTGCAGGGTCGTTCCACAAAACGCGGGCGATGCGGCGATCTGCGTCTTCGGTCCCGTCACAACAGATCACCATGCCGGAGTGCTGAGAAAAGCCCATGCCTACGCCGCCCCCGTGGTGCAATGATACCCACGTTGCACCGGATGCTGTATTCAACAAGGCGTTCAACAATGGCCAGTCAGATACAGCATCTGAGCCGTCTTTCATGCTTTCGGTCTCGCGGTTTGGTGATGCAACAGAACCTGAATCAAGGTGATCGCGTCCAATAACAATCGGCGCGGACAACTCACCCGTGCGGACCATTTCATTGAACGCGAGGCCCAGTTTGTGACGCACGCCCAAACCGACCCAGCAGATGCGGGCGGGCAGACCTTGGAATGAAATGCGCTCGCGGGCCATGTCTAGCCAGTTGTGTAGATGGGTATCCTCAGCCAAAATCTCTTTCACTTTGGCGTCTGTTTTGTAGATGTCTTCTGGATCACCCGACAAGGCGGCCCAGCGGAAGGGGCCAATGCCACGACAAAAAAGAGGGCGGATATAGGCGGGCACAAACCCTGGGAAATCGAAGGCGTTTTCGAGACCTTCATCCAGTGCGACCTGACGGATGTTGTTCCCGTAATCAAAGGTCGGGATACCCATTTTCTGGAAATCGATCATCGCCTGAACATGAACTTTCATCGAGGCGCGTGCAGCTTTCTCAACGCTTTTCGGGTCGTTCTCACGCGTTTCTTTCCATTGGCCCATCGTCCAGCCCTGTGGCAGGTAGCCATTGATCGGATCGTGGGCCGATGTTTGGTCAGTGACCATATCAGGGCGCACACCGCGTGCCACCATTTCGGCGTAGACATCTGCTGCGTTGCCCAACAGACCAACGGATTTTGCCTCGCCCGCCGCGGTCCAGCGTTCGATCATCGCCAGTGCCTCGTCCAGCGTTTCAGCCTTTTCGTCCACGTATTTGGTGCGCAGTCGGAAATCGATGCTGTCAGGGTTGCATTCCACCGCCAAGCAGCAGGCACCTGCCATCACGGCGGCCAAAGGTTGCGCGCCACCCATGCCGCCGAGGCCAGCTGTCAGAACCCATTTGCCTGTCAGGTCACCAGCGTAATGTTGGCGTCCTGCCTCGACAAACGTCTCGTAGGTGCCCTGAACAATACCTTGACTACCGATATAGATCCATGACCCCGCCGTCATCTGACCATACATCGCGAGACCTTTTTTATCGAGCTCGTTGAAGTGGTCCCAGTTGGCCCAATGCGGCACGAGGTTTGAGTTGGCGATCAGCACACGCGGGGCGTCTTTGTGGGTTTGGAAGACGCCAACAGGTTTGCCAGACTGCACCAATAGGGTTTGGTCATCTTCCAATTCGCGCAGTGATTTTACGATCATGTCGTAATCTTTCCATGTGCGCGCAGCACGACCGATGCCGCCATAGACCACCAACTCGTGGGGGTTTTCGGCCACGTCGGGATGCAGATTGTTCATAAGCATCCGCAATGGGGCCTCGGTGAGCCAGCTTTTGGCCGTCAACTCGGTGCCAGTTGCGGGAAATACGTCACGGGTGTTTTTGCGCGGATCGCTCATTTTGTGCCTTTCAGTGTCGGGGCCAGCTCGGCCAGTTTTGTCAGGATAGATTTTAGATGCACGCGCAAGCGCGCGGATTTGCCGGGATCATAGACCCATGGTGCGGCTTCGTCGGTCAGATAGGTATTTTGTGCCAACTCCATCTGGATCGCATGCAGCCCCTCGTCCGGGCGACCATAGTGGCGTGTGGTCCAACCGCCTTTGAAACGGCCGTTTGTAATCGAGGAAAAGCCATTCGCGGCGCCACAAATTTCTTTTGTGGCGGCTTCCAACTGCGATGCACAGGTGGTGCCCAGATTAGTGCCAATGTTGAAATCAGGCAGCGTGCCGTCAAACAAGAACGGGATGCCCGACCGGATCGAATGGCAATCATAAAGGATCGCAATCCCATGTAGGTCGCGTACGCGGGCCAACTCTGCCGCGAGTGAGGCATGATAGGGTTCGTGAAAAATCTGTCGGCGGCTTTCAATATCGGTCTCTGTTGGCGGGGTCGACCAAATGTCTAACCCGTCAAAATCTGTTATCGGCACCAAACCAGTCGTGTTTTGCCCCGGATAGAGGGAAACACCAGATGGGTCGCGATTAGCATCCACCACATAACGGTGGAATGTCGCGCGCACCGAAGTGGCCCCCGCCAAAACTCCCTCATAGAGCGTATGAATATGCCAGTCCGTATCATCCAAGCCGCGCCCGCGCGGGTTGAGGTCGGCAAGGATGACATCAGGTACAAAAGTACCCGTATGGGGCAGGCCCAGAACAATTGGACTATCGCCTTGGTGTATTTCTACGGGATTCATGCGGATAGATCCGGCATCGAAACACCTGATACTGCGACGATATCGCCGTTGGCGATCATCACTGCCGCGCGTTCCAGATCAGGTGCAAGATAGCGGTCCTCACCCAATGTTGCTACGTCTTGGCGCACCCGCGTGACAACGCGCTGCAACGCACCGCTGGTCGCCAAAGGTGTGCGAAAATCAATCCCCTGCACCGCGCAAAGCAACTCTACCCCCAAGATGCGGTTCAGGTTCTCCGTCATCGGCCCAAGGCGTCGCGCGCCGTGGGCGGCCATGGATACGTGGTCTTCTTGGTTGGCAGATGTCGGCGTACTGTCGGTCACACATGGATTGGCAAGGTGTTTGTTTTCGCTCATCAATGCGGCCGTCGTAACTTCGGCAATCATGTAACCGCTGTTGAGGCCTGGATTGGGCGTTAGGAAAGGCGGCAAGTTAAAGCTGAGCACTGGATCAACGATCAGCGCAACACGGCGCTGTGCGATGGCACCGATTTCGGCAATCGCCAGCGCGATCATATCAGCGGCAAAACCAACAGGTTCAGCGTGGAAATTGCCCCCTGATACGATGACATCAGCGTCAATTAGGACAAGTGGATTGTCCGTCGCGGCATTGGCCTCGATCTCCAAAGTGCGGGCAGCCATGCGCAACACATCCATTGCGGCACCTGTCACTTGTGGCTGGCAGCGGATGCAATAGGGATCTTGCACGCGAGCGTCATCCACCACGTGGCTCTCGCGGATTTCCGATCCCGCGAGCAGCGCGCGCATGGTTTCACCCGCCTCTATCTGGCCACGGTGGCCGCGCAAGGCATGAATTTCTGGCTGAAGCGGCGCCGTCGAGCCCATGATTGCGTCAGTCGACAGTGCTGACGTAACCAACGCCGAATGCGCAGCGCGCCAAGCTCCAAACAGCCCAGCTAGGCCAAAGGCCGTAGAAAATTGTGTACCATTAATCAGCGCCAGACCTTCTTTCGGCCCCAGCTCAACAGGGGTCAATCCCGCAGCTGCCAGCGCATCGGCACCTGACATCACTTGGCCGTCAAATTCGGCTTCGCCGTGGCCCATCATCGCAGCGGCCATATGCGCCAGAGGTGCCAGATCACCCGACGCGCCAACCGAACCTTGAGCGGGGATCACAGGTGTCACACCTTTCGCCAGCATCCCCTCGATCAAGGTAACCACCTCTAACCGCACCCCAGATGCACCGCGCCCAAGGCTGAGCAATTTGAGTGCCATCAACAATCGGGCGTGACCGCGCGCAATCGCCGGACCTACGCCACAGCAATGAGACAAGATCAGATTGCGCTGCAAGGTGGCGGTATCTTTGGATTCGATCTTGACCGAGGCCAGTTTCCCAAAGCCTGTATTAACGCCGTACACCGCATCGGTGCCCGCCACTGCTTTGGCGATACGCGCATGGGCCAGCTCAATCGCCGGGTGGCAAGCGGGATCAAGGCGCACAGCGTCTTCGTTCCAATAGATGCGGTGCAGATCGCCTAGCGTAACTGCGCCAGGGGTGAGGGTAAGTGTGGTCACGATATACCTCCAAAGATACGGGAATGAAGAGGGTTGAAGCCGATGCGGTAGGCCAGTTCAGCAGGATGTTTGGCGTCCCAGACGGCTAAATCGGCGCGCATACCAGCCCTGATAGTGCCGGAGTCGTTCAGACCTAGCGCACTTGCAGCGTGTTGGGTCGCACCGCGCAGCGCCTCTTCGGGCGTCATGCGAAATAGCGTGCAGGCCATGTTCAGCGTCAGCAGCAATGAATTTAGCGGCGAGGAACCGGGGTTAATATCAGTTGCCAGCGCCATCGGTACACCGTGCTTGCGCAGCAAATCAATCGGCGGCGCTTGGGTTTCGCGCAAGGTGTAGAACGCACCGGGCAAGATAACTGCAACTGTACCAGCGTCGGCCATCGCGATCACACCATCTTCATCAAGATATTCGATGTGATCCGCAGACATAGCACCATAACGGGCTGCCATCTTTGCGCCACCTAAATTTGACAATTGCTCTGCGTGCAGCTTGACAGGCAGGCTCAATTCTCGGGCCACGTCAAAGACACGGGCGATTTGATCCGGCTGAAACGCAATTCCTTCGCAGAACCCATCAACCGCATCCACCAGCCCCTCAGCATGAGCGGCGCGAAGGGCGGGAATGCAGATGTCATCTATGTAGGCATCATCGCGGCCAGCGTATTCTGCGGGTGTCGCATGGGCCCCAAGGAAAGTAGTTTGCACTCGGATGGGGCGGCTTGCCGCAATGGCGCGCGCAACGCGCAACATGCGAAGCTCGGTTTCGATATCTAGCCCATAGCCAGATTTGACTTCGAGGCAGGTCACACCCTCAGCGATTGACACTTCAACACGGCGCAACGCATCGGCCAGCAACGTTTCTTCTGTCGCTGCACGCGTCGCCTTGACGGTTGAAACGATCCCGCCTCCAGCCCGCGCGACCTCCTCATAGCTTGCTCCGTTCAGACGCATCTCAAACTCAACAGCGCGGTCGCCGCCATGCACAATGTGGGTGTGGCAATCGCTCAACCCGGGCGTCACGAGGCGACCATCAAGGTCCACTCGCGAGGCGCCGTCATCTTCAGCCGGAACAA
>ERZ1027208.632-NODE-632-length-12905-cov-7.238599_pt1 | contig 12905 bp, 10 predicted proteins | sample MGYA00520867_ERZ1027208 | MGnify/ENA primary metagenome ERZ1027208 (study PRJEB33311, sample SAMEA4378413) | marine metagenome | biome: Marine biome; feature: Fjord; material: Water | collected 2014-07-20T08:00:00Z/2014-07-... | depth 75 m ...
CGCCGCCGCTCGCGGTTTGCTCTATCTGCTTGGTCGGCGGGGTCGTGTGTGTATAAGGGACAGTTAGGAGGTCTGCGTCGATCGGTTTTTTCAGGTAATCGTTCATCCCTGCGGCGAGGCATTTTTCTCGATCTCCGTGCATCGCGTTAGCGGTCATGGCGATGACGGAAATGAATTGGTGAACTACACCAGCTTCGCCGGCCCGTAGGCGACGAGTCGCTTCGTAACCATCCATTCCTGGCATTTGGCAATCCATCAATACCAGATCGTATGGGTAGTCCTTGGCCGCACAATTGAGAGCATGTAGTGCCTCGATGCCATCTCCTGCTAAGTCTGCCGACAATCCAATGTTACCGAGAATGCCTAAGGCAACTTGCTGGTTGATCTGATTGTCTTCCACTAAGAGCAGTCTCAAGTCTTGGGGCCACTGCGGTAAGTTTGAGTGATCTGAGTCTCTATAAGGATTGAGTGAATGTAGATAGTCTCGGGTGAGCAGCGGATGAGCTCTCTGCAGAGTTTCTCCTGCATCACTCAGTACTGCTAAGGCGCTGTATAGATCAGAAGACATTAACGGTTTCGCAAAGTAAGCGCTAAAGCCTAGTTGTGCAAAAAAATTGGCGTCTCCATGGTTGGCCATTGAGGTCATCATGACCAACTTCATTGCACTGAAGCGGCTGTCGTTGATGATTTTCTGAGCCAGTTGAGCACCATCCATCGATGGCATTTGCATATCAATAATGGCCAGATCAAAGCCGTCCTCTATGCTCGTATGTTGGTCTAGAATTTCTAACGCCATTTCGCCACTACTGGCTTCAGTAACTTTCACGCCCCAGTGCTCAAGTTGACCACGTAATACTTCACGATTTGTGTTGTTATCGTCGACAATCAAAAGAGAGAGGTGGCTGACCTCGATCTCGGGAATAGTTTGAGGCGATTGATGGCTGACCTGAAGATCGACGGTAAAAGTAAAGCAGCTTCCTTTGCCTGACTCACTGATAACTTCAATATTCCCACCCATTTGTTGGCAAAGCTGCAAGCAAATTGATAGGCCGAGTCCGGTGCCACCATAGTGGCGCGTGGTTGATGCGTCCACCTGCGTGAAGGCGTTGAATAGATCGTCTTGTTTGTCTTCGGCGATACCTATCCCAGTATCCACGACGGTGCAGCGAAACTGCAACAGACCATCATCTTGGGGGGTTAGGCTTGCGCGTATGACGATCTCCCCCTCAGCGGTGAACTTAATCGCATTACCGACTAGATTGGTGAGTATTTGTCGTAGCCGCCCCGAATCGCCTTTCACCATAGGTTGTTCGATCTTGCTATTGTCGAGGATCAGCTCCAGCCCTTTTTCTTCAGCCGGTAGAACAAAGGTTTGTACAAATTCACTTAACATGGAATTGAGATTGAAATCGAGTAGCTCCAGTTCCAGCTTGCCAGCGTCTATTTTGGAGAAATCGAGAATGTCATTGATTACCCCGAGCAACGAGCGAGCGCTGGATTGTGCTAGTTCAGCCTTGTGTCGTTGGCTCCCTTCCAGGTGATTGTTCAGCAACAGATCAAGCATACCGATCACGCCGTTCATAGGTGTCCGAATTTCATGGCTCATACAGGCAAGAAACTCAGACTTGGCCTGCCCGCTGCGCTCCAATTCGGCAGCGTGTTTTTCCAGTTGCTGATGGGCTAAAGTGATGGTTGTATTTTTCTTTTCAATCTCCTGCGCTTGAACGCTCAGTGAGCGATTATTATTCTCGAGTTTCAGAGTGTCTCTCTTTAGGCGAGTGAAAAATATCCACAAAATCATGGTAAGCAGAAACGTCATTAATCCCAAAACTAGAAAGGTTGCCTTGATGTTTGATTAAGCTTGCAGTTCGCTAACACTCATCGGCAGCACTACTTCCAGTACGCCGCGAACATCGCCCACTTTCCAGTCGCGCTTAGGGCTATCAGCGCGATTGTTATGGCAGCCGACACAGTCTTCACGCATACGATCGGCAACTGCAAAGCGTATCGAAGGACGGCCATCGTAGTCTTCGAAACTGTAAAAAGGCTGTTCAGGGTTGGCGTTGAGTTGTTGCCAAGCGTTTTGCGGGAACGTTTGAGAAAATATCTGTTTGTTTTCGGCTTCTCTCCAAAGGAAAGGGTAAGGGCTGTACAAAAATGTTTTAGCCCCTGATTGATGTTGTCCAATTCTTTCGCCTAGCTTCATGCTAAAAGTGGCGGGCAGTGGAATTGAGTCATCTCGACTCTCATAATCGTGTCTGACTAGCAGACCTTGCTGTTTTGCAGTTTGTACGACCTCAGATGTGTAGAGAGTACGGAATTCTGAGAGAGCTTCTAAATAGCGCTGAGCCCCATCGATCGAATCTTTTTCTAATATGTGCCGAGAAGCGTTGGAGAGGTAAATGAATGCACTAGCTATCGAAATAATGGCCACTGTAGATAACAGTAACAATGTATGCCTTGCTATGAACTGTCTGCTTGAGGGTAATCTGGAGTGAAAAACGTCAGTCATTATCAGGCTACTAGTCATTGTGGGAATGAGGCATCGTCTAGGTCGACGTAGTTTGATCTCTTTCGTAACGCTCTATAGTGTAGCTGCTTTTTACTTTTATCGCGGTCTTATGTCGTGGGCGGTGGCGTGATATTGGGCTTACGCGGTCCGGCCAAATACGGGAAAATTATCACTACAGGTCAGCGTACTGGTCGAATGAGAGAAAAAGCCGCCACTAGTTGTTTTCACTTCTCCTAGTTAGTGAGGGCTTTGGAAATTACGTTTTTGTTATGACGGCGTCTGCTTAACGCTCAATCAGATCTTTAGGTGGAATCGATTCATCGGAAAATCGCTCGGCGTCGATCTCGGTGCCTGCGGCGATAAGACGTTTACTGAGCATAAACTCTTGTGGGCGATTGACGCAGTCGGCGGAGATTAATTTGCCTTCTTTTAGATAGAAGGCGACAAAACTGCGAGAGTGATCCTTATCACCGCGGATAACCACTTGATCATACCCCTGACTCAAGCCTGCGATCTGTAATTTGAGATCGTATTGATCTGACCAAAACCAAGGCAATGATTCGTACGCCTTGTCTTTTCCACAAATACTGGCGGCAGCAGATTTGGATTGATCGCTGGCGTTGGGAACCGATTCTAAGCGCAGGCGAATGTCATAGAGTTTGTTGTGGTGATTGGCGCAATCGCCCGAGGCGACTATGTCTGGGTCATTGGTGCGGGCGTATTCATCGACCACGATACCATTTTCAACATTCAAGCCAGCGGCTTCAGCCAGTTCGACGTTAGGAACAATACCAACGCCGATAACCACTAGGTCTGCGTCAAAACTAGTGCCGTCTGCGCAGGTGACACGGTCAACTTTGTGGTGACCTTCAAAACCCGCGACCGCGATACCGGTTCTAATAGCAACCCCTTCATCCGAATGCACGCGGGTGTAGAACTCAGATAACTCAGGTGCAGTGACTCTGGCGAGAACGCGCGGTGCCATCTCCAAAACAGTCACATTCATGCCCATTTTTTTGAGTGAAGCTGCGGTTTCAAGACCGATATAGCCACCGCCGACGATCACCGCGTTGCCACCCTCACGGATGTCGCCTTGTATCGCTTCGACGTCTTTTAAATCACGTAAATAGTGAATGCCTGCTAGCTCCACACCGGGCAGAGAAACAGTGCGTACACGAGAGCCCGTACAAAGCGCCAGTTTGTCGTAGTTGAGTATTTCACCGTTCGTGAGAGTGATCGACTTGTGAGCGCGGTTGATACTCTCTACGCGGCTTCCCAATTTGAATTCAATGTCGTTCTTATCGTAGAGCGCCTGCGCTCGGATGTGTAAGTCGGCGGCACTCTTTTCCCCAGAGAGCACGGCTTTCGATAACGGCGGGCGGTGGTAGGGAAGATAGGGCTCGTCGCCGATGACGATGATTTTACCGTCCCATCCCTCTTGTCGAAGAGATGGAGCGAGCTGAGCGGCGGCATGACTGGCGCCGATAATAATACAGGTGTGTGACATTGGCTCGTGGCTCCGAGTTTGGGTGCGTTGTGGCGATGAGTGCCATCCTAGTGTTCAGTGAGTGTGACAATAGCGCTATTTCCGATTTCGTGCCTATCATTTAAGTCCAAATAATTAGCATTTAAGGCCAGTCTTAGCTATCATTTTCGTCCACCATTAATCGTCTTCATAAAAATTGAGCTGTTAGGAGCTTTGTAAACGTGACTACTTCCCCAGTAGGGCCCTTAGGTCGGATTGATAACCTGCTCGAAACGCAGTTGCTCTTGTTGGATCAGGTGTTACAAGAAGAGTGCGGCTATGTTGATCGAGAGGCGTTGGGGCATTGGTGCGGGCTTAATCGCCCATGGTGGTTACCCAATAGCGGTCTTTCGCAAGAGAGCTACTGGCGGCTGTTGCATCAATTACACGCCAACGAAGTCCCTAACATTGCCTTGCGGGTGGCTCGCCGCGCTCGCATTGAAGATCTTGGCGTCATGGGCTATGCCTTGATGGCGAGCGCCTCATTGGAGCAGGGGCTAAAGTTGGCGATGAATCTGGCTCGTCAATCCTACCCGCATCTCAAGGTGTCGATTACCATGGACCGCGATCACGCGATCTTAGCTTGTGAGGTGCTGCCCTTCGGGCGCCATTATGAGCAGCTCTTATTGGAGGAGTGGATGGTGTCGCTTTGGGCGTACATACAAGCGCTCCTGCCCGAAGGTGTTGCCGCTTGCGCGAGTTACGCCATGCTCGGCTACAAATCGCCCGCTTATCACTGGCAGTACCAACAGATTCTGGGTTGCCGTGTGGTTTTTGATCAAGCGCGCAGCGTGCTCGCAATTCCGAAGCAATGGCTCTATATCGCCATTGATGGCCACAGCCATCAAGCTCAGACCCTATATGAAGGCCAAATCAAGCGCTTAATGCCAGAAAGCGAACACAGTGGTGATCTTGTCAGTCGTGTAAAACGATTGCTGCTGGAGCGCTGCGCAGAGTGTCGATTCAATTTGGAGTCGACAGCGCCATTAATGGCGCTTTCTGCCAGAACACTGCGCCGTAATTTAGCCGATCGAGGCACTAGCTTTCGACAGCTCAGCCTAGAGGTGAGAATGGAGCTGGCGAAAGACTATTTACTGAATTCTCAACTCAGCGCGCAAGAGGTGGCTTATCAGTTGGGGTATTCGCAGGCGAATAATTTTTACCGGGCGTTTAAGCGATTCTACGGATTGCCGCCAGAGCAATTTCGACAAAATACTGCCGTCCATTAAACCACCGTGTCGGCGTGTTGATAGAGGCGGTCCAGTAACTGTCGGAATTGATCTTGTTCTTGATCCGAAAAGCAGGCCAGAAAGCGTTGTTCGTAGTCATAGGAGATCGGTACGATTTCGTTATAGACCGACGTTCCGGTACTCGAAAGGGTGAGGATAGAGCGCCTGCGATCCTCTTCATCAAACTCTCTTTCAATCAGATTGCGTTGTAGCAGCTTACTTATCGCTCGACTGAGTATGGATTTCTCAATTTGAGTTTTTGCCGAAACCTCATCGGCAGAACTGCCGGGATTACTGCCCAAAATGGCCATTATCCGCCATTCAGTAATCGATATAGCGAACTTGTCTTTGTAGGTGTCGGCAATGATGGCACTGATTTTATTTGACGTTATCGATAAGCGATAGGGTAAAAAAGTCTCTAAATTCAGTGGCTTATCTATTTCACTCATGATCTTACGCAATCCTTTATCGGGCCAGTGGGTCGCGCTAGTTGACTATAGTTGTGGTTGCAACTAATATTGGTTGCGTTAACAACTAACTGCCGTCCGTAGCTTTCACAGGCGTATAGTATTTGTGATGGTGCTCGATGTCATCGACATCTTGTCTGGGCGAGCCAAAGTATACCGCAGGAGATGATAATGGCCGATTTATTTGAAAACCCCATGGGACTCGATGGATTCGAGTTTGTAGAATTCGCTTCGACAGAGCGCGGTTTTCTAGAGCCTATATTTGAAACCATGGGTTTTTCTCTGGTGGCCAAACACCGTTCTAAAGACACGGTTCTTTATCGCCAAGGTGATATTAATTTTATTATCAATTATGAGCCAAAAAGTGACGCCCACTATTTCGCAGAAGAGCACGGCCCTTCGGCTTGCGGTATGGCATTTCGAGTTAAAGATGCGCAGCTTGCGTATCAGCGTGCTCTCGATCTAGGCGCTCAACCGATAGAAATTCCAACCGGGCCTATGGAGCTACGTCTACCCGCGATCAAGGGGATTGGAGGCGCGCCATTGTATTTGATTGACCGCTATAAAGATGGCAGCTCGATTTACGATATCGACTTTGAATTCGTCGACGACGTCGATCGTCATCCAGAGGGATGTGGTTTTAAGGTCATCGATCATTTAACCCATAACGTATATCGCGGTCGTATGGATTTTTGGGCGGGTTTTTACGAGAAAATTTTTAACTTCCGTGAAATTCGTTACTTTGATATCAAAGGCGAGTACACCGGCTTATTGTCAAAAGCGATGACGGCACCCGATGGCCGTATTCGTATCCCGCTCAATGAAGAAGCTTCACAGGGCGGACAAATTGAAGAGTTTTTGATGGCCTATAATGGCGAAGGTATTCAGCATATTGCATTTTCTTGCGATAACTTACTCGAAGCCTGGGACAAACTTAAGCAGCGCGGCGTGAAGTTTATGACCGCACCGCCATCAACTTATTACGATATGCTTGAGGAGCGTTTGCCTGGTCATGGAGAGCCCATTGACGAGTTGCAAGCGCGCGGAATTTTGTTGGACGGCAGCACAGAGGGTGATGAGCCGCGTCTTTTGTTGCAGATCTTTTCCGATACCGTGGTGGGGCCGGTGTTCTTTGAGTTTATTCAACGCAAAGATGATGACGGCTTCGGCGAAGGAAACTTCAAGGCCTTATTTGAATCGATCGAGCGCGATCAAGTTGAGCGCGGTGTGATCGATCAAGCAAAAAGTTAATTATTTGCTGTTTTTTCACTTCAAAAAATATTCTAAATTAGCCGGCGTTCACTATTGGTGAAGGCTGGCGGGTTGTTGTTATGAATGCAAAAGTTGAAGCTCCAGTTGTTAGTGAGTCGGGTATACGTTTAGGCAACGCAAAAACGACGGTTCAGCAAGATCCTATTTTTGAGTTGCTGCAAGCGTATCGCCGTGACTCGCGGGCGGATAAAATCGATTTGGGGATAGGGGTCTACCGCGATCACGCCAATCAATCGCCAGTTTTTGATGCCGTAAAGCAAGCCGAGCAATGGCGAGTTGATAACGAATCGGACAAAGCTTATGTCGGCCCCCTCGGCGATGGAGAGTTTTGTCAGTCGATTGTCGACTTGGCATTCGGAGAAGCCCTAGCGGCGCAATTAGATCAGCGTTTGGCCTACGCTCAGACACCGGGTGGTGTCGGCGCTTTGCGTTTGGCGTTCGAGCTATTAGAGGAAAGCCTGCCTCGAGCGACGCTTTGGATCAGTGACACGACTTGGCAGGTCCACCGACCGATTGCGGCCGCAGCGGGTCTTACTTTGCGGGAATACCGCTACTATGATGCGCAAACCGGAGCGGCGTCTTTCGAAGAGCTGTTGGCGTCGCTCGACAAGGCCAGTCCCGGTGACGCGATTTTGTTGCAGGTCAGTTGCCATAATCCCACTGGGTTAGATTTAACGCCCGAGCAGTGGCAGTCGATGGCCGACGCTTGCGCTGCAAGGCAATTGCTGCCGGTGATGGATATGGCCTATCACGGCTTGGGGCAAGGCTTAGAGAGTGATCGTTTAGGTTTACAAATCATGGCCGCGACAGTGCCAGAATTATTGCTGTGCTATACCTGCTCCAAGAATTTTGGTTTGTACCGCGATCGCACCGGCATGGTGTTGGCAATGACCCAATCGAATGACAAAAAGATGGCCGTCGAAAAACAATGGGCTCAGTTGGCGACCCGCCACTATTTTACACCGCCCGCGCACGGCGCAATGCTGGTTAAGAGAATTCTCAATAACCCCGAGTTAAGAGCGACTTGGGAAACCGAGTTGTTGGCCATCAGCGATCGAATTTCAAACGTCAGGGCTCAGCTTTTTGAAGCGCTTTCAGCGAAGGTGGCTACGAGAGATTGGACGTTTCTGACACAGGGACACGGGATGTTTGCATTGTTCCCACTTGATCGACAGGAAATCCAGTACCTTAGGGACCATCACGGGATCTACATTGTCGACAACGGACGCGTAAACCTGTCGGGTTTTAATCGACTGAACATCGAACGTGCCATTGACGCGATGGCAGCAACAATCGATAGAGTAGAGCCTGAAAGTTGTGGCTAGTAATAGCAACGAATCTGGTAAAGGTATTTTTGTTTGGGGCTTCTAGCCCCTTTTTTTGTCATGCTTTGTCGACAAGCCTGTCGCTGGGGTATTAAAGCCGCTCGAAGAACTCCAGCACTTTCTCGCTGCCTAAGCCATAGAGGGTTTCATCAAATTCTGAGCTGTTCACAGAGGGCTCCAAATTTATTTCTACCGTATGAGCCCCTACACTCTTAGCCATTTGGAAAAATCCCGCTGCGGGATAGACGTTCCCCGAAGTGCCAATGGACACAAATAGGTCGCAATCGCTGAGCGCCGATTCTATCTCATCCATGTAAAGCGGCATTTCACCAAACCAAACGATATGTGGGCGCAATGTGCCCGTCGCCTGGCAGCAGGGGCAGGTTCGATCGCTGGTGATTTCCTCTTGGCAATCAAATTGTTGACCACTGTCGCAGCAGCGCACTCTAAGCAGTTCACCATGCATGTGCAGCAAGTTTTCAGAGCCTGCTTGTTCGTGCAAATTGTCGATATTCTGAGTAACGAGAGTGAACGTACCTCGATGACGTTTTTCGGAAGCAGCGAGTGCGAGATGCCCTGCATTGGGTTGAACGCCGTTCAGTAGTTGTGCACGACGCTCATTATAAAAGCGTTGTACCAGTTGCGGATTTCGATGAAAGGCCTCTGGCGTGGCAACATCTTCTATGCGGTGCTCTTCCCAGAGACCGTCGGCGGCGCGAAAGGTGCGGATACCCGATTCTGCCGAGATACCGGCTCCGGTGAGTACGACAATATTCTTGGTCATAATGCTAATTCGTAGTTGATGGGTTACACCTTTGAGTCTCGATATAGACAAGCGTAGTTTGCAGGTGTCATTGCTCACCCGCATTGTCGCTGTCTCGACTTGACGCATCGGGCGGTGATTGCGGCTGCGTTTTATTCGGTGAGAGATAAGCCGGATAGGGCATTTGATCTTCACCGAAGTACTTGCTCCAAATCTTATCTATCGTGCCGTCTTGAATGATCGACAGAGCGGCCTCTTCCAGTTCTTCTAGGTGCTCCGCTAGTGGCGATTTTTTACTGATCGCGAGCAGTGCAGTATCCGAAAACCCATGAGCAAAAGGCGCCGTCGTCAGTTGAGGGTATCGTTGTAACAATCTGTCCTGACGCTGATTGAAGCCGATGTAAGTGTCTATGCGGCCAGCCATCAGCATTTTCGGCAGCTGACTTTCCCTGAGTACAATGCTCTTGTGAATACGCGAATCGTTGTCAAAGGTTTTGAAGTAAGCATAGCCATTGACCACGCCCACTCTGAGTTGAAAGAGATCTTCATAGCGTTGAAGTCGATGCTCTTGTCCTTTGAGAACAAAAAAAGGAATCTTACGAGGAATTTGCCATATTTGTACAAAATCCAAATATTGGCTGCGTTGGCTATTGATGGCAATAAATACCATGATGTCCAGACTGCCATCGGCCATAGAGCGCAAGCAGCGCTGGAAGGGGCAGTAGCTGTGATCAATGCTCCAGCCTAGGCGCTCGGCAATAGTCTCCAAGAATTCGTATTTGAAGCCGCCGATGACTTTTCCATCCTCGACAATACTCAGTTGTTCCAAACCCAGTGAGCCGTGTCTTAGTGAGAGCGATGTGTTACTGGTTAGGTCAATGGTATGGTTGGTAGTGCTATTGATCTCGCTCGCGGTATTTAGCGAGATCAATGAAAACAAGATGAAAAGGGCAGTATTTACTGACTTGAGCCAAGATCGTAAGTAATTATCGATAGTTACAGCCAAAATCTAATGCCGCCTTGTATGGTGATTGTCGTGAGTGGCTTATTCCAAGTGGCGCATTAACATGGCGTAGCCACCATCTTCAGACAAATTTATCTCGGTGGGTACCGGTATATTGACTCGATGCCCCGAGCCTGGCGCGACATCGATTGCCTGACCCTTGTTGTTTTCGAGCTGTTGTAAGTTAAAGGTCAAATTACCCTTGGGGGTAATAAGTTCGAGATTGTTGCCTACTTCGAACTTGTTTTTGACATCAATGCTTAACATGCCGCTATTTGCATTATAGCCAATGGCTTCGCCGACAAATTGCTGATTGTTACTGGGATTGCCATCTTCGTAGTTTTGATACTCGCTGGGCACGTGACGGCGGTAGAACCCCTCTGTATAACCGCGGTTGGCGAGGTGCTCTAACTCCTTCATCAACTCCATGTCGAAGGGCTTATTACCGCTGGCGTTGTCGATGGCTTGACGATAGACCTGCGCGGTTCGACCGACGTAGTAGTGGGATTTGGTTCTACCCTCAATCTTAAGTGAGCTAATGCCCATTTTTACTAAACGGTCGACATGTTGGACGGCACGTAGATCTTTAGAATTCATGATATAGGTGCCGTGCTCGTCTTCGTAGGCGGGCATATACTCACCTGGGCGGCTGCGCTCTTGCAGCAGCATGGCAATTTCACCACTGTCGGCTTTGGCGCCAGCGACTTTAGGGTCATAGACAGAGGCAGTAGGGGGCTTTTCAACCGCAATCAAATCACCGGTTTCGGTCTCTTTGGCGTCGTGGGTATTGTATTCCCAACGGCAAGAGTTGGTGCAGGCGCCTTGGTTCGAATCTCTGTGCGTCATATAGCCCGACAGCAGGCAACGGCCAGAATAGGCGATACAAAGCGCGCCGTGGACGAAGACTTCTAACTCCATCTCAGGGCAGCGTTGGCGGATTTCCTCAATTTCGTCCAGTGACAGCTCGCGCGATAGAATCACTCGCTCGATGCCTTGTCGATGCCAGAACTGTACGGTCGCATAATTGACGGCGTTAGCCTGCACCGACAAATGTACGGGCATATCTGGCCATTTTTCTCTGACCATCATAATCAAACCGGGGTCAGACATAATCAGCGCATCGGGCTGCATCTCAATAACCGGCTCTAGGTCTCTTAAGTAGGTGCGTACCTTGTCGTTGTGCGGCGAGAGATTACTGGCTAAATAGAACTGCTTGCCCAAGCCGTGGGCCTCTTGTACCGCAGCAGCGAGGTTCTCGAGACGGTTGAACTCGTTGTTTCGCACCCGCAGGCTGTAGCGTGGTTGACCTGCGTAGACGGCGTCGGCGCCATAGGCAAAGGCGTAGCGCATGCTTTTTAAAGTACCTGCAGGTGACAGTAATTCTGTGGAGGTCATATCAATCTCGGTCAGTCGTGGATGGCAATGTAAGTGATGTACGGTGAAATCCGCCATAAGCAGAAATGTGCGCCAATCCAAATGTTCTAAAATTAGCCCGCAATTTTACCGCAAGTCTGCCGATAATTCAGTTTGTCATGGATTGTAATGGTCAAATAAGTTACGCAGATGAATGAATTGCAGCAAGAAAACGCCAAACTGAAGCAGACAGTGAAGTCTCTGCTGGCTCGTATTGAAGAAAATCATCGTATCGACAAACATTTCGAGAACTTCGAATTCAAGTTGTTGGGATGTTACCGGTTAACGGAAATGCTCGATTTTCTGTTAAAAGATACTCTGCAGCACTTTGAGTTGGCGGATGTCAGCCTGATTCTGGTCGATCGCGATTATTCCATACGCGATTTGCTCGACAACCTTGATATCGGGCTCTACGGCAGTCGGCTTCAATTGCGTCACAGCGATGACTTTTCTTTGACGCTCTATGCTGGGCAATTTGGTGTGAGCTTGGGAGAGCTGGATGCACTGACGGCCAGCCGGCTGTTTCCCAAATTGCCCGATCTTGGCAGCGCGGCTCTCTTGCCTTTGATGAGAAAGGGGCAATTGATCGGTAGTTTGCATTTTGCCAGTCGGTCAGCAGATCGTTTTTCTTCGGAAAAGGCCGTTGATTTTATGCATCATTTGGCAAGTATCTGCGCTGTGTGTTTAGACAACAGCCTGACCCATGAGCATCTTCAGCATCAAAGCCGCTACGATATGCTGACACAGGTCAGCAATCGAATGAATTTTGAGTTGGAATACGCTAAAGAATTGGAGCGCTCAGAGCGCAGTGACGATCCGCTCACCTGCCTTTTTGTCGACGTTGATCACTTTAAGCATATCAATGATCAGCACGGTCACGCTGCCGGAGATGTCTGTTTAAAAGAAGTTGCTCAGGCGATTAAGGGGCAATTACGTAAAACCGATCTGATGGCTCGCTACGGCGGGGAAGAGTTTGTGGTGTTATTGCACCGTTGTGAAAAAGCCGAGGGAGAGGTGATCGCCGAACGTATTCGTGCGGCAGTTGCTCAGTTGTCGGTGGTAGGGCAGAGCCGTATTCGTCCAACCGTATCGATTGGTTTAGCCTGTTGGCAGCCGGTGGGAGAACGCTGTCCCGACTTACCTAAGCTCGGGCAGCGTTTGCTCAAATCTGCCGATGAAGCTATGTATGAGGCCAAGAATGCCGGTCGCAATAAAGTAGTAGCGAAGGTCTTTTACCAAATCGTCAAGTAGCTATGAGGTACAAAAGAGATGATAGGTGACGGCCGCTGCTGTTGATACTTGGCGTTCTTGTCACTGGCTATTTATGGGGCTGAGAGCTTGATTAAATAGCGTTTTTTCCAGCGTTTTCCTGTGATCCAAAACCCTTGTGTTTGAC
>ERZ1027208.633-NODE-633-length-12905-cov-6.774008_pt1 | contig 12905 bp, 9 predicted proteins | sample MGYA00520867_ERZ1027208 | MGnify/ENA primary metagenome ERZ1027208 (study PRJEB33311, sample SAMEA4378413) | marine metagenome | biome: Marine biome; feature: Fjord; material: Water | collected 2014-07-20T08:00:00Z/2014-07-... | depth 75 m ...
CCCTGGATGCGAGGCTGCTGGGAGGCAGGTGGTGGAGATGGAGTGACCACGATGAGGTATTAACTTGCCCAACCCAATTGGCTCAACGTAAGGGCGAGTAGAAACAATAGGTGGCGAAGATATTTTGGGCAGCGCCTAATAGCCCTCTGGCGTATCAACTACCAACCCAGCGCAAAATTAAAGTAAGTATAACGACCAAAATAATTCCCTTCTTGGTACTCGACGTAGCGTTCATCCGTAACGTTGTCGACTTTCAAACTAAATTCAAGGTTATAGCCATTGTAGTCCAACTGCTTGCTGATGGTAATATCGTGACGCTTAAAAGCATCAACCCCCTCGTCTTTACCCGCGCGCCAATCGACAAACGATTGTTGGTAGCTCATCAGCGCCACTCCCCAACCATTGTCAAAATGGTGAGTCAGTAAGAGACTGCTGATATGCTCGGGAACCTTATCTTCTCTTTCTTCCGGTGGGGTGTTCCAAGCTTTTACCCGAGTCAAATCCAAACGTGTATTGGCGTGCTGCAAGGCAATGTTGGTCGCTTCACCAAGTTGCCACTTAATCTGCATGTCGTAACCCGTAGCCACCCAATCTTTGGCATTAGAGAAAAAGTAGGCCTTGCCATCGTAATCTTCTGCGGGGCGGAAGCCTTGATGCTCGGCTCGCCATTTAATATGGTCTACACCACCTTCCATGTCTTCATGGAATAGGCGCCAATCGACCAGTAACTTGCCATCAAAGAAGCTACCGTAATATCCCAGTTCTACGGTTTCTAAACGCTCTGCTTCTAAGTCGTCATCCGAAAAAAAGTGATCATTATAAAAGCTATCATAGGCTTGGAAGTTGGTGTGCCGACGTGCCTCAAACAACGAAGGCGTGCGATAGGTACGCGAACCGCTGATACGCAGGTTGTGCTGGGGGGTCACCTGAAAATGAATGGATGCACGAGGCGAAAGATTCACCTCATCGATACTCTGATCCTCAATCATGAGACCAACGTTGGTCAGCCATCTGGGAGCTGGCCTCCATTCAATATTTGAGAATGCGTAGATGATATGATTGTCTACTTGGCCATCACCTTCTAGCTGCAGCGGCGCCCGCACTTGCTGTAGCTTATACCCGACTCCAGCCAAACTGCGAAGCTTGCGGCTAAAAGTGTACTGATGCTCGAGCTCAGCTTCCCACAACTCTGATTTTCGTTCGCCCCAACCAAAATCCAACAAGGGGTCCGGTGCACCGGCTAGATACATACCCACCTCGGCGGGACTCCACTCTTCCTGCTCAGACAACAGCTGTTTGCTACTGTGTTCAGCATCATTGACGTAGTACGAAAGGTGCGCCTTCCACTGTTGTTTCTCTTCGACTCTAGCCCATCCAGTAGTCAGCCAATAGCTGGTGACCTCGTCGTCAGCAAAAAGCTCGACGTGGTCGCCGTCACCGATCCCAAAACTGCCTTTGCTAAAGCCCACTTCGATATCAACAGTGTCTGCCAAGGAAGTCGTAAATGCCGCATTGAACACAATATGTCCGACATCGGTTTGGTCTTCAAGACCATCAAAGCCTTCATTCTCCCTTTTTGACGCTCGCAACTGAGCGTAGCCATTTTGAAGCTTAAAATTGGAACGCAAGTTGAGGTTACGAGTGTTCTGGCTGCCTGCGGTAACTCGCAACTGAGTTCCGCCTTCTTGCAGTGGGCTTTTGGTGGTGATATCCACAGCGCCAAGAATCGCATTAGAGCCATAGATGGGAACGTTTGATCCGCGTACAACTTCGATACGCTCAATATCATCAGGGGTGATGCCTAGGGACTCCCAAGAAATCGTTGGATAAGCAGGCACATAAACGCTACGCCCGTTCACCCGCACCTCTAGGCGACGGGGGTCGTCATCGGTCGCATCGTGACCAGACAGGCCGGGGAGTGAACCATTGATATAAAAGCTGACAAAACCAGGAACCAGCCGAAACAAGTCGACCAGATTATTTGGAGATAGTGCTGCGATCATCTCGCGATCAATAACGGTAACCGATGAAGGCGTCTCATGCAGAGTCTGACTCATACGTGAGCCAGCACTCACCAAAGGAATATCGGCTAATAAGTCCGCTTCGCTGTAATAATCTGTCTCCGCAAGAGCAGCACCTGTAGCCCCTAACAACAGACAATAGAAGATAGGACATAAAGAGCGATGTAACATATGGATTTCTACCATGGTTCTTATTTTATAGTTCTTGGATAGACATGTTGATTTATACGCCAGTTAACCCAGCTAATATGTAACCATAAACCACAAGAAAAATCATTAGTCGTTAATGGTTGATACTTATAGCAACCGAATTGACCAGAAACCAGACAGTCCAACCCTGCAAGGCGGCCTAAGCCTAGCGACATAAGCAGGCATTACATACCGCGTCACTGCTGAAACGATGGTTTTATGGGTAACGCGATACAAGCCCAACACCACGCCTAAGGGGAAACCAGCAAAAGTGATCTCTATGCCCTCCGGATAGATTTACGTCCCAATAGCTCGGAAGGCAGTAACCTCCAATGCGCCAAACGCAGCAACACCAAATCGTGTATCGGATCTGATGCTATCAAGTTAACCTTGATAGCCGTAGGGCTTAACTTTTGGATGTTTCAGCAAAGCCTCATCCTCACTTCATTGAGGTATCGGTTCACTGAGTAACCGCTAAGCAATCACCTGAACCCACTGGATTGAATGCCCCGATAAAACCCTTTTCAAGGTTGCTTGGCGCACCACAAATATCTCTTGCTAACTGGTTGTTTTTAAAGCTATCTAATCGTTCAACACGACTATCGATGAGAGAAAAATTCAATCGTTCCGGCGCTCGAAAAATGTCCGAGAAGCTCTCACGCCAGAGATGATCCACTGGTAGAGTCCAATTGTGATTCGATAAAACAACCTCACCACCATCGCGCTCTTTGATCCTGCCACTCAGTAAGTTGTTCGCAATAATCGCGTTCGATGCTTCGAACCTTACGTCAATCCCTAAGGTTGAATACAGCGTGTTGTTGGTTAAGGTTGAGCCACTCGCTCTATTGAGATAGATACCGACGTCGGAACAGTTAGCAATCAGATTACCGGTAATGTCGCTGTCTCTCTGTTCGAATTGACAACGCCCATCTCGGCATGCCGATGAAGAGGTACCGCCGTTGCCCAAAGACAAACCGATCTGAATATACTCCATCGCCACCCGCTCAGAGCATACGACTAAGTTGCTTTCAAATCGATTGTAACCTCCCGCCCCCTTAAAAAAGCCGCCGCTGCTAGTATGGTTACCCTTGGTTTTTTTGAAGTTGGCGATTAGATTATTACGTACCAACCAATGATTGACGGCTACGGCGTCAATGCCCACCACGGGCTTGGTGGTATCGCGAGCGCGGGTATTACCGATATAAGTGTTTTCAATAAGGCCGCCGTCGGGAAAGTGCCCACTATCGCCATTGATCTTAATCGGTGCATTGAAATTCACGATCCGACTGTTGCTGATTCTCGTGCGGTAGGCCTTGCCGACAATATGAAATGCATGTTCACAGCGACTATCTTGAGAACACACGCCTTCAATACTTAGGCCATCAAAATGCCAATCAGAGGCAGTCACCGACAACCCTTCTAGCAAATTAAAGCTAAATGTCGTTTGCCAAGGATGCTCGGCCGTTAGAATAATTGGACGAGTCGCCGTGCCTGAACGCACAACCTCAATTGAACGCCCCGAAAATAGATATTCACCCGGCGCTACCGATATACGATCACCAGGCAGCGCGGTATTAATGGCTTTAAGCAGGCCAGAGACGCTACTAACCTCAACTTCACGCCCGACAAATTGGGCGCGGCCTTCTGTAGTTCTACTACGCTGCTTGCCCTGCCAAGTCTCAATGACCTCAGCAAGCTCAATTGAAAGCGAAGTTCCATCATGCTGCCATTGGTGTAGCCATCGCGTCATCGTCGCTCGATCGACTTGGCGCCCCAGAAACCACGCCGACGAGATCAGCACGCAGGCAACCATCAATACAATAACGCCTATTTTGACAATCGCCGGTTTCAATTCCTTTTACCCTGTCCATTATTCACTACAAGCATAGATGAATAGCCAACAACAGGAAAACCGCTAAAAGCACAAGGAAATCACAAGGCTCACCGCAGGGTGATTACCGCCCAACTTCAGTGTGCCCCCTACATTACCAGAAGGCCGATACTGCCGAATAAGAGACGGCATAAGACAATTGCGTTCTGTAGATTAGCCTCGAGTGTAACAAATCGATCGCCGACTTGAGAGACAATCGAATTTGATTGATTACTATTTGCTAAAAATCCGAGCCGACAGGCTCTCACTAAGAATAGGTAACTGTCAAATCAGCTTGAGACGCGGCGGATTACCCTGCTGCTCGCAGACACACAAAATCACCGCTAACTACCGACATACTCAGGTTTTCGTTTTTCAAAAAATGCAGATATCCCCTCCTGGGCATCTTTACTTTTCATGATGACATCCTGAATACGCCCTTCTATATCCATAGTATCTTCTAGATCGGTAAGCTCTGCCTTACGCAACGCCTCTTTCGAATACCGTAACGCCAAAGGAGCTTTGTGCGTTAACTCCTTCGCCCATTGCTCCGCGGCTGTCACTAGCTCCTGCGCAGGCACAACCCGATTTGCTAACCCCAACTCTTTGCAGGTAGCCGCAGGCATTCGCTCCCCCTCGATAACCATCTCATAGGCTCGGCGATAGCCCAACTGATGAACCAAATGCCAACACGCCCCGCCGTCTGGGATCAGGGAAATATTTGAAAATGCTTGATAAATGCAAGCATCATCAGCCATCACTGTGAGGTCGCAGACTAAGGCCAGAGCGCTAGCAACTCCTGCTGCCGAACCGTTAATGGCACTGATAAATGGTTTTTTTGCATTATAGATTGAAAGTAGGATCGGCTTGAAGTATTCCTCCAATAACATCGAAGCGGTATATTCCGGCTTCTTTAATCGATCGAGCAGATCAGCACCTGCGCTAAAGTTCTTTCCTGCCCCGGTTAGAACAATTACCCGAATTGAGTAATTGGCACAGGCATATTCGATTGCATCGAGCAGTTCAACCTGCATTCTTTCGTCAATAGCATTTGACTGCTGTGGTCGATTCAACACAATTGTTGCTACGCCGTCATTCTCTCGCAATTCAATACTTTGGTAATCTTTCATAAGGCTCTATCTCTTAGATACAAGTAACATGAACTAGTACGCGGCCGAACCCAGCATAATCAGACTATAGAAATCTTGTTCAAGCGGGGTATAGCAAGTTTGGTTAGGTTTCATTACCAAGAGCTTGTCATCCACTCTATCCAAGTGATACGCACTCTCGCGCAGATCGACTTTTTGTAATTTATGCGTCGTTGTTGTGGGGAGTTGTTTAAGTACTCGGATAAATACTGGACGTGCATAAGCAGGTAAATTCTCAGATATATAGTGACTCAACGACTGAAGATTGAGCTCACCAAACTCTACCCCTTCATTAAGTACGATGGCAGCCATTCCTGCACGGCCATCAGTATTGGGGATTTCAACACCGTACACATTAGCAACTAGGACATCCTCGTAGTGACCAATAATATCGCCAACTTCGTTAGTAGAAACATTTTCACTCTTCCAGCGAAATGTGTCACCTACTCGATCTACGAATTGATAGTGCTTTTGAAATAGTGCGAAGCCGACATCGACTGTTTTCAATAGATCGCCACTATTAAAGTACGCATCGCCGGATTTAAAAGCGTCTCTAACCACTTTCGAGCTAGACGCGTCTTCATTGGTGTAGCCCTCAAATTTGGCTTTGTCGTTGATTTCAATAAGCAACAAACCTGGTACGCCATCTTCTACTTCAATGCAGAAGCCGTTTTGGTCTAGAACAATCGAATCGGAGGCCACATCGTAACTAACCAGTTTAACCGGTGACAACGCACACCCCACAGTACGGTCGCGATTGAAAATATTGGCAAAGCCACCATTACCTTCGCTGCCGCCGTAAAACTCTCCTATTCTTTCAATCGAAAAACGCTTCTTAAAAGCGTTCCAAATATCGGGTCTTAAACCATTACCCACGATACTACGAATGGGATTATCGGCATCGTTGACTTTCTCTGGTGCAGCCATCAGATAACGAATAAACTCTCCCACGTAAACGAACGACGTGCATTGGTATTTACGAATATCCTCCCAGAACGCGCTAATAGAAAGTCGGCGCCGAATTACCGTCGAGGCACCCACCATAAATGCTGCCGAAAGCCCAACAACCATACCGGTTCCGTGAAAGAGCGGAAGACAGTTGTACATCCGATCAGTCTCATCAATCTTAGTAAGATAATGGGCAGATAGTCTGCCAGTAGAAATAATCCGCCGGTTAGTAACCACAGCGGCCTTAGGTAACCCAGTTGTACCAGAAGTGAATACGTACATTGCCAGATCACCGAATGTAATACTGTCAACCTTTTCAGGGTTACTAGCTATAAGTGACTCATCACAGAGGTCAAGCTCACGCGCCCAGCTTGGAGCTGAGACTTGACCTGAGTCCTTAACGAAAAGGTAATCGTCTCCCGCCTTGAGTTCCAACGAATCAAGGCACTCATTGATCGGAGTCAATAACTCCTCTCCGAAAATACATTTTTTCGATTCAATCAAATTGATGCAGTGGATAAGTGGTTGCTTGATCAAATTGGTGTTGATCATTCCAGCCACCGCACCGATCTTGTTGATCCCTAGCATACAACTGACAAAGTCGATTCGGTTTTGCATAAAGAGACTAACGCAGTCACCTTCGACAATGCCTATATCAGTGAGTCTTCGAGCAACACGATTGGCTCTTTCATTCAATCCCTGCCAGGTTATTTCCTGATCCTCACATATCAGCGCAATCGCTAGCGGGCGTTGCGTGGCATTTTGTTGTACCAATAAAGGCAGCGATCCAATGTCAGAGTCCTGTGGTGGTTTCGTAAACTTGGCTGAAACAGCTACCGACAGGTCGTCAACTAAACGTTTGAGTTTCATTATTTTCTCATCATGAATTGGTGAAACAAGATAACCTGGAAATCAAGGTCGCGACTCAAGTGCTTCTAGACAACACCCAGAAAACAACACCGGCGCGAAAGACACCCAAAATTACTACAGCGTTATGCCAAGATTACGCAACATAGGCGCACTGGAATCAGCGGCGCTTTCAGGTGTGTCGTAGCTCGAAAAGTCACAGATATCAGACCAACGTTCCATCACATCTTCAGCGGTCAGCTCATTTTTTGGATTAAAACTAACACCTTCGGAACGCTGCCAACGCAATTTTCCAACCCAGCCAGCTCCCACTTCAAATATGGAACCATTCTCACCGTTTTCACGAGCGCAAAGATTAACTACAATCGGTGTAATAAATTCAGGTTTCAAACCATTGATCACGACTTCAGGGAAAAGAGATTCGGTCATACGAGAGGCTGCAGCAGGGGCGATAGCATTGGCTTGGATACCGTGCTTTTTGCCTTCGACGGCTAAGGTTTTGGTCAATCCAACGAGGCTCAGCTTTGCTGATGCATAGTTGGCTTGACCAAAATTCCCGTAGAGTCCAGCGGCGGACGTGGTGTTAATAATCCGCCCATATTTTTGCTCTAACATGTGTGGCCACGCGGCTCGAGCTAATTGGTAGGCACCAAAAGAGTGAACCTGATGAATTAGATTCCAGTCATCGTGTGTCATTTTCTTGAAGCTGCTGTCGCGAAGAATACCAGCATTATTGATCAGAATATCGATTCGACCATACTGATCAACGGCGGCCTGAACAATCTTTCCGCCCTCTTCTACAGAATCGTAATTCGCGATAGCTTCACCGCCAAAGGCTTTGATATCGTCGACAACTTTGTCTGCAGCAGAGAGGCTCTCACCGCTTCCAGAAGCGCTTCCACCCAAATCATTAACAACCACTCTGGCACCTCTACGCGCAAACTCGAGAGCGTAGCTTCGACCTAAACTTCCCCCAGCGCCTGTCACAATGACCACTTTTCCCTCGAAGTTTAACTGATTTTCGTTCATATCATTCCCCAGCATCTGTTATCGATCAATGTCAATAACGGCTACTTTGAAGCAATGATTGTTGCGAGGGAATGTTAGAATAGCAACGCAAGCTTACCCAAAACATTCATAGGTGTTTTGCGATTTATAGAAAGAACATGAAATAGGTATCTAGAGGAACATTTCGAGCCTGACTACTTTTTTCGGTTTTCTCGATAATCCGTGGGGCTAACACCGGTCCACTGTTGAAACGCCCTAGTAAACGAAGACGCCTCGACAAAACCTAGCTGAAATCCAATATCGGCAACCGGTTGATCACTATGAACCAACCGATCAATCGCAATATCTCTGCGAATATCATTCTTGATGAGCTGGTAGTTGATATCTTCTTTGAGCAATCGTCGACGTATTGTTTGTTCGGTAATACAGAGCCGATCGGCAATGGTACCCAAATCGGGAAAGCCATTACCTTTTTTATGTTCAGACAAAAGAATGCCCTTTAGTGTCGCCGACATACTATCATCTTTCCCAGGAATACTAATGAATCCGAAAGGCGTATCGCTAAGAAACGTCTTTGAGTCATTCCAGGTCTTTGAAACTGGTTGATTTAGAAAATTTTTGTCAATATAGAATCCGTCGTAGTCCCTATCGAAGCTGCAGTCACCGGGTAGAAGCTCTGCATAGGCCTGAGAATACTCCGGTTTAGGAAAAGAAAAGGTAGACTCCAACAGCGGGATTTTGGTGCCTGTAACCCAACAAAAGAATCGATGCATAGTTACCAATAGTAAACCTGACAATAAATGATCGATATCGCGTTCAGGCTCTGCCAACTCCAGCAGGAAGCCTACTCGGTATTCCTCAAAATCCAATCTAAAAGAAAAATCCTCGCGAACAGTACCGTAGAAACGACAGACTTCACGCATTACGGCCTCGAGCGTCTCGAACTGTATGACGTAGCGAACCACCAACTCAAAGTGACCTGCACTGCACTTTTGACCCGTCAAACCAAAGTTTTCATCGCCTGACAACTCCCAAATAGTACGCACCAACGTCGCGTACATCTCTGTCGGCACTCGACTTTGGAAGTTTTCATCTTCGATGATGTTTTTTGAAATCCCGACTTTTTCGAGAACTTCAACAGGATCGATACCTAAGGCGTCCGAGTTTCTGAGAATAGCTCTAACAAAATGACTATTAGTGGTTGACGCCATAGGTTGCTCCGAATTTTTACTAAGATATATGCCAACTAGAGACTGTGCATTAAATCAAAATGCAGTTTATCAAAATCCTAACATAGCTTGTCTTTAGGTTCACAATTGCGATCAAACAATGCCGTTAAGAAATGTATGTCAAATGCCTCTATTACCAAGGACACATCAATGGAATGAAGGTTATAGATAAGCGTTAGGAATAAAACCAACATTCAAGAGAAAGCGCTTTTCTCGCAAAGTCTCCCTTCAACTTTAAAGATACTAGGACAGAGTTATGACATCCACAATAGTGGCCGGCGTGGACATGGTTAAGTTCGTCAAACCGGGTGAGCAAGAGCCTTATCGTGCAATGGCTTCTAAAGCGATACAGGGGGCCGTGAAAAGCGCGGGAATTGGGCCCGAAGATATCCAGCAAGCCTATGCATCTTATGTAATGGGTGATAGCACCTGTGGACAACACGCTCTCTATGACGCATTTCAGACGGGAATCCCGGTCATCAACGTAAATAATAATTGTGCATCAGGATCAAGTGCTCTTTTTTTGGCACGCCAAGCTGTGCTGTCTGGCGAAGTTGACTGCGCATTGGCCTTCGGTTTCGAGGAGATGCAACCGGGTTCATTGGGATCAAGCTGGGATGATCGTGAAGATCCCATGTCACGGTTTTTTGACGTCCTCGACAAACTCGATGCTCCAAAAGGCCCCGCTGCACTGCGTTGTTTCGGAGCTGCTGGTAGCCACTATATGGAAAAATACGGTGCCAGTTCTGAAATTTTTGCACAAATATCAGTAAAAAATCGCAGTCACGCCATTCGTAATCCCTATTCGTTGTTTAACAAGCCACTTACCCTTGAGCAGGTGCAGTCCGCAGATGTTATTTGGGGCGACTACCTAACTTTACTAATGGCGTGTCCACCATCCTGTGGAGCGAGCGCTGCCATCATCGTTAGCTCGAGTTTTGCCAAGCGTCACGGAATTTCCCAGGGTGTTGAGATCGTCGGCCAAGCCATGACCACAGACACTCAGAACAGCTGGCAGAACCCAATGACGAACGTAGGCTACGACATGAGCGTTCGGGCCGCGAAGCAAGTATACAATCAAGCAGGTATCGGCCCCGAGTCAGTCGACGTTATTGAGCTACACGACTGCTTTGCGACTAACGAAGTTATCACCTACGAGGCCTTGGGCCTATGCGGTGAAGGCGAAGCCACAGAGTTTATAGCTCAAGGAAACAACACCTTTGGTGGTAAATATGTCGTCAATCCCTCAGGCGGATTAATGTCGAAAGGTCATCCGATTGGTGCTACCGGCTTAGCCCAATGCTTTGAGCTCTACCACCAATTACAAGGTAGTGCCGGGGATCGTCAAGTCCACGACGCACAGATAGCTCTACAGCATAATCTTGGGTTGGGTGGCGCGACAGTGGTGACGATGTATCGCAAGTTTTAAAGCCATATAGAGCAATCAATTTTCTTTCTAGATCCTCTCTAGAGCTTTGCCCCAAAGAACATTTATCCTTGGGGCACTTTTTATTTTGAGCAACGAATTTCTACAAGCGTTGCGTCGACCCTTCTACCCATCTTGCGAAATATACTAGGCTAGCCCAGACTTCGGTTTTATCCATAGCCCGTCAGCCGTTGCGCACACTTTGCCGTCTACTGAGATGGTTCCGGTATTGACCAGCTTACGGTCATCGACTGAAATCACCGACGCCTCTAAGCTCAAACAAGTGTCCAATGGTACGGCACCTTGATAGCTGATCCTTAAATCCGCGGTAAAGCCCAAGAAGTTACTGAGTAATTGAGTTCGCGATAGTAGTATGTCAAACACTGCGGCAATAATGCCTCCATGTACTCGTAAGGGCGGGCCTTGAAAAGCTATAGGAATAGTAGCGCTTCCGACGATTTTTTCACCCTTAACCCCTAGCTCCATTGGAAAACCCACCGGAGAGGCTGAACCAATGAGACAACCACTATCCGCATCCAACAGTAGATCATCGCTGCTTGCGGTACCGCAATAGAGTCTTTCAAATAGCTGTGTGCTATCCACCTTGGCGTGACCTTCGAGCTGCGAACTCACTAGCTCGAGCTCTTGGATATAGGCTGCCATCTCATATTCAGAAGCGTCTATTCTCGCTATCTGGGCCGATAACTTCTGCAACACACGACCAAGTTTTCGTCTTCGTAGCTGAGCACTTGAAGGTACCAAATGGCGAGTATCGCTCATACTGTCCATATAGTCGTAAAGCGCTGGTACTGTTCTAGACTTAGGCATACTACCTACCTGTTAGTAAAAATTGAAAGTACCGCAGAGTCACACTGCCCTGCGGACACTTCTCGGATACGACTAGAACAAGCTAAAGTCATCATCTTCGATGCACATGATCGAAGATACGCCACTTTCTATACAGGCTTTGTGCATGAGCGATCGTGGCAGTATTTTATCGAAGTAAAAGGTCGCGGTAGCCGCCTTCACTTTATAAAAAGTCTCAACACTGCCTGCCGACTGTTTCTTCTTCGCCAATGTTCCCATGCGTCCCCACAACCAAGAAAAGATGATATAACCGCTGTACATCATGTAATCGACAGCAGTTGAACCCAACTCGTCGAGATTACTCATGGAATTGTCGGTAATCATACGTGTTATGGCCTGCCATTCGTCGAGTTTTTGACGCAGAACTTGAGAATATTCGTCATCCATAGTTGTTAGATCCAGAGTAATCAAGGCGATGATTTTCTGATATTTATCGCCGGAATCAGCAATAACTTTACGTCCCAAAAGATCCAAAGATTGAATACCGGTTGTGCCTTCGTACAGGGTCGAAATACGAGCGTCTCGTAGATTTTGCTCCATTCCCCACTCACGAATAAAACCATGGCCGCCGTACACTTGCATGCCAATGCTTGCAGATTCAACGCCCGCCTCCGTCATAAAGCCTTTTGCAATGGGCGTCAAAAATGACAGCAGCTCGGTCGCGGTTTTTTGCCGCTCGCCGTTGGAGTATGTCTCTTGGTCACAAAGCTGTGCTAAGTAGTGAGAAAATGCACGGCCACCCTCCGCAAAGGATCGAATAGTCAACAACATACGACGAACATCGGCGTGAACGATGAGAGGATCCGCTGGTCGGTCTGGTGCTTTTACTCCTGTAAGCGCGCGCCCTGCCTCACGCTCTTTCGCATAAAATATCGCACCTTGTAAAGCGACCTCGGCGTGATTCATACCTTGAGATGCCGTACCGATACGCGCAGTATTCATAAAGGTAAACATGCAATGCAAACCACGATGAAGCTCACCGATGAGAAAGCCCTTAGCTCCGTCGAAATTCATCACACAGGTCGCGTTCGCGTGTATACCCATTTTATGCTCAAGTGAGACACAGCTTACCGAGTTTCGATCACTTAGCTCTGCGTTGGCTTCAGGCACAAACTTAGGAACTATGAAGAGTGATATTCCTTTGGTTCCCGCAGGCGCATCCGGCGTTCTCGCCAACACAAGGTGAACAATATTGGATGCCATATCATGCTCACCGGCACTGATAAATATCTTAGTACCGGTAATTGAATAGCTTCCGTCGGAACTTGGTTGCGCCCGCTGTCTCTATACACATCTGACGCTGCCGACGAAGAGGATAGTGTAGATCTCGGT
>ERZ1027208.637-NODE-637-length-12808-cov-20.713558_pt1 | contig 12808 bp, 12 predicted proteins | sample MGYA00520867_ERZ1027208 | MGnify/ENA primary metagenome ERZ1027208 (study PRJEB33311, sample SAMEA4378413) | marine metagenome | biome: Marine biome; feature: Fjord; material: Water | collected 2014-07-20T08:00:00Z/2014-07-... | depth 75 m ...
TTATGTTTTTTTTGTTTTTTTTGTTTTGTTTTCTTCCTCTTTTTCCTCTTTCTTTTTCTTCGGCAGCGTCATATGTGTATAAGAGTCAGCTTAAGTCTTTTTTGTAAGGCAAATGATCTGCTCTTCCCTTTTTGAATATGTCATTACTATTGCCTTGTCCTTTTCTTAATGCTTTTTGTTCTTCAAAAGGCAATGCGTGTATCTCTTTGCAATTTGTTGAGCAACAATTATCCATCTCTGTTTTACAGTCTTCACATTGAATAAATAATAAATGACAGGCATCGTTTGCGCAATTAACGTGAGTATCGCAAGATTTTCCACATTGGTGACAGTTTGCTATAACATCTTCACTTATTTTCTCAGAACGTCGTTCATCAAAAACGAAATTTTTACCTATAAATTTATTTTCTAGAGCCTTTTCGTTTACTTGACGTGTGTATTCAATAATGCCACCTTCTAACTGGTATACATTTTTAAACCCTTTGTGTTTAAAATAAGCACTTGCTTTTTCACAACGAATTCCGCCAGTACAATACATTACTAGTTTCTTATCATCCTTATGCGCTTTTAAATCTTCTTCAATAATGTCTAAAGATTCTCTAAATGTATCCACATCTGGTTTTACTGCATTTTTAAAATGGCCTATTTCGCTTTCGTAATGGTTTCTCATATCCACAAGAACTGTATGTTCATCTTCAATAAGTTCATTAAAAACATCTGCTGTTACGTGTATGCCTTTATTGGTAACGTCAAAAGTAGCGTCGTTTAAACCATCTGCAACGATTTTATCACGCACTTTTACTTTCAATTTTAAAAAGGACATATTGTCTTGCTCTATAGCAATATTCAAACGGATATCTTTTAAAAAATCAATACTGTCTAAGTGTGTTTTAAACTCATTAAAACGGTCTGCTGGCAATGATAACTGAGCGTTAATACCTTCTTGAGCTACATAAATACGCCCTAACACGTCTAATGCGTCCCAAGTAATGAATAACTGGTCTCTTAGTGATTGCGGATTGCTAATGTTCGCATATTGATAAAACGAAAGAGTTAAACGCTCTTTTCCTGCGTTTTCTATAAGTTCTGCTCTTTCTTTAGCACTTAGTTTATTGTACAGTTGCATGCTATACTAATTTTAAGGTTAAAGATTTTTTTTTGCAAAAGTAAGATTTTTAATGAATTAACCAAGAATGCTTGTTTTCTATATACGTTTAAAACAAAAAAAAGTCCCTCGCAAAGGCAAAGGACTTTTAATAGACTAACTCGTTATTAATTTTTTTATTTCTAAAAAACTATACGAGCTAACCTCCATCGGCTTTACAGCTACTATTTATAAAAATAGAGACTGAAACACCTAATGCGTTTAAAATTAATGTTCTTTTTATATATTTCATCACTCTAACACTTAAAAATTAAAGATCAATAGATAAAAAAACAGGGATAATAATTCTTTTTCATAGCAAAATTTTTCCCGCTTTATATAGTAGATGCAAAAAGTGCAAAAAGGTTGCGTCATAAAATTGTAATACCTAAAAAGAAGTAGTATTTTAGCATGAATAATTTCAAAAAAAATACAAATGAGCAGTGAAAAAGACGCGAAATTAAAGGCTTTAAAGCTTACTTTAGATAAATTAGATAAAGCCTACGGAAAAGGAACAGTAATGAAAATGAGCGATGCAGCTGTAGTAGATGTTGAAGCTATTCCGTCTGGATCTTTAGGGTTGGATATCGCTTTAGGTGTTGGTGGCTATCCTCGAGGAAGAGTAATTGAAATATATGGCCCAGAGTCTTCTGGTAAAACAACTTTAACGCTTCATGCTATAGCTGAAGCACAAAAAGCAGGTGGTATTGCTGCTTTTATAGATGCAGAACACGCTTTCGATCGTTTTTATGCTGAAAAATTAGGTGTTGATATTGATAACCTAATTATTTCTCAACCAGACAATGGTGAACAAGCATTGGAAATTACAGATAATTTAATTCGTTCTGGCGCTATCGATATTGTTGTAATAGATTCTGTTGCGGCATTGACACCAAAAAGTGAAATTGAAGGTGAAATGGGAGATTCTAAAATGGGTTTACACGCTCGTTTGATGTCTCAAGCTTTGAGAAAACTAACAGCATCAATAAGCAAAACAAATTGTACTGTTATCTTCATTAATCAGTTACGTGAAAAAATTGGGGTTATGTTTGGTAATCCAGAAACAACAACTGGTGGTAATGCATTAAAATTTTATGCTTCAGTTAGATTGGATATAAGACGATCTACCCAAATAAAAGATACCGATGGCAATGTACTAGGTAACAAAACCAAAGTTAAAGTGGTAAAAAACAAAGTGGCACCTCCATTTAGAACTGCTGAGTTTGATATTATGTATGGAGAAGGCGTTAGTAAAGTTGGCGAAATCTTAGATGTTGCTGTGGAACTAGAAATTGTAAAGAAAAGTGGTTCTTGGTTTAGTTATGACGAAACAAAATTAGGTCAAGGTAGAGATGCTGTAAAAGCGATAATAAAAGACAACCCTGAACTCTTTGATGAGCTTGAACAAAAGATAAAAGCAGCCATTAAAGCGAAATAAGAAAATAAAAAATCCCGATATATTCGGGATTTTTTATTTTTATACGCAACCATTTAATGTTTCTTGCATCTATAGGTTAGAATATATGTTAAGAATTTTAATTTAAAATGAAAAAGCTCCTTATTTGTTTAATAGCAATAGCTACATTTTCTTGTAGCACAAGTGATGATTCACCTACTAGTTATAATGAATTATTACCTATTGAAAGCGCAATGGTACCAGAAGAATTTGAAATTGGTGAAACTTATGAAATTACAATTACATATTTAAGACCAACAACTTGTCACGCTTTTAACGATATTTACTATGCTAAACACAACAACGAAAGAACTGTTGCTGTTGTAAGTACAGTATTTGAAAGTAATGGTAATTGTACCACTATAGAATCTGAATTAGAAGCCAGTTTTAATTTTAAACCAACCGAAAGCGGTTCTTATGTATTTAAATTTTGGCAAGGTGAGGATGAAAGTGGTGAAGACACTTACTTAGTATATGAAGTACCTGTTTTAGATTAAATATTAATTAATACATATATAAAAATTTGAGTTTAGAACAACTCATACTAAAATGTAAGACTAATGATACTAAAGCGCAAAGTGAACTATATAAACTCTTTTCGAGCAAATTGTTTTCTTTATGCTTAAAGTACTCAAGAAATTATGCCGAAGCTGAAGATAATTTGCAAGACGCATTTGTTACTATTTTTAATAAAATAGGACAGTATAAAAATAAAGGTTCTTTTGAAGGTTGGTTAAAACGAGTAACTATAAATACTGCTTTGCAGCGCTATAGAACAGAAACTGTATTTGAAATCATAAATGAAGATATGATTGAAGACAATACTCTTGACATTGAAGATAATGATGATGTCTCAATGGATTTCCTATTGCAAATCATACAAGAGTTACCAGATAGATACAGATTGGTGTTTAACCTTTATGTGTTAGACGATTATTCGCATAACGACATAGGAACAATGCTTAGCATAACCACAGGAACCTCAAAATCTAACTTAGCAAGAGCTAGACAGATTTTAAAAAATAAAATTATTGAATATAAAACGGGACATCAATCCCAATCATTATAATGAGTGACAAAAAACATATAGATAGACTTTTTCAAGAAAAGTTTAAAGATTTTGAAGCTAAACCAAATCCAGATATTTGGGATAACATTCAAAAAGAATTAGATCAACCAGAACAAAAAACCATTGCTATTATTCCTATATGGTTACGTTATGCAGGTGTTGCTGCTATATTATTATTGTTTTTTACATTAGGTAATTCAATTTTTAATAATAGTGAAGCCGAAACTCCGGTTGTTAATACTGAAAACACAACACAAAGCAATGATAAAAATTCTGAACAAGTCGTAACGGATGATGCTTCAACCCTCAGTAATATTAAAAATAGTGGTTTAACAAATTCTGAAAATAATGAAAACACAGAAACCCTAAATCTTTATGATGAGGTTTCTACCGGAAACGAAAATACTGTTGTTACTGATAACGTTTCAACCTCAAAAAACATTAAAACAGAAGAATCTAAATCAGGCATAAATACTTCCGTTAATAATACTGCTTCAAGTAACGCTCTAAAAAACAAAAACGCTCAGTTAAACAAGCGTTATGTGTCAACTAATTCAACTAAAAATAATTTATACACTTCCGAAAATTCAACCATCTCAAACAAAAAGGATACATCTAAAGGAAATAAGCCTACTAAAAATGTTACTGCCATTAAAAAAACGATTAATAGTGATAACAATTCTTTAGTAACAAAGACAGATATAAATAAAATCAACGATAACTCTATTGAGTCAAAAAACATAAATAAAGCCATCTCTAACATAGATTTAGCTTTAAAAACAGAAAGTGAAAAAGAAGGGAAATTAGCACAAAAAGATTCTACAAAAACATCAGAATCTATTGAAGAAGCCATTGCCAAGACCGAAGAAGAAATTATTGAAAAAGAAAAAGATGTAAACAGGTGGACTGTGAACGCTAACGTAGCACCTGTTTACTATAATACTCTTGGCAAAGGCTCTTCTATTCACGAACAATTTATAGATAACCCTAAAAACGGAGAAATTAACACCAGCTATGGCGTAATGGTTGGTTATGCTTTTAATGATAGACTCAAGTTGCGTTCAGGAGTTAGTAAGCTTAATTTAAGTTACGATACAGCTAATGTTATTGTTTATGAAAATGTATCGACATCATCATCTAGTTCATCTAATTTAAAAAATATAGATTTCGCACAAAATAGCCAAGGACAAACCATCTCTGTTTTAAGCGCAAGTAACTTAGGTGTCCAACAGATAAGTAGTGTTTTAAACGATAGTTATAATGCAGCTTTAAGTCAAAGAATTAGCTATGTAGAAGTGCCATTAGAAATGGAATACGCTTTAGTAAATAAGCGTTTTGGTGTAAATGTCATTGGTGGTGTAAGTACTTTTATTTTAAATGACAATAAAGTCGTTTCAGAATTTGAAGGAAGAAAAACTCAAATTGGTGAAGCAAACAATATTAACTCGATAAGTTTCAGCACAAATTTTGGTCTAGGTATAGATTATAAGTTTACTGAATCTTTCAAGTTTAACTTAGAACCTACATTTAAATATCAAATGAATGCGTTTAGTGACACTTCTGGTGACTTTAAACCATATATTATTGGTGTTTATACTGGTTTTAGTTACAAATTTTAAGTTTTAGGTTTTTTTAGTTGGTTATACTATTACTTAGTTCTCGGTAAACGAGAAAAGCAATGATGATGAAAAGCTGTTCTGTGCCAGGAGCAGCTTTTCTTATTTACTAGAAAATTTTAAAAGCTGATTGTAAATAACTAACCTCGCTGCTTCGTTTAAAGTTTTTGTATCTTTAATCGTATAAGAAGCAGTCTCTATAAATTTATGCACTTTTACGCGCATTTGTCCAGGACCACCGCTTAAAAAAACATATGAAAAGCGTTTTTTATTGTCTGCAAACGTAATTGGCACAACGGGAATTTTATGATTAATCGCTAAACGAAAAGCGCCATCTTTAAATTCGGTTAATAAAACATCTCCTTCTGGAACTAATCCTTCTGGGAAAATACATATGCTCAAACCTTGTTTTAATCTTTTTTGTGCTCTTAAAAATACGGCTTGTCTACTTTTAGGACTGCTTCTATCAACTAAAATACAAGTGCGCTTGTAAAAGAAACCAAATAGAGGAATTTTCGCCAATTCCTTTTTTCCAACAAAAACAAAAGGGTTTCTAACGGTAACCAACATAAGCATAATATCGACCATAGAAGTATGGTTAGCTACAAACATATAGCTCTTTTTTGGTTCGGTAAGTTGCTCGCGTTCAATTTTAGATTTAAAACCCATTCCTACTAAAATAAAACGCGCCCAAATGCGAGCTAGCTTAAAAAAGAAAGGGTACCATTCTTCTTTTAATATCGAAATTAAAAGAATGGGAAACATTACAATAATTGGGATTGCAACAAGTACATAAAACCAAATACGATAAAAAATCCAGAAAATATTTTTAAAGAAAATCATGAGCTTCAAAACTAATTAAATTAATTGAGCTTTAACACTAAAAAAAGTACCTTTGTCGCTATTATATAATATTACAATGGCAAGAATACTTACAGGGATACAAAGTACAGGAACACCACATTTAGGAAATATTTTAGGCGCAATTTTACCTGCAATAGAAATGTCTAAAGATGAAGCTAACGATTCTTTTTTATTTATTGCAGATATGCACTCCTTAACACAGATTAAAGATGCAGAAACCTTACGCAACAACACCTATTCTACTGCAGCTACTTGGTTGGCTTTTGATTTAGATATTGAAAAAACCGTGTTTTATAGACAAAGTGATATTGCTCAAGTAACAGAATTATCTTGGTATTTAAGCTGTTTCTTTCCTTACCAACGTTTAACATTGGCGCATAGCTTTAAGGATAAATCTGATAGATTAGAAGATGTAAACGCTGGTTTATTTACTTACCCGATGTTAATGGCTGCCGATATATTATTGTATGATGCCGAAATTATACCTGTTGGAAAAGACCAATTACAGCATATTGAAATGACGCGCGATGTCGCGTCTCGTTTTCACGCTAAAATGGGAGAAACCTTTGTGTTACCGGAAGGAAAAATACAAGAAAATACGATGCTTGTTCCTGGAACTGATGGTGCAAAAATGAGTAAAAGCAAAGGCAATATTATTGACATATTTTTACCAGAAAAAAAACTTCGCAAGCAAATAATGAGCATTGAAACAGATAGCACACCGCTTGAAGACCCTAAAGATTGGAGCACATGTAATTGTTTTGCCATTTATAAATTATTGGCTTCCGATGCTGAAATAGCAACAATGAAAGCCAATTACGAAAATGGTAATTATGGTTATGGTCACGCCAAACAAGCGTTATATGAATTAGTGATCTCTACTTTTGAAACACAACGTGGACGTTACAATTATTATATGAATAATCTTGAAGCTGTTGATGACGCTTTAGCAAAAGGTGCTGCAAAAGCAAAACTTGTAGCAAATGATGTTTTAAAAAGAGTGAGAAGTAAAGTTGGGTATTAAACCACCTCAAACAACTTACCAGGTAAAGGTCTAATTACACCTTTTAGTTCCATAGTTAATAATGTTCCTGCAAGCTTATAGGTTGGTATATTGCATTGCAAAGCAATAACATCTAGTAATTGTTTGTCATTTTCTTTTAAGTAATTATAAATTACTTTTTCGTTATCATCTAGCTCTACAAAAAGTTGTTTTTGCACTGCTGGTTTTTGGTTGTCTTCTAATTGCCAATTCAACATATATGGGATGTCTAATGGTGTTGATAGTAAATGTGCTTTTTGTTGCTTTATCAAATTATTACAACCTACACTTTGCGTATCTGTAGTGCGGCCAGGAACTGCAAACACATCCCGGTTATAAGAGTTAGCAATATCTGCTGTGACCAAACTACCTCCTTTTTCTGCAGATTCGATAACTATGGTTGCTTCGCTTATACCAGCGATAATTCTATTACGTTTTAAAAAGTTGTTTCTGTCAAAAGGATCGCTGCTCCAGAAATCGGTAAAAAAACCACCATTATTTTCAACCTCAGCCATATATTTTTTATGTGTTTTAGGATAAATCTGGTTTAAACCGTGCGCCAAACAGCCAATAGTTTGTAGTTTATGTTTTATGGCAGCTTTTTGTGCCGTAATATCTGTACCATAAGCAAACCCAGAAACGATTACAGGATTATAAATAGCTAATTCTTCGACTAATTTTTCACAAAAAGCAATGCCGCTTGTCGTAATTTTACGAGCGCCAACAATACTTATAATATGCTTTTTGTTTAGGTTGATGTTTCCTGCTTCAAACAATAAAATAGGGCTATCAATACAATGCTTGAGTTTTTCTGGGTAATCATCAGAAGTAAAATAGTGCCATTTTATATTTTCAGCTTTAATGAATTTCAACTCTTCTTCTGCCGCTTCTATATGGTTTCGACTAAATAAATCACTTATTGTTATACTGCCTATACCATCAATTTTAAGTAAATTTTGCTTCTTTTCTTTTAAAACAGCTTCAGCTGAACCACAATGATTGATTAGTTTTTTAGCAGTCGTATCACCTATTTTGGCTACATTTTGTAGTGCTAAAGTATAAAGCAAATCATTTTCTGTCATTTTATAAAGCTGATTTTGAGACTACAATAAAGCAATTTTAAAGCTGTTAATAAATAATATGAGTGAAATTTTATTCGCGTTAAAAAAATTTTAACTTTGTTTTTATGCAATTGGAAACCTACATAAGCGATTTACTATATAGATATGAATGTGTGACTGTGCCTAATTTTGGTGCTTTTTTATCACAACACGTATCGGCAACTGTTCACGAATCTACAAATGCGTTCTATCCGCCAAAAAAGAAACTGTCTTTTAACGAGCAGATACAAACAAATGATGGTTTATTGGCACATTATATTGCTGATGTAGAAAAAATTCCTTTTGAAACAGCTTCAGATAAAATTGCAAAGCGTGTTAAGTCTTTAAAATCTTATTTAACTGAAGGTGAAACACTAACTTTTGAAAATATTGGTGATTTAAAATTGAATAATGAAGGTAAGATTCAGTTTAATCCTTCTTATCATTTAAATTATTTAACCGATGCTTTTGGTTTGTCTCAATTTGTTTCTCCTGCTGTAACACGCGAAGTGTACAAAGAAGAGGTTGAAGCTATTGAAAAAGTAGTGCCATTAACCATAACTCCAGAAAAACGCAAAGCAAGACCATATTTAAAATATGCAGCTGTTGCTTTAATCGCTTTAACACTTGGTGGTTTAGGTATGTCTAATTATTATGTGAATTCCATAGAATCTCACAACCAATTAGCACAAGAAGAAGCTAACGAACAATTAGAAACTAAAATACAAGAAGCTACTTTTGTTATTAGCAACCCATTACCAGCTATTACTTTAAATGTAAATAAGCAGTCTGGAAATTATCATATTATTGCTGGCGCTTTTAGAGTTGAAGCCAATTCAGATAAAAAAGTTGAACAACTTCGATCTCAAGGTTTTAATGCAAGAAAAATTGGCATAAACAAATATGGTTTGCATCAAGTGGTTTATTCTAGTCACTCTGAAAGACTTGAAGCACTTAAAACACTAAGAGACATCAAAAAAACAAATAATCCTGACGCTTGGTTATTAGTTAAAAAGCTAGATTAGTTTTTCAATTCTTAATTATATCTAAATTATTCTTTTCGAAATTTTAAATCGGCTACCTTTGCATTTCATAAATTAAAAATGGAAGCAAAAAAAGCTGAAGCATCTAAAACGATAATGACAGACTTGGTTTTACCAAGCGAAACAAACCCATTAAACAACTTATTTGGCGGCGAATTATTAGCTAGAATGGATCGTGCTGCAAGTATCTCGGCAAGGAGACATTCCAGACGAATAGTTGTTACAGCTTCTGTAAATCACGTTGCTTTTAATCGTGCTGTTCCTTTAGGAAGTGTTGTAACTGTTGAAGCTAAAGTTTCTAGGGCTTTTAAAACTTCTATGGAAGTTTATATTGATGTTTGGGTTGAAGATAGAGAGTCTGGAACAAGGTCTAAAGCCAACGAAGCTATTTACACTTTTGTTGCAGTAGATGAAACTGGCAGACCAATTGAAATCCCTGAAATAATACCAAATACAAAACTTGAAATTGAACGTTTTGAAGGTGCTCTAAGACGTAAGCAACTTAGCTTGGTTCTTGCTGGAAAAATGAAACCTCAAGAAGCGACAGAACTCAAAGCTTTATTTGAATAGTGATAGAAGTGTTAGCCAGCTAACATTTTAAAGTTGTTTTTTGTTTTAAATTCATTGTCTATTTAAAATAAATTAGATTATGAAACTAAAACTACTTTCTTTAATAATTATCCTAATTATTAGCACCTCTATTTCTGCTCAATGTACAAGAACTGGCAGTTTTCAAGATGGCCCAACGTACAGTGTTAGTGGCACTGGTATTTTAGAGTTTTTAGATGATGGGACTAAGCAATTTAAAATTGAAAGTGATTTTGTCACAATGTCTGGTCCAGATTTAAACTTATACTTATCTAATACACCAACGATTTCAACCTCTGGTGGTGATCCATCTGGTGTTATAAATATTGGTTTACTAGCTTCAATTACTGGAACTAGTACTTATCCTGTTCCAAACGAGGTTAATATTAACGATTTTGCTTACTTAATTGTTCAATGCAAACAGTTTAATCAACCTTGGGGTAATTTAATGTTTGCAGCGCCTATTGGAATAAGTTGCTCTAGTTTAAGTATTGAGGAAGAAACGTTAGATAAAATCAGTTTTTATCCTAATCCTGTAATTGATGAGGTTACTTTTAAAAACAGTTCAACTGAAGTTTCATATAAATTATATAACACTTTAGGCCATATTATTAAAAATGGCATTCTAGCTAAAACGCAAAATACAATTGCTTTAAAGGAGGTAAATACAGGGGTTTACTTTATAGAGTTGTTTTATAAAAACAAAAAAACGATTAAAAAAATAGTTGTTAAATAACGTGAGTTCGATATAACTATCATATTCAATAAAAGCCGTCAAATTGAGTGTTTTTTTTAGATGTAATGAAAAAAAATTATATCGAAATTAGGCGTTTAAATAAAGATCACTTGTTTTCGATATATTTTTGCAGCTGCAAAAACACTCAAACTGACGTAGAATCACATTTAAATAACTACATTTCAAATATCCAAGAAGCAGGATCTTGTGTGTTGGTGTCTTTATAAACACTAAAACTTAAAGTGGTTTCGCCTGTATTAGGATTTGTGAAAACTTCTCCTATTTCTTGTTTTGTACTTACTTTATCTCCTACTTTAACAGAAAGTTTTCCTAAATTTTTATATACAGTTATATAATTTCCATGCTTGATTAAAACGGCTGGATTACTCCTTTTTGGTGCTATAATTCTAAAAACCTCTCCTGCAAAAACAGCACGTACTTTGGCGTTTTTTTCAGTTGAAATCCTTACGCCGTTGCTATTTATGGTTACACTTCTATCTATTGGAGACGGTTGTTTTCCATAGCGCACTTTTACAATCCCTTTTTCTACTGGCCAAGGTAATTTACCTTTGTTTCCTAAAAAGTCCTTTGCAAGTGCTTTTGCTTCTGCTGTTAATGTGAATTCTACTGCTTTAGATGTCGATTTTACTGTTGCTGATTTATTAGATTTTGCTATTTCTTCACGAATGATTTTATCTATCTCTCTATCAATCTTATCGGCTTCACGTTGCTTATCTTTAACTTGAGCAGCATATTTGCTTAAATCTTTTTTAATAGCGTTCATAATAGTCTCGTGCTGCTTCATCTCTATTTCAAGCTCCTTTTGCACTAGCTTATTTTCTGCTATTAATTTATTTTTTTCCTTCTTCTGCTCTAATAGAAGTGCATTTGCTTTTTGCAAGTCTTTTGTTTTTTCCTTTATAATTTCGCCTTGCTCTTTCTGATATTCGGTATACTGATTTAAGTATTGTATGCGCTTATAAGCTTGTTTAAAATCATTAGAGGACAATAAAAACATAATGCGGCTATGCTTATTCTTGTTTTTATAAGATTGCTCAATCATTTTAGCATAGTTTTCCTTTAAAACCTTTAACTCTTCCCTAAAAGATGATATTTCTTTTTGGTTATTGTTGATCTCTCGGGTTAATAAATTAGCTTGTTGATTGGTTACTTTTATAAGGTTTCTTCTTACACTAACTTTATAGTTTAATTCTTCTATTAAAGTAACTTGCGACTTTTCTTTAGATTTATTTGAAGATACTAAAGCATTGATTTTTTGTATTTCACGTCGTAACTCAACACGTCTAGCTTCAAGCTCTTTTTGTTTACTGCTTTGAGAAAATGACAAGGTTGTGCTTAATAGAAAAGCGCTTAAAAAAAGAAAAATATAGTTTTGTGTTTTGCCCATTATTTTATCTCTATCTCGTCATAACCTGAAGGAATGTTAAACGGAAAACGTAAATCTTCGTTTAATGATACTGATTTATATTCCAAGTCTATAGTTAATTGTTCATTTTCTTCAATTGCAATAATTTTAATACGCTCAGGTATGGTTTCAGTTTCTACTTTTTGATATGATAGATAATCGATTTCCAAAAAACGAGATTCTTTTGGTTGTCCTATTTGTTGAGAATCTAGTTTAAAATACGTTGGGTTAAATAGGAAAAAAATCTCGAATAGTTCTAGTTGGGTTTTAGGCTGAAGCATATATGATTTTTCGAATATATCGCTTTTGTAGTCTTTCGCATTTACTTCCAATATAGCTTCTCCCAATAGTAAATTCTGAACTTTTTCAAAATCCAATTCTGTTCCTAACAAGTCGCTTAAATAAGTAAAATCCCCATCAAAATAAGTGCCGTCCAATTTATTATAAAACGCGACGCGGTCTTTGGTTATTAAAGCTTTTACTAATGTTATTGGTGTTGAGGTTAACAATATTTGTTTGTCTTTTTCCATTCTAAGATTTACCGTGTAACTCTTAGATTTATTAGGCTCTGTAATGTTTATTTTAACTCGTGCCGCTAATGTTTTAAAATCAGATTTTTTACTATCAACTTCTTTTACAATTTGTTTAGTCGATAAACTTGAGTTAAGCTCTCCATTGGAAATGATTGTTTTTGCTGATTTACAACCAGACAAAACCATTATAC
>ERZ1027208.639-NODE-639-length-12767-cov-8.271948_pt1 | contig 12767 bp, 14 predicted proteins | sample MGYA00520867_ERZ1027208 | MGnify/ENA primary metagenome ERZ1027208 (study PRJEB33311, sample SAMEA4378413) | marine metagenome | biome: Marine biome; feature: Fjord; material: Water | collected 2014-07-20T08:00:00Z/2014-07-... | depth 75 m ...
GGGTGGGTGGGCGGGTGTGGGGTTGTGGTTCGCGGTTGTGTGCAAGCTTCATGACTTCGTCCGAGCACGGGTTTCTTACAAGGCGGGGTTGCTGGGTTGGCGGCCGGGTTGGCGATCGGATTCCAGTATGATTGGCGTTCGGGGGAACCCGGCGTGGTGATGGTCGAGCCCGAGCTCGAACCATGTATGTTCGGAAGCGCAAAGGCAAACAAAGCGACAAATGTTGACATGTCAGAGGAAACCATCATGGCAGGGCTGTCTTGCGGTGAGCCATCAGAATTGGCTTGGAAGGTACTTGCTGATGCCGCACATGACTTTATCACTATCCCCGAAAGCATCGTCGGCCCTATGGTCCGGATTTTGGCTAATGGTGCCTGTGGTGATGCTCCTGTAGAGGCAGGTGAAAGCGGTGTCGCTGGGCTATGTGCTGTCGTCGCGGCTGCCAAGCAACCTGCTTTACGGCGGAGTTTACATTTGGACACCAACTCACGCATCGTCGTCGTTGGGTCCGAAGGAGTCACTGATCCAAATGTCTATGCTCAGATCATAGCAGGAGAAATTTAACGCTACTAAAACCGCAATTCTTGACCGCAGCGACATCGTCAGATCAGGACGGTATTTTTGAGTGACTTTCCAAAAACGCACTTTAGTTGCAAAGGGCTGATTGTGTTGAAAACTCCGTTTTCGGCTCTGATGGATGGATTTTTTCGCCATACAGGCCTACGAGCTTTTGGTTGGGAAGGGTTCGGCCAAATTGGCCTTTCATCGCTCATGTGTCAGCTCTCTTTGTCTCACGAACGTTCTCATCTGACTTCGTAGTAGGATGAGCTTTTGCCGAGAAATCGCGATGTCTGGATTTCGGAGTTTTTCAACAAAATCGGCTCTTTGCCGACTTTCGCTGCGATTGCACACGGGATCTAAGCCAAATAGGAAGGTGAGTGTCTGCATTGCAGACCGAGCCGACCTTGACGGTTAGGCTCGGCCTCAAGCGTAGCGCCGTCACTCAAAACGGGCAAACCTCATGGATCGAGGCTGGCGCGCTCGGTGTAGCGGGTGGATGGAATCCCAACGTTCATCTGTCCAGCCACCATCGGTGGTCGTCCAGTTTGGAACGAAGATCTGCAAGCCTTCTTGCCAAGCATGGGCGCGGTTCCCGGTATGGTGGTCGCTGGCGCAAGGTTCGACACATGCGGCTTTGAACTCTGGCGCACAAGCTGCGATCGCAGCTTTAGAGGCCTTGGGCCACACGGCGTCATTGCCTGATCTACCCAATGCTGAAGATGCGCCGCAAAATCAATCCGCGTTCTGGCATGTAGAAGGCAAAGCGCGCGCTTGGGTTGATTTCCAGAATGAAGTGACAATCAAAAATATCAAGCTCGCACATCACGAAAACATGCGCCCGGCGGAGCATTTGAAGCGTTGGACCACTTGGGTATGGCGACGGACCAGGGCAAAACCGCCAATGTGACTGAACTAGCGGTGATGGCTAAAATTTCGGGTCAATCAATTCCGCGAACGGGCTCTACAATATTCCGCCCGCCCTACGCGAGGGTTGCTCTTTCTGTGTTGGGTGGCAGCAATACTGGGGCGAATTATCGGCCAACACGGCTTACTCCGACGCACACATGGGCCGAAGCCCAAAATGCAGTGTTTGTTGAAGTTGGTCCTTGGATGCGGGCGCAATATTTCCCACGTGCAGGCGAGACACATTGGCGCGAAACCGTTGATCGCGAAGCGTTGTCGACGCGGACGGGTGTTGGTGTGTGCGATGTGACAACCTTGGGTAAAATTGACGTGCAAGGCGCGGACGCTGGAGAGTATTTGAACCGGATTTACGCCAACGCAATGCTCAGCCTGAAAGTTGGCACGGTGCGATACGGCCTGATGTTACGCGAAGATGGCCAAGCGTTCGATGATGGTTCATGTGCACGCCTTGGCGATGACCATTATGTTGTCACGACGACGACTGCGCAGGCGGGGCTGGTTTATCGGCACATGGAATTTGCCCGCCAACGCTTGTGGCCTGATTTGGGTGTTCAGCTGATTTCAACCTCCGATGCATGGGCGCAATTGGCCGTCGCAGGCCCGAATGCGCACCGTTTGTTGGAGCGTGTTGTCGATGGGTCTGACCTGTCCAATGAGGCGTTCCCATTCATGGCATGTGCGGAATTGACAGTCTGCGGCGGTTTGACGGCGGGGCTGTTCCGGATCTCCTTTTCAGGCGAATTGACCTATGAGATCGCCGTGCCTGCGCGGTATGGGGCGACTTTGATGGAACGCTTGATAAGCACTAGTGAAGACTTCGGCGCGACGCCATACGGCACTGAAACCCTTGGCGTTCTGGGTATCGAGAAAGGCCATGCCGCGGGCAAACAACAGCACAGATGCTTGGCATGGGCCGCATGGTCAGCGCCAAAAAAGACAGCATCGGCGCCGTTATGAGCCGCCGCGAAGGCTTGAAAGCCGAAACGCGTGTGTTGGTCGGGTTTCAACCTGTGAACCAAGCAGATAATGTCACCGCTGGTATGCATGTGTTCAGCCAAGGCGCAGAGCAGAACACGCACAGTGACCAAGGTTGGATTTCATCTGCATCTTTCTCACCGAACCTCGATTCCATGATCGGGATTGGTTCTCTTGAGAACGGGACCGACCGTTTGAACGAAGTTGTTGTTGCGGCCAATTCTCTCGAAGGGGAAAACGCAGCAATGCGCGTTGTTTCCCCACATTTCATCGACCCCAAAGCAGAACGCCTACGTGACTGACCTGACACCGATGACAGCACTTGGCCTCCAAACCGCGCGGGTCCAAACGCACGGCGCATTGACACTAACCGAAGCGCCAGATCTTGCGCTGGCATTGATCAGCTTGCGCAACAACGCGGTACAGCCTGATCTCAAGGGGCTAGCCCTGCCACCGGTTGGGCGTTTGAGTGAAAACGGCGAGCTTGCTGCGTTTTGGATGGGGCCTGATCAATGGATGATCGAAGCGCGCGGGCTCGGTGACACCGGTGTTGCGCATACACTGAAAGATGCAGCTCCCGGCTGCAGTGTCACGGAACAGACCGATGGCTTTGTTGCCATTGAAGTTCAATCCAATGCGGGCGGGGCACGGATCCGCGCGCTAATGGGTTCGCTTGTCAATTTTGATGCGATCACGTTTGATGCTGGATCTGCTGCGCGTACCGGTTTGGAGCATATGACAGTTTTTGTGATCCGTCGCGCTGAAGACCGGCTGGCTTTGATTGGGATGCGGTCACAGGCGAGGTCTCTTTGGCACGCTGTTGAGCAAGCTTCAAAACGTTTACCCGAAATAAAGTTATGACATTTTTCTTATACTAACCAATCCAGAGATCACCATGCCTCAAATTGCCACACTGCGACCAGCACTGCAAATCACAATATTACATAATTAATCTTATGCCCTTACATATATGCGACCGAGGCGCACGCGCTAGCCCCAACTGCGGCTCTTGTTAGAAAACAGTAGTTTATCTAACGAGAGGAATCGGTATGGGACCCGTCTAGATGGAACTGAGTATCACGGAACGATGCAGAATAGAACCCTGGAGACACGCAAAAGCCCCTGTCGATAAAATAGCACGTGTTTTGAAGCGCTGCAGTTCAACGATATTTCATGAGCTAAAGCGTAAGTATTTCAGTGATGAAAGCATGCCAAAATGTGATGGCTACTACGGTGCAGCTGCGCATCGAATGCAGGCTGATCGACGCGCGAGAGATCGTAAGATGATCAAATATCCCGAGCAGTGTAAGCGCGTGATCGAGCCGATCAAGGACAGTTGGACGCCAGAACAGATCCGTAATTGGATGATTTAGGAACGCGCAAAACCACGCGTTTGCCAAGAGACGATTTTCCTCTATATCTCCTCGAAGGAAGGCATGCGTGATGACCTGTGGTGGTACTAACCGACCCACCGTGTCGCCCGTCGTCCACTACGCACCAGAAAACGCTGGGTGCCCAAATTCCATCGTGATGTCAGGATCCTGCACCGTCAGTACGGCCCCTCGGAAGGTGATTTGATACTGTTGAAGCAGAAGCCTGGCCAGACGAACGTTCCTACTCCGGTCGAACGCGTCAGCCGCTTCACTGTCATTTTGAAGAACCCAAACAAGTGCACAAAACCGGTTAGGGGAAAGATCATCAAAGCCATCAGAAGCCTACCCCACCAAGCACGCCGATCAATCACTTTTGATAGTGGCTCTGAGTTTATGAACTGGCCGCATCTTCAGGCTGAAACTGGCACACAAACCTGGTTCTGCGATCCCTCCTTACCCTAGCAAAAAGAAACCGTCGAGAACACTAATCGTCGCGCCAGACGATGGCTGCCACGTAAGGGTGACATCAGATCTACGACGGATCAGGACATGAAAGATATGGCATAAAGGATCACGCGTTTGGGGAAGTGGTTCCCTTTGAAATCAATCATCACGGTTGTGCGCTCACCTTCAAGATCAAAGCCCCCCATCTAACATAGCCCAACCGTCTTACCCAATCGACAAAACTCTGCGACAGAGCTTTCAGGCCTGTGCAGACAAGGTGCTGACCTATCGTAAGGTGATCCGTGAGATTGACCATAAACACGACCCACATTTTGATGCGATCAAGCACATCGATCGCAAGTATCTCAATAACCGCTCATGGAGTGATCATGCTGCATTAAAGCGGCTGCTCGGGTACCGACAAAACTATCTATCGTTACGACCTGCAAAAGCTACTCTAGAAGGAATAGAAACCATCAGAACGATCAAGAACGGACATATCAATACGAAGCAACCAAGTTTCAAAGGCGAAAATTTCCTTCGTCAACAGCTTGTTCGGATTGGCCGCCGAATTGGAACACATCGGGCCGGAAACTGCCCAAAAATGTTAATGCACCAGTCTTGGAGCAACCATCTTACAGCATTTAACTTTTAGCTACTTTGATGGAAAGGATGGAGCCGGACATCTTCTGTGACGTACAATATAGTCGGTCCCTCAATATTCTTCGCCTCTTGCAAGGCAATGTCCACTTCACCAACTTTAGTACACAGAGCGGTCCAACCTGCGGCTTTGGCCATCTGAACAAGATTTGGCGTATAGATATCGACGCCAATCTGTGGGATGGCCCTATCAGCCATGTAGGATTTGATTTCACCGTAACCTTTATTGTCATGCAGCAGCAACAGAACATTCGCGTCGATTTCCCGTGCGGTTGCCAGTTCACCGAGGCAAAATTGCACCCCCCCATCGCCAGACAAGCAGATCGTGCGCTTATCCGATGCGATTGACGCGCCAATGGCAGCGGGCAATCCATAGCCCAAGGTTCCAAACCCACAGGCCGAATTGAAATAACGTGCTTCGCTTGCCATCTCAAAGGCCATGTTCCCCGCATAAACATATTGCGTGGAATCGCCAACGATATCGCTGCCTGGGAAATGATCACGCAGGGCGTTAAGAACGGTCAGGTCTACGCGCATTTCGCTTGTTAGTTCTTGGATGTCTTCGCGCGCGAATGCTGCGCGCTGCGCACCTGTGCTTTTCTGCGGTACCGAGCCTATGAGCTGGTGCAGAAGGTCGTCAACCGCAAGGGCAGCATCGCTTGCAAGGGACAGATAAGGCGGGAACGGGCGATTGGCCTGCGCCGGATCAAGGTCGATGCGGATGAGTTTGCCAGAGACGGCGAAACCGCCATCCTCAAACATATCATAATCGGTTGGTCCCAGCTCGGTGCCTATGGCCAGCACAACATCTGCATCTGTAATGAGTGCCCTTGTTCGCGGTAAAGTCGCGCTGACGGGCACCGCAAGCTCATGACCCACAGGCAGCACACCGCGCGCGTTTGTTGTCATGACAACAGGGGCATCGATCTGCTCACAAAGCGCTTGAATATCAGCGCCTCTTGCGCCGCCGCCAACCAAAATCACGGGTCCCTTTGCACCCTCTAGTAAAGCTCCCAACTCTTGCACCGCTTGTTTGCTAAGGCCGGGTGGCGAGAATCTGGGGAGTGCACCGCTGGATTGTACAGGCACCTTTTCCATCATGATATTGATCGGAATTTCGATGTGCACAGGACGCGGGCGCGCACTGCCGAAGATTGCAAAGGCGTCGTTCAGCGCTTTTTCCAACTCATCAACATGATGAATGGTCCGGCTAAACGCGCAGACGCCTTTGATCATCGCGCTTTGATCGTGCATCTCATGCAGCCAGCCCTCGCCCGAACCCATGCGCCCATGGGCATTGACTGTGGAGATCACCAGCATCGGGATCGAATCGCCATAGGCCTGGCCCATCGCGGTGAGAATATTGGTCATGCCCGGACCCGAGATAATAAAGCAAACGCCGGGCTTGCCACTGACGCGCGCATAGCCATCGGCCATAAAACCCGCGCCCTGTTCATGGCGAGGTGTAACATGGCGCAGTCCAGATGCGTCCAGACCGCGATAAAGCTCAACGGTGTGCACCCCCGGAATTCCAAAGACAACCTCAACGCCTCGGGCCGCGAGAAGCTGGGGAAGTTTCTCCCCTAAGCTTACTTGTTCAATTTTCATTAGGTGTTCCGCTTGCCAAAATTGGTGTGTAGTGCGCGCAGGATGATGAGAATGCTAACGATGGTGAGGATCACCACAGAAAGCGCTGCGACGGTCGGATCTACATTGTCTCGTAGACCCATCCACATGCGACGCGGTAGTGTGATTGCGTTGACTGAGCTCACAAATAGCGTGACGCCGATTTCATCCCATGAGAGCACGAAGCTGAGCAAAAACGCGCCAGCGATGCCGAATTTGATGTTTGGAATGACCACCTGCGTCATGCGGGTGTAAACGCTCGCGCCCATGGAGCGCGCGGCCATATCAATCTTGCGATCAAAGGCGGACAAAGACACGAAGATGATGACAACAGCGTAGGGCGCGACCATGACCGTATGGGCAAGCGCCACACCAAGCCACGTGTCATAGCCCACCAGTGAATTGATGTCCGACAGGTCCTTAAGAAAAAAGTACAGGGTCAGCGCTGAGACCACAGGCGGCGCCATCATGGGGAGCAGCGCCACGCCAATCATGGTCCCTGAAAACCTTGGGCGCGTCATCCAAATGCCAAGAGCGAACAACAGTGCCAGAGTCGTCGACAACGCGGCCGCCACGAGCCCGACCTTTAAGGACACAAGGATACTTTCCAACCAAATCGGGTCAGTGATCAAATTCGTATAATGTTTGCTCGACCAATTACCGTTAGGCATGCTGAGGAAGCGTTTGGAGGTAAAGCTGATCGGAACAACCGCCAGCAGCGGCAACATGAGGAAGACCGAAACAACTGCGCCGATCGCAGTGAGGACTGGCCCTGTGCGAAACATTTTCATTTGAACTCCTCACCGTTTCGGCGGATCAACATCACGAGGAAACCGCCAACAAAAGCCAGCAAAATAACCGACATGGCCGCAGCCAATCCCCATTGGGGAATTTGAAAAATCCGAAGGTAAATCAGCTCAGCGATCATAACGCTTTTGCCGCCGCCGAGCAGGGCCGGCATGATGTAAAAACCCATCGAAAACACGAAAACCAACAGCGCGGCACCAATGATGCCACTTTTCGTCATAGGCACAAAAATCTGCCAAAATATCCGGCGTTGCGACGCGCCCATGCCAACCGCGGCAGTCAAAACACGTTCGTCGATGGCTTTCATCGAGCTGGCAAGAGGGAAGACCGCGAATGGAATGAGGAAATGGGTCATACCGATGATGACGCCAATTTCGCTGTTGATCATGCTGAACGGCAGCCCATCGATCCCGACGCTTTTCAGCATGGAATTCAAAACGCCGCGATTGGACAGCAGACCAACCCAGCCGAACGCTCGGCTCAGGACCGAAATCCAGAACGGAACCATGATGCAGACTTCGACCAGAAAGCGCGTCATCTTATTGCCGCGCAGCCACAGGAAAGTCACGGTATATGCGGCGATCACGGAGAGCACCGTTACCAGAATGCAAATTCTAAAAGTTCGAATAACGACATTGATCAACAGATCGTCTGTCACGGCGGAACTGTAGTTGTTGATCCCCAAAATGGGGTCAGTAAAGCTCAGTTTTACCACCCCAAGGAAAGGGAGCAAATAAGCGATCATCAAGAAGCCCAATAGCGGCGCTAACAGGAGAATTTTTGCACGCATAGTGGTTCCTCAAATTGGGCCGCCTTGCGCAATTTGCACGCAAGACGGCCTTGGTCAGATGTTGATTAGGAAGAGATCAGCTTCAGATAAGTATCCAAGGCCGCGCCGTAGTTTGCTTCATACCAATCCATATCCAGAGGCACTTGTGCAGCGAAGTTCTGCGGATCGACTGGGTTCAGACGCCTGTCATCATCGCTCAAAAGCGCATCCGCAGCTGGGTTCGCAGGTCCATTACCAAGCAAACGGAACAATTCCGCTTGCTGTGCAGGATCCTGGCTAGAGGCGATGTAGTTCATTGCCGCCTCTTTGCCGCCGGGGTTGTTCTTCAACACACCGGTTGAACCAGGCGCAAGCACGCCGTCCTGCCAGATAAAGCCTATGTCGCCGTCGGTATCTTTTTCAAGCAGGCTGGCACGTGTGTTCCAGATGACCGCCATCGAGACATCACCGTTCAACAGCATGGACTGGCTCTCGGCACCGCCGCCCCAATACCCGCCGATGTGCTCCTTGAAGCCCTCAATTTTAGCATGGGCGCGGTCGACATCCAGCGGGTAAAGATCCGCAGGCGCAACGCCGTCGCCCAGCAATGCCGCCTCCCAAACGCCCGTGCCCCATTTGTACATGGCGCGTTTTCCAGGGAATTTTTCAACGTCAAAGAAATCCGCCATCGATGTTGGCGGCGTGTCGTATTTGGTTTTGTCATACGCAATGACGTAGGAGTAGAAATAACTTGATGCGGCGTATTCCCAGCCAAAACCTTCACGTGTTTTCGCCTTGTCCACGACTGAATAATCAATCGGTTCCATGAAGCCTTTTTTGCCAAGCGTTTGACCGGAAAACGGCTCGCAATCGACCATATCCCAAGTCGGTTTTCCGCCCTCTGCTTGCGCGGTGATTGCGCCCTCGGTTGGGCCACTGCCATCAAAGACAACCTTCACGCCAGACTTAGCTGTGAACGGCTTGCCGAACGCCGTGTCCATGGCTGTGATCGCATCACCGCCCCAGTTGACAAAGACCAACTGGCCATCAGCCGCGCGCACTTTTGTAGCGCTCAAGCCCAACGCACTTGTTCCGGCGAGCAACGACATACCATACAAGAAACCGCGCCGTGAAATTTCGCCTCGTTCAAGTTTAGTCGACAGTATTTCTTGGCAGTCTTTATTAAAGTGTTCTGACATAGTTTACGCCTTTTTAGTTGAGGATAATTGAGACATCTCAGATGAAACGGCTGTCTTTTGCGTCCCAACTTGCCCAAACTTTTGTGTTTGGAGCGAGACCATCGGGCAGCAACGGTGTGGGAAAATCAATGATGAGCGGGGTGTCGTTTGCGGTCACTAAACTCAAACGCGTGCGTGCGCCTTTATAGACCTGATCCACAAGCGTGCAGGCCAGGCTATTGCAGTCCGCATCGGGTTGCAAATCGAGCGACATATATTCGGGACGAACCGCTAGTTTTTGTCCTTTGCCCGGAGCTGCACCCGTCGGAGCCTGCAGTTTTTGGTCAAAAAAGTGGGTAGCGCTCGCATCAACGTCGACGTTGAGAATATTGATATCGCCGAGAAATTCCGCAACGAACTGGTTTTGTGGATCATCGTAGACTTTGGTCGGTGATCCCAGTTGTTGCAGCTCACCATGTTTGAAAATGGCAATGCGCTGCGAGAGCGCCAAAGCTTCGCTCTGATCGTGGGTCACAAAGACAAAAGTCGTGCCCAATTCTTGATGAATGCGGCGCATTTCGACCTGCATTTGCTCGCGCAGGTTTTTGTCGAGCGCTGAGAACGGTTCATCCAGCAAAAGCACAGGCGGCTCATAGGCCAAAGCACGCGCCAAAGCGACGCGCTGCTGCTGGCCACCAGACAGCCCGCTTGCACGTTTGTGCCCATGTCCCGAAAGGCCCATCAAATCAATCATATCCACAACGCGGGTTTTGATTTGACTGGCCGAGCGTTTTTGAACCCTGAGTGGAAAGGCGATGTTTTGCTCAACCGTCATATGCGGGAACAAAGCGTAGCCCTGAAAGACCATGCCAAAACCACGGTCCTCAGCGGGGCTATGCGTGACGTCTTGCCCGTTGAATGTGATCTTGCCGCGCGTGGCCGATTCAAATCCCGCCAGCACCATCAAGAAGGTTGATTTCCCGGATCCAGACGGCCCGAGCAGAGTCAAAAATTCCCCCTGTGGAATAGTCATCGCAATATCGTTGAGCGCAGAGAATTGGCCGTAGTCTTTACCAATCCCTTTGGCTTCAATGTTTGCAGTCATACCGTCCCTCACCCTTTGCAAAGAGAAATGCATTCACGAAAACTAAACAGAAATGAATCGGTGCAACAAATGAAAACAATTCGCAATAACGGAGAATTTTTTTCACCGAACGGCAAAAAAATTTAGCTCATAGGCAATCTTGCTACGGCGCCGCTGTGGACGTCACACTTTCGATCCATCGCAAAAATGCCTCCACTAAAGGGTTGCCTTGGCTACGTTGTGGCACCGAAAGATAGTAGGCCGAATCCGATTGAACAACAAAGTCGAACGGGCGCACCAATTGCCCACGTGTAATGGCATCTTGGCACACAAATTCATCACCAATCATGATGCCTTGCGACGATAGGGCGGCCATATAAGCCAAGTTCATATCCGAAAAAACGACGCCCCGATTGGTCGTTGCATTTCGCAAATTGGCGAGGGAAAACCATTCATCCCAATCAAGGCAGTCACCAATATGCAGCAAAGTGGCACGCGCCAAACGGCGCCGGTCAACGAAGCCTTCAAACTGATTTGCATAGGATGGGCTACACAGAGGTGCAAATTCCACTTTACGTAAAAGTTGGGCATCGTTGCTTGGTTTTTGACCAAAACCAACAAAAACGTCGATGTCTGGCGTCGAGTGATCATCCAACCGTCGCGGCGTCCTGATGTCCAAGATTACATCTGGATGGGACGCGACAAAACTCCCCAGACTTGGGCAAAGCCAACTGGATGCCAGACCCGGCGGACAGCTTACTTTTAGCATTCCGGTCAAGCCGCGAGACGAGTTTAGAGTTTTGGAATCGACGAGAATACCCAGCGCTTTGCGCACATCTGCGGCATAGGCGCGCCCGCGAGGCGTAATTTCAACGCGGGTGCCGCTTTTCTCCATCAAGGTGAAACCGAGTTCGCGCTCTAGGCCGCGCAATTGATGGCTCACAGCGCTCCGCGTGAGGCTCAGTTCTTCGGCAGTTTGCCAAATTGTACCGTGGCGCGAAAATGCTTCTAACGCGCGCAATGCTTGCGTGGACGGAATTCTCATAACTCTCTCGTAACAATCTCAACGGGTAATTTTTTTCACTTTCTAAAAGAATTTGTTTCACTTTGCGAGTACTGTTTTAGGAGATAGCATTCTGAAAACACCCGTCGATCGGGGTGATTTCCCAAACTCTCAGTGCGCAAATCGCTGCACTCTGGAAAGGTAAAGAATGAACACTGTCGCCAAAATAGACATCTTTGAACTGCAACGCCGCAATTCTAACGGCAACACTGCGCCGCTCACCAATTGGGGGTTCAAAAACGAAACCGACCCATTGACGGATGTGTTGCTCGGCTCCCCCGCCAGCCTACGCCATTTGGCGACAAGTTCGTTGTCTCGCAAGTACTTGCGAGACGATCCGTCCAATATTCAGGTCGCTCAGGCACAGCACGCAGAACTCACCAGCGCCTATGAGCATTTTGGCGTCAAAGTTCACATGGTGGAAGCTGAGTCTGAGTTGCCGATGCAGGTCTACACACGCGACAGCTCCGTGATGACCCCATATGGCGCGATAATCACCGCCATGTCTCAGCCCTGGCGGCGCGGCGAGAATTACGCTGCCATTCGCAACTATGAAAAACTAGGGATTCCCATTTATGACATGGTAACAGCGGGCGCATTTGAAGGTGGTGATTTCAACGTCATCGAAGAAGGCGTGTTACTGCTCGGATGTGGCGGCGAGCGCACGCACGAAAAGGCGACGGATCAAATCGCTGATTGGATGCGTAAAGAAGGTTGGGAGGTTAGAATGGCCTATTTTGACCCCTACTATGTTCACATCGATCTGATGGTTGTCCCAATCGCTGAAAAGTTGACGGCTGTTTGCCTCGATTGCACCGAGCCAGGAATTGTGGATTGGTTGAAAGCAAAAGGACATGAGATCGTCGATGTTCCCTTCCGCGACACGATGGATTTGGGCTGCAATTTTATGTCCCTTGGCAACGATCGCGTGATTATTCCGGCCCATTCACGCACATTGATTGACAATCTCAAGGCGCGCGGCTTTGAAGTGGCGGAAGTAGACATGTCGGAAATTTCCAAAACAGGTGGCGGAATTCACTGTATGGCCCAAGCATTGTGTCGCTCTAAATGAGCCTTCTAAACGATCTTGAGAATATCCTTGGCAAAAAGGGCTTCCTTTGCGGCGAGGATATTCCTGAAGCCAGTCGTTCTGACGAAAGCCGGACAGGTCAGCATTTGCCGTTGGCCGTGTTGCGACCCGAGACGGTAGAGCAGATCAGCCAATGCCTTGCGCTCTGTCACAGCGCGGGGCAAAGCGTCGTCACACAAGGCGGCATGACCGGCCTCGCGGGCGGTGCCAATC
>ERZ1027208.640-NODE-640-length-12751-cov-34.928796_pt1 | contig 12751 bp, 9 predicted proteins | sample MGYA00520867_ERZ1027208 | MGnify/ENA primary metagenome ERZ1027208 (study PRJEB33311, sample SAMEA4378413) | marine metagenome | biome: Marine biome; feature: Fjord; material: Water | collected 2014-07-20T08:00:00Z/2014-07-... | depth 75 m ...
TATTGTCCGAGCAAGGATGAGCTGGTTAATGGCTGAACCTGATAAAACATTAACAGATGAAATTATTGATGCTCGTTATGCCATTTATGACCAACCAGGCATGCTGCCTGTTATGGGGAAAATAGCTAATACGATATTGGGCGGTGTTATTAATGACGAATGGTGTCACAAATGGGTTAACCCAGAATTTATGAAAAAAATTCAGTGCCCAACCTTAGTTCTTTGGACCAGACATAACCCTGGTCAGCCTGTAGAACTAGCCGAAGAAGGCATGAAAATGATTCCAAATGCTCGCATGGTCATTTTAGAAAACAGTGCTCATTGGCCGCAATGGGAAGAGCCCGAGGAGTTCAACAAACTTCACTTGGAGTTTTTGCTCTCCTAAGTTTTACAAGACAGCATGGTGTACTTTTAAAGCTGGGGCATTTAGTGCCTCAGCTTTTTATACGGCCAACACCGCGGCTGCCAAAGAAACAAACATCAACGCCCCGCCCGTTAGTCGACTTTTTAACTGCTGCTTACTCAGCTGCTCAATTTGGCTAAAGCCAAATCTGGCCATTAAATAAACCACCCCTATTGCTAACAGACCGCGGCCTGATTGGACAATATTAATCACTGTGACCTGCTGAGCTTGTTTAAACGCAATCATCAGTATGATAATACCTGCTAGCTGAATAACGGCATAGATCGCTAAGGTTTTGCTAAAGGGTTTCGATACCTTCCAGTCCCCTTTAAACAGCCAGGGTGATAAGGGCATTACCAATACCGTTGGAACAATAAAAACAAAGGCGGCTAGCTCCAGCCCTCCCATTCCTTTATTTAGGATACTCACCACAATGATATCTGCACAAGCAAACAAGGCACAGGTGACTAAAATATAAAAAAGCGCCTTAGGTGAGCCGTGTAACTTGCCATCATTCAGGAAAAATAAGCTAACAAAGGCACCCGCCGCTCCTAAATAGACAAGGGGGTTGTAGGTTTCACCTAAAAAAATCACGGACAAGCCGGCTACTGCAAACATTTTGCAGCCCAACATAGGGACAATAAATGATGCATCACCATGCTTAAGAGAGGTGAGGTAACAGGTTTGACCAACTAAAACAAAAGCACACATCGCTAGAACAGGGCCTAAATGATCCCAAAGTTGCCCAAGCTCAATAAATGGCAGTAAACAAAAAGCAATTAGTCCAACGGCATATTGACTATAAAAAGCCAGTTTCACTCTGTTGGTTGAGTAGGCTAAAAACTGCTTTGTATAAGTAAAACTAAAAGCATGTAACACTGAGGCTATCAATGTTAGCCAAATATAAGAGGGGATGGTAGCAGTCACTGTAGGATCCTAATAAAGGGAAAAAGCGTTAAAGCCTTGCTGCATCCATCTTACAGCCGGCTGATTGCTTAGCAATAATTTGATTATAACTCAGTGGTGACTCAACTCTGCACAAATATCACCCTATCATTTTTTGTACCTATAAGCCTGCTTGCTCTAAAAATTCAACTTGCGGCTGCGGCTTAGCAAGGTAGCTCCCCTGAAAGCACTCAAAACCCAATTTATTGAACCATTCTTGCTGTTGCTTTGTTTGAATACCCGCCACAGCAACACCTATATCAAGGCTTTTCGCCATGGCTATAAACGCACACAAAACAGCCTCTTCATTATCGTTAATGGGCAGCGCCTTTACAAAAATAGGGTCAATTTTGATCCGCTCTATTGAGAACTCTTTTAAATCTTTGATTGATGAATAGCCCACCCCAAAGTTGGTAAGTGAAACAGCTATCCCAATCTCTTTTAATTCTGTTATTGTTTTGTAAGAAGTTGCCCTGTTTTTACTCAGTACGCTTTCCATAATGTCTATTTTAAGTGAGCGGGCATCTAGGCTACCCAAGTTAATAGTCTCTTTTATTTGATTGACAAATTGATCACTCTCAAATATTTTATCATCAACTTTTACCGATAGCGTAAGCCCTTTGGTCTGTTCATGACACTGCCAATGCCGTAATTGCCGGCATATTTCTCGAATAGCCCAATGACCAATATTCTGCATTAAACCGGCTTCACACGCAGCATCTGAAAAACTTTCCCACGTGAGTATCCCTTTTGTAGGATGTTCCCAGCACACGGTCACCTCCGCACCCACAAGATTATCCTGATGATCGACCAGTGCTTGAAAATAAAGCTGAAATTGATTGTTTTTTAGAGCATGCTGTAGCTCTTGCTTAAGTTCTTCTCGAGACGTTATTAGGCGCTGCATATTAGGGTCAAAAAAGCGAATAGCATTTCTTCCTGCCCGCTTAACTTGGTACATGGCTAAGTCGGCTTGCAGCAATATGTTTTTAGCCGATTCGTCACCATCAAATAGAACGATACCAATACTCGCCAAACTGTAGCTCTCTACATTAGCCAGTTGAAACGGCTCCCTCAATGCTTCCAAGGTTTTACCTCCAACTATTTCGGCTTGTTTTAGTGCTAATTGTTCTTCATTTTTTAAATCTTCCAACAACAGGACAAACTCATCTCCCCCAAAACGCGCCACCGTATCACCTTCGCGAACACAGGCGGTTAACCTTTGCCCTACTTGCTGAAGAAGAATATCACCTTGCGCGTGACCTAACGCATCATTGATGGACTTAAAGTTATCAAGATCGATAAATAAAATAGCGCCCCTTTTCCCTGTACGCATATTTGAGGTTACCGCATGTTGAAGGCGATTTTCCAATGTCCTACGGTTTGCTAAGCCCGTTAGTCCATCTTGAAAAACCAACTGATTCATCTGCTCCTCTAAACGCTTACGAATAATTGCAATACCCACCAGTTGGGCGACTTGCTCAAGATGAGCAATGTCATCATTTCTTAGTATGTTGGGTGTTTTAAGATACAGTGTTAATGCAGCAATAACAGTGCTCGTTGGTGACAAAACTGGTTGCGACCAGCAGCTGGTCAGGCCCAGTTCTTTAACATTTTCTTGGTATTTGACCCAGCCTTTATCATTCTGCAAGTCATTGGTTAAAACGGCTTCCTTCGCATAAATAGCTGCGCCGGTTGTGCCAACATAAGGGCCTATTTCAACACCCACAATGGTTTGCTGGTAAGACTCGGGCAAACTAGGTGCTACGCAGTCGCTAAGGTAGGAGCTTTTTTCATCTAGCAACAAAATACTACAAAGTACACTAGGATAATTTACCTCAACACCCAGTGCTACCGCCTCAAGAATATCTGACAAGGGTTTGTCGCTAGAAATGTACGTTAAAACCTGATGACAGAGTTTCTCATGTTGACTAACTTTTTGTCGTGCAGTCACGTCACGCATATTCACTTGAACGACTGACTCGCCATTCAACACCATGCCTGTCAGCAAAATATCGGCATAAAAAACGGTATGACTATCACCTCGCTCAAACACCCAGTCAACACGGTGATTCCCATTTTCAATCGCTTGTTGCACATGCGCTTTCACCAATTTTTTCGAGGGCTGCCCGCATGGCTGTTTAGAGGTTGAAATATCGACAGGGCTTAACTTAAGCAGCTCCTCCCGACTACTGAGCCCACACATGGTCACGGCAGCAGGGTTGCAATCTATAAAACCAGACTGCCCAAGTATCATCCAGCCGTCCAGGCTTGCTTCATGGAAAGCGCGTAGCTGCTTATCGGACTGCTCTATACCGTCTAGAGCTCGCTGATGTTCATTTGTTTTTTTAAGAAGGCCCAGCGTGACTCTTTTATTAGCAAGCTGATGATGGCTTAACTGCACATCAATACTAATAACTCCTCCGTGCCTGAGGAAAAACTGCCACTCACATTGCTGCGAGCCATTTTCAATACGTGATTCAATGGTTCCTTTTGACTGACTACCGGAAAGGCCATTGTCTATCTGAAATGCTGATGCAAGCTCAAGTGACTGGCAGTTAACAAGTTCGTCCTTGCTCATAATGCCTAATAACGTTAATGCCGCATCATTACAATCTGTGTAACAACCATTCTCGATTAACATGGCAGGTTCCATGCTGCCAAAATCTTGATAAAAAGATTCTTCTCTCTTGGTCGCCATTCTTTATTACATCCTTGTTATATAAAGTAATTACTTCTTAAGTCTAACATGTAAAAAGGACTATTTTCCAACCTAACCAACCTTTATTTTAAAAGACCATTCCGAGCGTTGACCTTGGCAGCATAATAGTTTAGCTTTAGCTAATATATGAAATTTTAAAATAATAAAAGAGGCCTGCCGTGAAGACAAAAAAACAACTACATTTTGGCGCTTTTATGCGCCCAACGAGCATTCATAGCTGCAGTTGGCGCTACCCAGGTGCATTTTCAGATGCTAACTTTAACTTTAAACACCACATTCGTTTTGCACAAACCTTAGAAAAGGGTTTTTTTGATGCCATCTTCATGGCGGATCATGTCTCATTGTTAAATATGCCTGAGGAGGCTTTAAAACGTAGCGCAACGGTTGTATCGCTTGAGCCACTCACATTATTACCCGCTCTTGCTGCTGTCACGGAGCATATTGGACTAATTGCTACTGCTTCAACAACCTATAACGAGCCTTACCACATTGCACGTAAGTTTGCCTCGCTGGATCATATCAGTGAAGGCCGTGCTGGCTGGAATGTCGTGACCTCTGCTAACCCGCTTGAGGCCCTTAATTTTGGCTTAGAAGAAGCTGTTGAGCATGATACGCGCTATAGACGCGGCAGAGAATGCTATGAAGTAGTCACCAAGTTATGGGATAGCTGGGAGGACGATGCCATTATTCAAGACACCGAGAGTGGAATATTTGCAGACCTTAATAAGTTACACCCTCCGCAGCATAAAGGTGAGTTTTACTCTGTCGAGGGTGCACTTAATGTTGCTCGCCCCGTTCAAGGTTGGCCCCTTATTGTTCAAGCAGGTGCATCGGAAGCTGGACGGCAATTTGCATCAGAAGTGGCCGAAATGGTCTTTTCTGCAGCCAGCACAATACCTGCGGCACAAGAATACTATGCCGATATAAAAAAACGTGCGAAGGCTTATGGCAGAGACCCTGAGCACCTTAAAGTATTCCCAGGTTGCTTTGTTATTATCGGCGATACCTTAGAAGAAGCGAAAAGCAAAAAGCGCTTATTAGATAGCATGGTCGACCCTAGCACTGGCATGGGCTCCTTATCTGTTTTACTGGGTTGTGATGCGAGCAAATTCGAACTCGACGCACCATTGCCTGATATACCTGAAACAAATGCGGGGCAAACTGGGCGCCAGAAACTGGTTGATATGGCAAAAGAGGATAATATGACCGTCCGTGAGTTAGCTCAACATGTTGGAGCGTCTTTTGGCAGTCTAGAAATGGTCGGTACCGTTTCAATGATTGCCGACCAGATGGAAGAATGGCTAGAGGCAGATGCCTGTGATGGCTTTAATATCATGTTTCCTTTTTTACCTCAGGGTCTTGATGATTTTGTAGACAAGCTTGTCCCTGAGTTACAAAAACGTGGTGTTTACCGCACAGCATATGAGGGTAAAACCTTGCGTGAAAACTTGGGGCTACCAAGGCCTAAAAACCGTTATTGCAGCCAGTAAATAAGCGCCTGTAGTTGGTTTATAAGCTTAACAATAAGCAAAGGAGCTTGCCGTAGCTAGAACAACTTAACCTACGCAGCTTCTATTGCTCCACCCTCTACTCAAATAAATGGCCCCATACATTGGGGCCATTTATCACCTGACTGTATTGCTCCATTATTTTTTATACTTTCTTGATTTCGATCACCTCCCTCCCACTAAACCTCATGCTAGTATTTAAAAAATAACAGCCTAATTGCTTGGTTTATATAGTGTTTATAAGTAAACACTTATGTTTAACTCTGCTAATTAGTAACATAAACCACCGAGGAAGAGGTATTACAGAAATGAACAATGACGAGAGTATAAATGAGCATTGGTCTACCCGAAAAATAAAAGGTCTGGTCAATGACCAAGATGGCGTGCTCGATGCGCGTATCTATTCAGACCAAGCACTTTATGACATTGAACTTAAGCGGGTCTTTGCGCGGTCATGGCTAATGCTTGGACATGAAACACATATACCCAACAAAGGTGATTACTTAACGACATACATGGGAGAAGACCCTGTGATTGTTGTTCGGCAAGAAGATAATAGTATTAAGGTTTTCCTTAACCAATGCCGTCATCGCGGGATGCGTTTAGCACGTGATGACGAAGGGAATGCGAAGGCATTTGTTTGTACCTACCACGGCTGGGCACATGACATTGCTGGAAACTTAGTTGATGTGCCTTTTGAAGAGCAAGCCCATTGCGACCATCTGGATAAATCAAAATGGAGCCCTTTACAGGCAAGGGTTGAAACTTATAAAGGCTTGGTTTTTGCAAACTGGGACTCAGAAGCACCGGACTTAATCACTTACTTATCTGACTCGCTCCCATACATTAATACCATGTTTGACCGCTCAGAAGCTGGAACAGAAGTTATTGGCGGTATACAAAAATGGGTTATTCCATGTAACTGGAAATTTGCTGCTGAGCAATTTTGCAGTGATATGTACCACGCTGGCACCATGTCACATTTATCAGGTGTTATTGCTGGTTTACCAGAAGAAATGAACCTAGAAGATGCCGTTATTCCTACAAAGGGTAATCAGTTCAGAGCAAAATGGGGCGGTCATGGGACCGGTTTCTTTGTTGATGAACCCGGCATCATGCATGCTGTCGTCGGCCCTAAAGCAACAGAATACTTTACCACTGACCCAGCTGCAAAAAAAGCCTCTGAAAGACTTGGCAGCGATATGTTAGGCGAACGAATGATGGGGCAACATATGACTATTTTCCCTAATTGCTCCTTCCTCCCTGGGATTAATACGATACGCACATGGCATCCTCGTGGCCCTAATGAAATTGAAGTGTGGCTTTTTATTGTTGTTCCTAAAGATGCCCCTGATGCGTTTAAAGCAGAGCTACGTAAACAGAATATTCGTACCTTTTCTGCTGGTGGTGTATTTGAACAGGATGACGGTGAAAATTGGATTGAAATACAAAAGGTTTTGCGCGGGCATATGGCTGGAAAAATGACTCTGAATGCACAAATGGGACTTGGCCAATCAACTCAAGAGAACTCAAATTACCCTGGGCGCGTTGGGGATGTATACAGTGAAGATGCTGCCCGAGGTTTTTATACACATTGGATGAGGATGATGACAGAACCGAGTTGGGACACCCTTAAACCAGAATAACAACTAAGCATATTTTATTTGCGCAACATTTAGGAGACCACCATGACACTTGCAAGCTTTAGTGCCGAGTCATTATTAAAAGACCTTGCCAGCATACAAACTCAACATGAAATAGAGCAGTTTTACTACCGTGAAGCATGGCTGCTCGATAACCATGAGTATGAAAAATGGCTAGCATTACTGGATGAAAAACTTCATTATTTCATGCCTTTGAGGCGAAATAGAGTAAAAAATTCTCGTCGAGATAAAGATGCTGTCCCTGAGTTTTCAAATGACAAAGAATTCGCTCATTTTGATGATGATATAACCGCCATGAAAGGACGGATTAGAAAACTACTCAGTGACTACAGCTGGTCTGAAAACCCTGCGTCACGAACAAGACACACCGTCTCAAATGTCATCATTCTAGGTAATGAGGACACAAGTACCATTGAAGTTTCATCTGCTTTTCTTGTTTACCGGAATCGTTTAGAGCGTCAAGTTGACTTATTTGCAGGGGAGCGACGTGATGTACTATGTCGTGCTGATAACGACCTTGGCTTTAAGATCATGAGTCGCACGATATTATTGGATCAAAGTACTATTTTATCTAATAACATTAGTATCTTTTTCTAATACCCATAAATAAGCCAGCCTCAAATAACTGAGGCTGGCTTATGTTTTTCAAACGTAACGCTTATAGTTTTAACGAAAGCGTTCAACAAGTGCTTCAGCCGCACCTTTCAACAACATCGTATCCGCACCAATCAAAAAGAAGCTTGCACCCATATCTTGGTAACGCTTCGCTTGTTCTGGGTCCCCACAGTAAACCCCAACAGGCTTACCTAGTTCACTAACGCGCTTAATAGACCGTTCGACCACCTTACATACATCAGGATGAGCTGGTTGCCCAGGAAACCCCATCGCAGCAGCAAGATCAGCAGGTCCTAAAAAGACAGCGTCAACCCCTTCAACCATTGTAATAGCATCCAGTTCTTCCACCCCTTCAGGGCTTTCTATTTGAAGAATCAAGCAAATATTCTCATCTGCTTTTTTTAAATAATCCTTAATTGAACCCCAGCGAGTTGCTCTTGTTAAGGCCCCTCCCATTCCCCGAATACCTTTCGGTGGGTATTGAACCGATTTCGCAAGAAGCTCAGCTTGCTGCTGTGTTTCCACCATTGGAATTAATAGTGTTTGCCCACCAACATCCAAGACTCTTTTTATATCTGCAACATCATGATCCTGCATTCTTACCACAGGCTTAACGCTATAGGCAGACATAGCTTGTAGCTGTTGCATGATGTCTTTAACATCGTTAGGACCATGCTCACCGTCGAGTAGCAACCAATCAAACCCTGTTGTTGCCATAAGCTCTGCAGCTGTTGAATCGCCTAAGGCCATAAATGCACCAAATTGTGCTTCACCCTTAATCATGGCTTGCTTAAAGGTATTTTGAGTCATCGGAATTGACATACTTTGCTTCTTATCCTGTTAAAAATAGTTATACGAATCGAAAACCAATACTTCCCATCGGGCCAAAATCAGCATGAAAAGTATCACCGCGCTCAACGGATAATAAACGAGTGAAAGACCCGCCTAAAATGATTTGCCCAGGTTCTAAAGCAATTCCATGAGGTGCAAACCGCTTAGCCAACCAAACAATCCCGTTACCTGGGTGATTTAATACACCAGCAGAAACCCCTGTTTCTTCAATAAGGCCATTGCGCGATACAATTGCACCAATCCAACGCAAATCAACATCCATTGGTTTAACAGGTCGCCCGCCAGTAATTAGGCCTGCACAGGCTGCATTATCTGCAATTGTGTCAAAGACCTTACGACGACGGCCTGTTTCTGGGTGAACTCTAACAACACGTGAATCAACAATTTCCACTGCTGGACACACATAGTCCGTTGCCTTCAAAACATCCATTAGCGTGATATTTTCGCCTTCTAAACGCTTACCTAAAACAAAGGCAATTTCAACTTCAACCAACGGAGCTATAAAACGGTCAAATGGGATTTCTGAATTATCAGCAAACACCATGTCATCCATCAGCGTTCCATAATCTGGCTCGGTGATTTGTGATGCCATTTGCATGGCACGAGATGTTAAACCAATTTTACGCCCAACTATTTTACGCCCTTGCGCTAACCTGAGCTTTGTCCATTCTGCCTGAATCGCATACCCATCTTCTATCGTCATATCCGGATAAGTGTGGGAAAACTGCGGGATGGTTTGACCGCTGGCCAGCGCTTCATCAAGCGCTAGCGCAGAGGCTGTTAATGTCTTTTGATCAAACACTCATTATTTCCCTAAGAAGTGAGACATGATAATAGGGTACATACCGTCCCAACGTTGTGTTTGAGCCCAATGGCCACAACGATCAAGCACATGCAATTCTGCATATTTTAAGTGCTTAAGGAAGTACATGCTTGTTTCAAGAGGAACCACTTGGTCTTGGCGTCCATGAACAATCGCCCATTCGTGAGTCATACGGTTTAGAACTGGCTCAGGAATAATCAACTTATCCATGTCTTCATTCATGGCTTTAAACATGACTTCTTGAATAGGCTTAATGGCAGGATCCATTGCTTTTTCAAAACGGTCTTGCATAATTGCTTCGAGGTTATCAAAAATACTAGGATCATAAACAAAGCTTTCGATTAATTCACGGTAGCGACTAACACGCGGATCATCATAAAAACTCATCATTCTTGTTAGTGTTGGTGTTTTTGTAAACGGCGCACCAATGGCACCCATCAACATACATTTATCAAAACGCTCTGGCATTTCAACAACACACTGCATAGCAAGTGCACCACCCATTGAGTTCCCAATAATATGAGTTTTTTCAATACCTAGCTCATCCATTAAGCCTTTAATTTGTTCAACACGTAAGCCAATCCATGCCGCAATTTTTTCAGGGATAACTTCTGGCATTTCAGATTTACCAAACCCAATAGCATCAGGTGCTATAACATAAAAGTCCTTCGCTAAAATAGGAGTACATTCTGTCCAGTTAGATGCAGCACTTGCACCTGGGCCAGCACCATGTAGTAACAACAGTGGTGGGTTCTTAGGGTTACCGGCTACTAGGCAATTACTCGCTAGCTTACCTGATGGGATCATCTTTTCTACCATTTCAAAACTCATGTCTTCTTCCTCAGTATTTTCTAATTAAGTTTAACTATCTAACACCTGTAAGATATCGTATTTCATGGGCCATGTAAACTGTCTACTATCAAAAACTCTCGTAGAAAGGAGTCTTTTTTTGCTAACATTTTCACAAAAAAAAGCCTGAGGCATAATCGCCTCAGGCTTTTTAAAGCGTACTTTACTTAAAGGCGTTTATGATTTCATTTAAAACCTTAGATGGCCTCATGACTGTATTTGTTTTTTCAAGATTTGGCATATAGTACCCACCCAAATCAACGGCTTGACCCTGACCTTGAAGTAAGTCTTTAACAATATCCTTTTCATTGTCAGATAACGCCTTTGAAAGTGGTGCAAATAGAGCCTGTAAAGATTTATCTTCTGTTTGCTCTGCTAGCGCTTGCGCCCAATAAAGCGATAAATAAAAGTGACTGCCTCTGTTATCAAGCTCTCCAGTTTTACGGGAAGGCGATCTGCCTTCATCGAGTAATGCTGCAGTGGCTTTATCAAGAGCCGTCGCTAGCACTTGTGCTTTATCATTATTTTCGGTCACAGCTAAGTGTTCTAACGAAGCACACAATGCCAAGAATTCACCTAAGGAATCCCAACGTAAATGGTTTTCTTCAATTAATTGCTGAACATGCTTTGGAGCTGACCCGCCTGCACCCGTTTCAAACAAACCACCACCGGCCATTAATGGAACAATAGACAGCATTTTTGCACTGGTTCCCAATTCTAATATTGGGAATAGGTCTGTTAGGTAATCACGTAAAATATTACCGGTAACAGAAATAGTATCCTGCCCTCTTATAATACGCTCTAACGTAAAGCGCATCGCTTCAGTTTGAGACATCACCCTAATATCAGTTCCAGTAAGGTCATGGTCTTTCAAGTAAGCGTTCACTTTTTTAATGAGCTCATTTTCATGTGCGCGCTCTTCATCTAACCAGAAAATAGCCGGTGTTTTAGACAGGCGTGCACGTGTTACGGCTAGTTTCACCCAGTCTTGAATCGGTGCATCCTTTGCTTGACACATTCTCCATATATCACCTTCTTCAACGACCGCCTCAAGTAACACGGAGCCATCAGAATTTAATATTTGAACAGTTCCGTCACTTGGCAGCTCAAACGTTTTATCGTGCGAACCATACTCTTCAGCTTTTTGAGCCATTAAACCAACATTTGGTACTGAGCCCATGGTCGTTGGATCAAAAGCGCCATGTGTTTTACAAAAGTTAATCACTTCTTGATAGATTCGAGCAAACGTACTGTCTGGTAATAATGCTTTGGTGTCTTGCATATCACCATTTTCATCCCACATTTTTCCGCCCGCACGAATCATAGCCGGCATGGATGCATCGATAATGACGTCGTTTGTTGTATGAAGGTTAGTAATTCCTTTAGCAGAATCAACCATGGCTAGTTGAGGGCGCTTTTCATTACACGTTTTGATGTCTGCTAGCACGTCAGCTTTAATTGCAGGGTCCAGCGTCTCAATACTTGAATAGATGCTGCTAATTCCACCATTTGGGTTAACCCCAATTTTTTTAAACAGCTCGCCATGCTTTGCGAATAAATCTTTATAAAAAACCTTAACCGCATGACCAAAGATAATAGGATCCGAAATTTTCATCATGGTGGCTTTAACATGAAATGACAGCATGAGACCGGTTGCTTTAGCATCATTCATTTCAGTATCAAGATACTCACATAAGGCTTTCTTACTCATAAACATACTGTCTACAATCTCGCCTTTTAATAAAGGAATATTTTCCTTTAACATTTTGCTGTCACCTTCTGAATCTATAAACTTAATAGAGACGCTGCAGTCTTTATCAATGGTGACGCTTTTTTCGCTACTGTAAAAGTCGCCTGTCTTCATATGGGCGACATGTGTTTGTGACGATTGATTCCATACACCCATCGAATGAGGGTTTTTCTTCGCGTACTCTTTAACTGCCTTAGGTGCTCGTCGGTCAGAGTTACCTTCACGTAAAACTGGGTTTACTGCACTACCTAGGGTTTTACTGAAGCGGCGCTGTATATCAAGCTCCTCGTCTGAGCTAGGGTTTTCAGGGTAATCAGGAATGCTGTATCCCTTTGCCTGTAACTCAGCAATTACTTTTTCAAGCTGAGGGATCGAAGCACTAATATTGGGTAGCTTAATGATATTAGTTGATGGGTCTTGCGTTAACTGTCCAAGCATCGCTAACTCATCAAGCTTTTGTTGCTCAGCAGGCAGGCAATCAGAAAATGCTGCAATCACACGGCTGGACAAGGAAATGTCACTGAGGGCCACTTCAATGCCTGCAGCGCCAGTAAACGCGTTAATCATAGGTAATAACGAGCAAGTTGCTAATAAAGGCGCTTCATCAGTGTGGGTATAAATGA
>ERZ1027208.641-NODE-641-length-12750-cov-19.286806_pt1 | contig 12750 bp, 10 predicted proteins | sample MGYA00520867_ERZ1027208 | MGnify/ENA primary metagenome ERZ1027208 (study PRJEB33311, sample SAMEA4378413) | marine metagenome | biome: Marine biome; feature: Fjord; material: Water | collected 2014-07-20T08:00:00Z/2014-07-... | depth 75 m ...
GTAAAAAATTAAAATAATGGCAAAAACTAGCATACTTAATAAGAAGTCTATGGACTTTTTAGAAACTTATTTAAATAATGCAGCTCCAACTGGTTACGAATGGGACGGACAAAAAATTTGGATGGACTACCTTAAACCTTATGTTGATGAGTTTATTACAGATACCTATGGAACTGCTGTAGGTGTTATTAACCCTAAAGCTAAATACAAAGTCGTTATTGAAGGTCATGCTGATGAAATTTCTTGGTATGTAAACTACATTAGTGAAGATGGATTGATCTACGTAGTTAGAAATGGTGGTAGTGATCACCAAATTGCACCAAGTAAAATAGTTAATATCCATACTAAAAATGGCATTGTAAAAGGTGTTTTTGGTTGGCCAGCAATACATACTAGAGATAAAAGCAAAGAAGAAGCTCCAAAACCAGATAATATTTTTATTGATTGTGGATGTAAAACAAAAAGTGAAGTTGAAAAACTAGGCGTTCATGTAGGTTGTGTAATTACATATCCTGATGAATTTCACATTTTAAACAAAACTAATTTTGTTTGTCGTGCTTTAGATAACAGAATGGGCGGATTTATGATTGCAGAAGTAGCGCGTTTATTAAAAGAAAACAAAAAAACGTTGCCTTTTGGTTTATACATTACAAACTCGGTTCAAGAGGAAATAGGTTTACGTGGCGCTGAAATGATAACGCATACAATAAAACCTAATGTTGCTATTGTTACAGATGTTACACACGATACCACTACTCCAATGATTGACCAGAAAAAGCAAGGTGCTTTAGAACTAGGAAAAGGTCCTGTTATAGCATATGCTCCTGCCGTACAGCAAAAATTACGCGATTTAATTACAGATACTGCAGACGCTAAGAAAATACCTTTTCAACGTTCTGCATTATCCAGAGCTACAGGAACCGATACAGATGCCTTTGCTTATAGTAATGGTGGCGTTGCTAGCGCTTTAATATCATTACCTTTACGCTATATGCACACTACTGTAGAAATGGTTCATAGAGATGATGTTGAAAATGTTATCAAACTAATTTATGAAACACTTCTTAATATTAAAGATGGTGAAACTTTTAGTTACTTCAAATAAAAAATAGAGCCTCTTAACAGAGGCTTTTTTAATATGGAAGAAGAAATAATAGACATTGTAACAGCTAGTGGAGAACCAACAGGAAAAACTGCATTAAAATCAGATATTCACTCCAAAGGTTATTATCACAATACAGCACATATTTGGTTTTATACAAAAGAAGGAACCATTTTATTAGCGCAACGTGCAGCTTCTAAAACTATTTGCCCCTTACTTTGGGATGTTTCGGTTGCCGGACATATCGATTCTGGTGAAACCATAGAAACTGGAGCAATTAGAGAAGTTGAAGAAGAAATTGGGTTAAAAATAAAAGAGAAAGAGTTGCATAAAATTGGTGTCTTTGAATGCTTTCAAAGCTATCCAAACGGAATTATAGATAATGAATTTCATCACACCTACATTTCAGAATTAAACACAACAATTGAAACACTTACACCTCAAACAGAAGAAGTTGAAGCACTAAAATTAGTAACTATTGAAGCATTTAAATCATTATTAGCAAATAGCGAACATAACGGTCACTTTGTTGCAACAAATAGAAATTATTATGAAATCGTTATAAACAACATATTAAAAATGCTTTAATTTTTATACATTACTTTAATGAACTTAATCCTATTTGCTCTTGCTCCTGTTTTTGTAATCATTCTTTATATATATTTTAAAGATAAATACGAAAAAGAGCCCAAAAAGCTATTGCTCATCTCCTTTTTACTTGGTGGTATTGTTAGTATCATAATAACGACTTTAATTTATGCAGTATTTAATGTAGTTCTGCCTTTAACAAATGCTTTGAGTGTTTTTCAGCAATTCATTCAGGCCTTCTTTGTGGTTGGTTTTACTGAAGAATTAAGCAAATACCTTATTGTATTATGGTATGCACAAACCAAAAAGGAATTCAATGAGCCTTTTGACGGCATTGTTTATGCCGTAATGGTTTCTATGGGTTTTGCTGCAACAGAAAATATTTTTTATGTGCTGGAAAGCGGAGCTTCAACAGCATTAGTTAGAGCATTTACGGCTATTCCTGCACACGCTACTTTTGGAATATTAATGGGCTATTTTATGGGTAAAGCCAAGTTCTCTAATAATAGAGTTAAATTAAATCTTATAGGTTTGTTACTTGCCATATTATTTCACGGCAGTTATGATTTCTTTTTGTTTATAGATTTTATTCCTGGTATTTGGATTGGTGCTTTTGTTTCTTTATTCATAGGACTTTTCTTATCTAGAAAAGCCATTAAGAAACATCAAAACAGTTCTTATTTCAAAACACATTAACTTTTGTTTTCACAAAATATTAGCATCCATTATCAAAAGCACATTTATATTAATAATTATATTTACAATTCAAATAAGTACTTATGACCAATATGTATAAAGTTAAAGTCAATAATTCATCTGAATTTGACATAACAGAAGAGCAAGCTCTTAAATTAGATTCAATACAAGTTTCAGAGTCTAAAAGCCATATTCTACAAAACAACATTCCTTTTCAAACGGAAATCACAGAAGCAAATTTCAATAACAAAGAATACACAGTAAAAGTGAACAATAACTCATATTCTGTAGCCATTTCTGATGCATTAGATATGCTAATAAAAGATATGGGATTTGAAGTTGGCGCATCAAAACTGGTAAATCACATCAAAGCACCAATGCCTGGATTAATTTTAGATATTAATGTAAAAGTTGGTGATGCCATTAAGGAAGACCATCCTTTATTAATCTTGGAAGCTATGAAAATGGAAAACAGTCTTCTTTCTCCTAGAGATGGAGTCATTAAATCCATTTCGGTAACAAAAGGAGAAGCAGTAGATAAAGGTCAATTATTAATTGAATTCGAATAAAAATGAAAAAATTATTAGTTGCAAATAGAGGAGAAATTGCCATTCGTGTGATGCGAACTGCAAAAAAAATGGGCATTAAAACAGTGGCAGTTTATTCTACTGCCGACAGAAATGCACCGCACGTTAAATATGCAGATGAGGCTGTTTTAATTGGTGAAGCACCTTCAAATAAATCCTATTTATTAGGAGACAAAATAATTGAAGTCGCAAAAAGCTTAAACGTAGATGCTATTCATCCTGGTTATGGTTTTCTAAGTGAAAATGCTGAATTTGCTGAATTATGTGAACAAAACAACATCACGTTTATTGGCCCAAAATCAAAAGCCATAAAAATGATGGGAAGTAAATTAGCCGCTAAAGAAGCAGTTAAAGCCTATAATATTCCTATGGTTCCTGGAACCGATAAAGCGATTACAGATATTGCTGAAGCTAAAAAAATTGCTACAGGCATTAGCTTTCCTATTCTAATCAAAGCCTCTGCTGGTGGTGGTGGAAAAGGAATGCGTGTCGTTGAAAAAGAAGCCGATTTTGAATCTCAAATGAATAGAGCAATTAGTGAAGCTGTTAATGCTTTTGGTGATGGCTCTGTGTTTATAGAAAAATATGTAACGTCTCCACGTCATATCGAAATTCAAGTCATGGCAGATGCTCATGGTAATGTTATTCATCTTTTTGAAAGAGAATGTAGCATTCAACGTCGTCATCAAAAAGTAGTTGAAGAAGCACCTTCATCTGTCTTAACTCCGGAATTACGTAATAAAATGGGAGAAGCCGCCATAAAAGTAGCCAAAGCTTGCGATTATATTGGTGCAGGAACTGTTGAGTTTCTTTTAGATGATGAACATAATTTCTATTTCTTAGAAATGAACACCAGATTACAAGTAGAACATCCAGTCACTGAATTGATTTCTGGCACAGATTTAGTCGAACTTCAAATTCGTGTGGCTCGTGGTGAAAAACTTCCTTTAAAACAAGAAGACTTAAAAATCAATGGTCACGCTTTGGAATTACGCGTGTATGCTGAAGATCCTTTAAACGACTTTTTACCTAGTGTAGGCCGTTTAGAGGTTTATAAATTACCTGTTGGCGATAATATTCGAGTAGATAATGGTTTTGAAGAAGGTATGGATATTCCTATTTATTACGATCCTATGCTTTCAAAATTGATCACTTATGGAAAAACCAGAAATGAAGCCATTCAATTAATGTTGAAAGCCATTAATGATTATAAAATTGAAGGGATTAAAACCACGTTACCTTTCGGAAGCTTTGTTTTTGAGCACGAAGCCTTTCGTTCTGGAAACTTCAATACTCATTTTGTAAAGCAATACTATTCACCTGAAGCATTAAAAGGAAAGCAGGATGAAGAAGCAAAAATAGCAGCGCTAGTAGCTGTGAAACAATATCTTGAAGATCAAAAACTATTACGTTTACCAAACTAGATTACAATGGATTCTAAAATAAAAGACTTAAACGAAAAATTAGCACAAGCCTATTTAGGTGGTGGACAAAATAGAATAGACAAACAACATAAGAAGAAAAAATTAACTGCTCGCGAACGTGTTAACTACTTGTTAGACGAAGGTTCTTTTGAAGAAATTGGTGCATTAGTAACGCATAGAACTAAAGATTTCGGAATGGAAAATCAGCAGTTTTATGGCGATGGTGTTGTGACTGGCTATGGAACAGTAAACGGAAAATTGATTTATGTATTCGCACAAGATTTCACCGTTTTTGGTGGTTCTTTATCGGAAACTCACGCCGAAAAAATCTGTAAAATTATGGATTTAGCTGTAAAAGTTGGAGCACCTATAATTGGATTGAACGATTCTGGTGGCGCACGTATTCAAGAAGGTGTGCGATCGCTTGGCGGTTATGCCGATATTTTTTATAAAAACGTACAAGCTTCAGGAGTCATTCCTCAAATCTCTGCTATTATGGGACCTTGTGCTGGTGGTGCTGTATATTCGCCAGCAATGACAGATTTCACTTTGATGGTGGAAGACACCAGTTATATGTTTGTTACAGGTCCAAATGTTGTTAAAACAGTAACCAATGAAACAGTAACTTCTGAAGAACTTGGTGGTGCAAGCACGCATTCTACAAAATCTGGTGTGACTCACAAAACTTCAGCTAACGATATTGAATGTTTAGAAGATATAAAAAAACTACTAAGTTATTTACCACAAAATAATACAGAAACACCTGCGCTCCTCCCTTTTGAATTAAAGGATGAAACTAGAGATAGTTTATCTACTATAATTCCAGAAAACGCCAATAAACCTTATGACATGCATAGTGTTATTAGTGGTATTATAGATGAAGACTCTTTTTATGAAATTCATAAAGATTATGCCGAAAACATTATTGTTGGTTTTGCTCGCCTTGGCGGAAGAAGCATTGGTATTATTGCCAATCAGCCTCAATTTTTAGCAGGTGTTTTAGATGTGAATAGTTCTAAAAAAGCAGCGAGATTCGTTCGTTTTTGTGATGCTTTTAATATTCCTTTATTAGTTTTAGAAGATGTTCCAGGTTTTTTACCAGGAACAGATCAAGAATGGAATGGTATTATTGTTCACGGCGCAAAACTTTTATATGCTTTTAGTGAAGCCACGGTGCCTCGCGTTACCGTTATTACACGTAAAGCATATGGTGGCGCTTATGATGTAATGAATTCCAAGCACATTGGAGCAGATATGAATTTTGCTTGGCCAAGTGCAGAAATTGCTGTTATGGGAGCAAAAGGAGCTGCTGAAATCATTTTTAAAAACGAAATTAAATCGGCTGACAATCCTGAAGAAAAACTAAAAGAAAAAGAAACCGAATATGCTACGTTATTTGCAAATCCATATAGCGCTTCAGAACGTGGTTTTATTGATGAAGTTATCTTACCAAAAGATACCAGAATAAAATTAATTAAAGCGTTTTCGATGTTAGAGAATAAAGAAGTGAATAGACCAAAACGTAAACACGGAAATATTCCGTTATAAAAGAAAAAAGCCACTCTATTTAGAGTGGCTTTTTATTTAAAAGTCTATACGAGATAATATATCAATAACTGAAGATAAAATGTATTCTACTCCTATTGCTATTACAATAAAACCAATAACCCTTGAAAGTGCATTAATCCCAGAAGCACCTAAGAATTTAACTATTAAATGTGCAGATTTTAAGATAAGATAGATACTTATTGTTGCTAAAAACATTGCTCCAACTATAATTAAAATATCATTTGTCATTACATACTCTTGATTGTATGCTATTAACAAGGAAATAGTTCCTGGCCCAGCTAACATTGGTATAGCTAAAGGTGTAAGAGAAATAGCATCACGCGAATGAATATCATCTTGTACATTTTGTCGTTTCATTCCTTTATGTTCTCGAAATTTCCCTGTTAACAAAGCAAACCCAGAAGAAGCGATAATTAATCCGCCAGCAATTTTTAAAGCGTTCAAACTTATACCGAAAAAGGATAAAATATATTTTCCTGCAAAGAAGGCTAAAAGCAATATTACCAATACATCTACAGCAGTCCAAAAGGCAGTAACAGCACGTCCTTTTTTAGAATGTTCTTGTGTTAAAGCCACAAATACTGGAACCGTTCCTAAAGGGTTCATAATTGAAAATAAAGCTCCAAAACTCACTAAAAATAACTCCATGATTTTTTCTGCAAAGACAATACTTTAATATGGGTTTAAAGTTATCTAATATTTAAGCTATAATTACCGAAATGTAAAATACTCTCATTATTCGAAGACTCTTCCATAGTAATTTAAATCTACAATTTCCCCATTGGAAGTTCTATAATCACTCCTTATTGTTCCTTCCAATTCAAAACCGTTTTTCATTGCTACTTTAATACTTCCTACATTTTCACTATTAACACGACATAATAGCTTTTTAAATTCATAGTTTTTAGCCAAATAATCTATAATAAACTTTAAAGCTTTTGAGATAACTCCTTTTCCTTCATATGTTGAATCTATAAAATAGCCCATTTCAGCTTTAGGCACATTCCAATCAATATTTTTAACATCTATTAACCCTATAAATTCATCTGTTTCTTTATCTCTTATTATATATGAAAAATAAGACTTCTCCTCTATTCTCTTTTTAATGTCCTCACAATAAACTTTAGTTTCATTTATTGTTTTGGTTCTTGATACAGTACCAGCAAAAAAGACTTCAAGACGTTTTCTGTTCTTGCTTATTAAATTGAAAAAGGCATCACTTTGAGCAGTATCAAAAAGTGTTATTGTAAAATCTTCTGAAAGGTTTTTCATAATACTAAAATAACAAAATATGTAGATTGTAAACGAACTTAAATCGTAAAAAAATGACAATCTCCTACACTTACTTTCAATGCTTTTTGTGTAAATTCGTTCTATGAAGAATTCTATTGCAGAACGTGTTTTCGATTTTATAAAAGGCTTTCCACCTTTTGATTTACTTACCGAAAAGCATTTAATGGAAATTGCAACCCAAGTAACCATAATCTATTTAGAAAAAGGAGAGTTTGTATTCAAAAAAGACGAAGCACATCATCAACATTTTTATATGGTGAGAAATGGTGCAGTAGGCTTATTTCATACTATAGACAACAAGCAGGAAATCGTTAACATAAATGATGGCGGAGATATTTTTGGCTTGCGACCTCTTATCACAAAAGAAAATTATAAACTTACAGCTACAGCAAACGAAGAGTCTATTGTGTATGGTATTCCTATAGATGTGTTTCAATCGGTTATTGAAAATAATGCTAAAATCAATAAATACCTTATCACCTCTTTTGCAACGAACAGTTACGATCCCTATACAGCAGAAGAAACTGGTAAAATATTTGTAGATTATTTACCAAATAGCGCTAACGATATTGCAAATTTTCAGACAGCAAATTATACCAAAGATCCAATTACCTGCCAAAGTAATTCTCCTTTAAAAGATGCTGCCATAAAAATGAGCGAACATAGAATTGGCTGTATCGTTGTTGTAAATGAAGACAAACACCCTATTGGCATCATTACAAATAGTGATATTAAAAATAAAATCGCAACAGGTTTCTTTCCTATTGATACTTCAGTAAACAACATTATGTCTTCACCAATTATTACCTATTCAAAAGACATAACAGTAGCAGATGGTCAATTACAAATGATCAAGCATAATATTGGTCATTTATGTATTACAAAAGACGGAACTTCAAATTCTAAACTAGTCGGTATTTTAACGCATCATGATGTATTGGTAAGTTTGGGCAGCAATCCTTCAGTGATTTTAAAAGAGATTAAACGCGCCAATAGAACACGTACGCTAAGAAGTGCCAGAAACAAAGCTAACAATCTTTTAAAAGGTTATTTGGAGCAAAATATTCCATTATCCCATATCCTAAAAATTATTGCAGAAATTAATGACGCCGTTAATATTAGGGCTATCGAATTGGCTTTAAAAAAAATGGAGTCAAAACCACCAGTTCCATTTACTTGGTTGGCTCTAGGAAGTCAAGGTAGAAGCGAGCAATTATTATTTACAGATCAAGATAACGCGCTTATTTTTGAAGATGTTTCAGAAGATAAATATGAAGCTACGCAAGCTTATTTTTTAGAGCTTTCAAAACATATCACAAAAGCTCTGCATAAAATTGGTTTTGAATACTGTGATGCTGAAATGATGGCAAGCAATCCTCAATGGTGCAGGTCACTAAACGAATGGAAAGAACAGTTTAAACACTGGATTTTAAACCCTGATGAAAAAGCTATTTTATTATCTTCAATCTTTTTTGATTTCAATTTTGTTTATGGTGAAAGGAAATTATCCATTGAGTTAACGGATAGTATTTTCAAAAACACAAAAAAAACAAACTTGTTCTTCACTTTCTTAGGAAAAGATGCTGTTAAAAGTCCGTCGCCACTTGGCTTCTTAAAACAGTTTGTGGTAGAACAAGATGGAGAACACAAAGATTTCTTTAATATAAAAAGCAGAGCTTTAATGCCTTTAATCGATGCTGCACGTTTACTCATTCTCCACAAAAACATAAAAGACATCAATAATACCGCAGCTCGTTATGAAAAGCTAGCAGAGTTGGAACCAAATAACAAAGAATTATTTGACTCTTGCTCTTATGCTTTTAAAGCTTTACTTAAATTTAAAACCAAACAAGGTTTATTACATAATGATTCTGGTAAATTCATCGAATTATCAACTTTAACAAAAGAAGAAAAACTAAAACTCCGTCGTTGTTTTAAACCTATTAGAGAAGTACAGGAATTATTAAAAATGAGATTTGGATTAGCTAATTTTATATAAATGGTATTTAATTTCCTAAATAAAAAAAATGAAGATTTTCCAGAATTCTGGAAAGCATACCTTGATGCATTTAATGAGAAAAACAAATTACCATTACAAAACACCCGCTTTATAGTATTAGATACCGAAACCACTGGTTTTGAAAAGAAAAAAGACCGTATACTTTCTATCGGAGCTGTCTCACTAACTAATAATAAAATTAATGTAAGTGATAATTTTGAAGTCTATTTAGAACAAGACATTTTTAAACCTGAAACCGTTAAAATTCATGGCTTAATGAAAGCTGGGAAATTGGAAAAAACAACTGAAATTGAAGCCATAGAACAATTTACAGACTACATAAAAAATGATATTTTGGTTGCCCATCATGCAGGTTTTGATATTGGTTTTATAAACGAAATGCTATTAAGACACAATTTAGGCAAACTAAAAAACAAGGTTTTGGATACTGGCACGTTGTATAAAAGTTCCAAACACTTGGTCTATCAAGATAATTTGAAACATTATTCACTGGACGATCTATGTGAAGAACTTAAGGTTCAAAAAGTTGATAGACATACTGCAAGTGGTGATGCCTTGATTACAGCCATCGTATTTCAAAAAATAGTATCGAGATTAAATAAAAAGAACGATTTAACAGTGAAAAAATTATTGAAATTGTAATTCTTCTAAAATTACCTATAAAACATCATTTCTGATGAAATTTAATTCATCATTAATTTCTCTTTTTCAAACTCTAGTTTATTTGCTAATAAGCATCTCTAAATCCATAGATCAAAGCTAATTATCAAAAAAGCACAAATTTATATAGTTTAGAACATTTAAGAAAGTAAATCTTTTAATTAGGTTTTTTTCAAATCGATAGCTTCAAAGCAATTCTTTAAAGAAACAAAAAAAAGATTATTTATGAAACCTCATTAAAACTTAAAATACCCAATATCAGGTATTGATTTATAATTATTTATAAAGTATTTTTAATCAACCTAAATCCTTTCCAAAAATGAAAACAAAACTACTACTTTTCCTTAGCATTGTTATTTATTCTTTTTCTTATGCACAAATTAACCTTGTTGAAGATTACAACTTACAAAACGAAAGCTCAAATGTGAAATTCACTGTTGAATATAATGGAAAACTTTACTTTCAAGCTTATACAAGCACCACAGGTTACGAACTTTGGAGTTATGATGGTGTAAACACAAGTATGATAGCAGATATTAACCCTGGACCAGAATCCAGCAACGCTACACCTGCTATAGAATATAATAATGAACTTTATTTTACAGCCACAAATGGTATAACTGGAACAGAACTTTATAAATATGATGGCATTGAAATTGCGTTAGTTGCAGATATAAACCCTGGAGGCGGCAATGGAGCTCCACAAACATTAACTATTCATAATGGTTTATTATATTTAAAAGCTAACGATGGAATACATGGATTTGAGCTTATGGTGTTCGATGGTAATACTGTAAATTTGGTTTCTGATTTAAATCCAGGAAGTGCGAATGGTATAATAAATATACTTTTAGATTATAATAATGAGTTGTTATTTAATGCCGATGATGGTTCAGGCATAGGAATAGAACTTTATAGTTACAATGGAGTAAATATAAATTTGGTCGAAGACATTTATCCTGGAGCAAATTCAAGTAGTGTAGGCACACCTATAATATATAATAGCATTATGTATTTTAGAGCATTTAATAATACTTATGGCATTGAATTATTTAAATATGATGGTACATCTGTAAGTATAGCTGCCGATATTAATTCCGGATCAACCAGCAGCAACCCTATAGAAATTACAGAATATAATGGTCTTCTATATATAAATGCCATTTATTCTAATCTAGGTTATGAATTAATCTCTTTTGATGGTACTACCGCAAATTTAGTTGCCGATATTTTACCAGGTTCAGATATAAGTTATCCGCAAAATTTTTGCATATTCAATAACGAACTCTATTTTAAAGCCAACAAATCAAGAAATAACAATATATACGAGGCAGAATTATTCAAATATAATGGGACAGACGTCTCTCTTGTTGCAGATATCAATGCTGGAATTAATAGCAGTAACCCCAGTTTTTTAGTCACCTTTAATAATGAACTTTATTTTTCTGCCAATAATGGTATTAATGGTATAGAACTAATGAAGCTTGAAGTAGACAATACCGCTTCTGTAGTGAATGATTTATTTCCTTATGGAAATGCTAATCCAACTGGTTTTGCTAGTTTAAATAGTCAACTTTTTTTTATTGCTAACGATGGTTTAACAGGTTCCGAATTAACTAAATATGATAACACAAACATTTCACTTGTAGAAGACCTCAATATAGATTTAAATGCTTCAATAATTTATAATCTTATGACATGGAATGATGTTATTTATTTTTGTGCTAGACAAAATAATGCTACAGATTATGAATTGTATAGCTATGATGGTACAACTATTAGTTTAGTTTCAAACATATTCTCAGGTGCTTCCGGTAGTTATCCAAATTACTTAACAGTTTTTGATAATAATCTTTATTTTCAAGCCAGACAGATCACAAGTATTGGAAATGAATTGTATCAATATGATGGAAGCACAGTTTCTTTAGTCTCCAATATTAATACAGCTAATAATGGTAATGGAAATCCAGCCTATTTAACAGCTTTAAACAGCGAATTGCTTTTTGCAGCAAATGATGGCAGTAGCGGAATAGAACTTTTTAAATATGACGGCACAAATACAACTTTAGTATCTGATATTAATCCTGGAACTGGAAATAGCTCTCCAAATAATCTAACTGCTCAAGGAAACGCCTTGTTTTTTTCTGCTAATGATGGAACACAAGGTATTGAATTATATAAATATGAAAGCAATATTGTAACTCTTGTAGAAGATATAAACACAGGTTTAGAATCTAGTAATCCGCAGCATTTATGCACTTATAATGGCATACTTTATTTTTCAGCCAATAATGGTATTAATGGTCAAGAATTAATGTCTTATGACGGAAGTACTGTTAACCTAGTAGCCGATATTGCTACAGGTGAATTAAATAGCAATCCTTCGTATTTAACTAATGTAAATGGTATAATTTATTTCTCAGCTTATAGTGAAGCTTATGGAAATGAACTTATGGTATATGATGGTAATACTGTAAGCCTTGTTGCAGATTTAAACCCAGGAACAGCTTCTAGTAGAATAACAGAATTATATGTGCATAATAATGAACTCTATTTTTCTGCAGATAACGGTATTACTGGTCTAGAGCTTTATAATTTTGATCCAGCAACATTAACAGTTTCTATTGTTACAACTAAAAAATTCTCAATTTACCCTAACCCTGCCACTGATTACCTAAACATAGTAGCACTTGATGAATCTATCGATTTTATTGAAATATATGATTTACATGGAAAACTAATAACAACATACTCTTCTAATTTCGAACATATTCCTATTGAACATCTCTCTAAAAATATGGACCCTCATAA
>ERZ1027208.642-NODE-642-length-12736-cov-7.447993_pt1 | contig 12736 bp, 12 predicted proteins | sample MGYA00520867_ERZ1027208 | MGnify/ENA primary metagenome ERZ1027208 (study PRJEB33311, sample SAMEA4378413) | marine metagenome | biome: Marine biome; feature: Fjord; material: Water | collected 2014-07-20T08:00:00Z/2014-07-... | depth 75 m ...
GTACCGGATAATGCGGCAGCTGCGATGGCCGCGCGCATAAAAATCTTGCTAAGCATTGCTATGCTCCTTGATGTCGGCCCCCACCGTCACGAAACTTGGCTATAATTGGGGAATGTGGCCGAAGTTGGGCATTGTAGTTATTTCGTTAACCCTGTTTGACCTTCTCAGGTGTCGTGTATTTGCTCTTTGAGCCAGGCACAAAAGGCGACCAGTGGTGGTGGCGCCGGGCGGTCTTCGGGCCAGACAAGGAAATAGCTGCCGATGCTTTCGGTGGTTTTGTCAGAGGCAAGGATCAACTGGCCGTCCTTCAAATAGGGTTCAGCGACGAATGTCGGAAGAAGGGCAATGCCCAGCCCGTGCAGTGCAGCCTGTGCCATCGTTGCGAATTGGTCAAACATCATGCCGTGTGGTGGGTCGCAGGGATGGCCAACGGCGCCAAACCAGCGGCTCCATGCGCGAGGGCGGGTCTCTAGATGCAATAAGGGATGGCGCAGCAATACCTCTGGGTTGCAAAAGGGTGCGCCGACTAGATCAGGCGCGCAAACCGGAACCACGGTTTCGGGCATCAAGGGCATGTAATGTACACTGGGCCAGTCTTCATGGCCAAAATGAATGGCTGCGTCAAACGGGCTGGGCCCCAATGCAAATGGCTGTAGTCGCGTTGATAGGTTTACGGTGACCTCGCGGTGATCTGCAGCAAAATTCGCCAAACGTGGGGCCAGCCAATGCATGCCGAAGGCGGGCAGGATGGCCAATGCCAATACACCTGACTGCGCCTCGGTTGTCGCATTCAGGGAAGCGCCAGCAAGCCGCCCCAGAATTTCACGTACTTCGCGTACATATTCCGTGCCTGCAAGAGTCAAGGCAAGGTGACGCCCTTGCCGTGACATGAGCTCGACGCCCAGTTGCCCTTCAAGGGCTTTGATTTGACGACTTATGGCAGATTGCGTCAGGGATAACTCCGTTGCCGCTTGTGTGGCACTGCCTAAGCGGGCGCATGCCTCAAATGCCAGCAGTGCAGATATGGACGGGAGGTAGCGGCGGGGAGCGATCATATATTACAAAAACTCATGAGTTGAGGAGTAAGCATCGTTAGAACTTTGTTTGGAAATGTGCAATGAAGAGATCAACACTGCTATAGTTTCTACCAGAAGGATAATCCAATGAACGCCGAAACTCCCATCCTCAAAGCCAAAGACGCACCAGATTTAGGAAGTTTCGAATGGTCCGATCCGCTGCGGTTGGAAGACCAGTTGCAAGAAGACGAGCGGATGATCATGGAAAGCGCAAAATCCTATGCGCAAGAAAAGCTGCAGCCGCGGGTGATCGATGCCTTTGCCAATGAAGAAACTGACGCAAGTATCTTCCGTGAGATGGGTGATATGGGCCTGTTGGGCGTCACTGTTCCCGAGGAATACGGCGGGCTTGGCGGCTCATACGTCTCATACGGTTTGGTTGCGCGCGAAGTTGAACGGGTAGATAGCGGCTATCGCTCGATGATGTCAGTGCAGTCGTCTTTGGTGATGTATCCGATCTATGCTTATGGCTCCGAAGAGCAGCGCATGAAGTATCTGCCGAAACTGTCTAGCGGTGAATTCATTGGGTGCTTTGGCCTGACCGAACCTGATGCGGGATCTGATCCTGCGGGGATGAAAACCCGTGCTGTGAAAACAGCGAATGGGTACAAGATCACGGGCTCCAAAATGTGGATCTCAAATGCGCCCATTGCGGATGTTTTTGTGGTTTGGGCAAAGTCCGAAGAGCATGGCGGCAAAATCCGTGGCTTTATCCTTGAAAAAGGGATGAAGGGTCTTTCGGCCCCTAAGATCGGCAATAAACTTTCGTTGCGGGCCTCGATCACCGGTGAGATCGTGATGGATAATGTTGAAGTTGGTGATGATGCATTGTTGCCAAACGTGCAGGGCCTCAAAGGTCCGTTCGGGTGTTTGAACCGTGCGCGGTATGGCATCGCGTGGGGTGTTATGGGCTCGGCCGAGTTCTGCTGGCATGCGTCCCGTCAGTACGGTTTGGACCGTCACCAGTTTAACAAACCCTTGGCGCAAACACAGCTGTTCCAGAAAAAGCTGGCCGATATGATGACTGAAATTTCATTGGGTTTGCAGGCCGCTTTGCAAGTGGGCCGCCTGATGGACACTGCTAACGCCGCGCCAGAGATGATTTCAATCATCAAACGCAACAACTGTGGCAAGGCGCTAGAGATCGCGCGCCATGCCCGTGACATGCACGGTGGCAACGGTATTTCCGGCGAATTCCAAGTGATCCGTCACATGATGAACCTCGAAACTGTGAACACCTATGAGGGTACACACGACGTTCACGCGCTCATTTTGGGCCGGGCGCAGACAGGATTGCAGGCCTTTTTCTAATAGTTTCCCCAGTAACGAGTAACTTCCTGAGTACGACCTCCCGCGCAACTGTGTTGCGCGGGTTTTTTGTGCCTATGTCCTTGATTAGTTTTTGGCAGCAGGTGCGCCGCCTTCAAAATTGTTCCCGTTGACGTAATCGCAAGGCGCTTCTTGCATTTCCAGATGTAGGCCATCACCAGTGTAGGGATGCGCACGCGCCAGTCCTTCGTCTACTTCGATACCCAGACCAGAGGCGGTTGGAGCGGTGACAAAACCATCTTCAACGCGGATGCTGCCCTTAATCAGCTGATCATGGAACGGCGTTTCGATGGTTTCAGCCATAAGCAGATTGGGGATGCTCACGGCGAAATGGATGTTTGCGGCCCATTCAACAGGTCCGGCATACAAATGCGGTGCCATTTGCGCATTATAGACCTCGGCCATGGCAGCGACCTTTTTCATCTCCCAGATGCCACCCGCACGGCCCAAAGCTGGTTGCAGGATCGTTGCAGCGCCACTGCGCAGGACGGGGGCAAATTCGGCCTTGGTTGTCAGGCGCTCCCCTGTGGCGATTGGAATGCGGACTGCGCCTGCAACTTCGGCCATTTGGGCAACATTATCCGGCGGAACGGGTTCTTCGTACCAGAGCGGGCTGTAAGGTTCTATCGCTTGTCCTAGGCGAATTGCGCCTGCTGTGGTGAATTGACCGTGTGTACCAAACAGTAGATCAGCGCGGTCGCCCACTGCCTCACGGATTGCTCGGCAAAAGGCAACGGATTGGCTGATGTCGCTCATTGCAGGCATGTGGCCGCCGCGGCCTGTATAGGGGCCAGCGGGGTCAAATTTTACGGCTGTATATCCGCGATTTACTGCATCCAGCGCGCTTTCTGCGGCCATCTCGGGTGAGGTCCAGAATTTGCTAATTTCATGGTGCGGCAATGGGTAGAGGTAGGTATAGGCACGCACTCGTTGGTTCATGACACCGCCCAATAAAGCATAAACAGGACGATCACGTGCTTTGCCTAGAATGTCCCAACACGCGATTTCTAGACCCGAAAACGCACCCATCACCGTAAGGTCAGGACGCTGGGTGAAGCCGGAGGAATAGGCACGCCTGAACATCATCTCGATGTTCTCGGGGCTTTCGTTGGCCATGTGGCGTTCAAACACGTCTTGTATGATGCCTCGCATTGCTTCGGGCCCGACAGAAGAGGCATAGCATTCACCCCAACCGACAATCCCGCAGGCTGTGGTGAGTTTGACCAGTATCCAGTATCGCCCGCCCCAACCGGGGGCAGGTGGTGCGGTGACGATGATGTCCAAGTCTTTGAGATGCATTTCGGTTTTCCTATCGGTCATCCAGTGCAGACTGGCCTTTATTGCCATCCTACAATACGTGGCGGTTTGAACCGTTTAGTTGTTGAACAAGATTACATTGCGCCGCGCGTTGCCCGTTTTTGTGTCGGCGATCGCTTCGTTGATTTGATCCAATTCCCAACGGTCCGAGATGAGCTCGTCGAGCTTCAAGCGCCCTTGGGTATACAGATCAACCATCCACGGGATATCGCGCTGGATCACAACGTCACCCATTTTCGATCCAATCATGCCTTGGCCTACGGCTGCCAGATTGACAGGTTCATAAGTTGCGGTAGCGCCAGAGTGAGGCATGCCAACCATCACAACTTTACCACCATAGGCGAGGTAGTTGGGGGCTGAATCGTAAGCCGGTATTGCACCGACAGTGACAATCACGGCGTCCGCGCCACGGCCCATCGCCTGCTTTGCGTCATTCCACGGGGCATCCGCGGTTGCCAACACGCCGTCGGTTGCGCCGAATTCACGTGCGATGGTCAATTTTTCTTCGCTCATGTCTACGGCCACGATGCGCCGAGCGCCAGCAATACGTGCGCCTTGGATTGCGTTGAGGCCAACGCCGCCCGCGCCAATCACAACAACGTCTTGGCCTGCGCGTAATCCAGCCGCATTCACAACCGCACCAACGCCGGTGATGACACCACATGCGATGAGGGAAGCACATTCTTTTGGGATTTCCTCACCGATCTTAACAACCTGACGTTGGTCAACAACGACAGCTTCGGCAAATGCTCCGCAGGCCATGGCCTGATGAAGTTTTCCACCGTCTGCTGTTTTGATTGGTCCATGATCGCCATCATAAGGGGTGCTGCACAAAGTTGGCGTGCCACCTGCACATGAGGGGCAGGTCCCACAGGATCGAATAAGCGTCACGATGACGCTGTCACCAACGGAGATACCGTTTACACCAGTACCTATTGCGGAGACTTTCCCAGCGGCTTCATGGCCATAAACCGCGGGCAACGAACCGCCCCATGCGCCGTCGGCAAATGAGATGTCCGAGTGGCAAATGGCCACAGCATCCAGCGCAACTTCTACCTCGCCTGCTTCTGGTGCGCGCAGGGTGATTTCTTCGATTGAGAGGGGCGCGCCAAATTCATGGCATACCGCGGCTTTGATCTTTTTCATCAGACGTCCTTGTTACACATCACCGACAAGTGTTTGCCCAGATCGTGATTCCGGACAAGCATTTTTTGTGCCTGTAACATGAACGCTTCGTCAGTTTTTGCGGCGGCTCGCCAGTACAACGGCTAATCCCAATATGCTAAGCGCGGCAGCGAGCAAGAATGGAGCGCCAGGCAAGTAGATAGGGGCCTGCGCGTCGGTGAACTGTGCAAAGGTATATGTCATCACCAAGGGTGACAGCATCATTGCCAAAGCCGAGGCTGATGTAAGTGCTCCTTGCAGCTCTCCTTGGGCATCATCGGCGACGCGGGCGGACATAATCCCTTGCAACGCGGGGGGGATGATCCCACCCAATGCAGCAAAAGGTGTGAGCACCAAAACCCAAAATCCTGATGAAATCGCCGCGATGCTGACCAGCGCAATGATGCTAAAACACTGCCCAATGATCACTGTCCCGCGCTCTCCGAAGTACTTTAGGAAGGGCCTGATGAGGCCGCCCTGAACCAGCGCCATAGCAATGCCAAACAGGGCAAGGGAAAGGCCGATTGTTGCAGGAGACCAATCAAATCTCTCTTTGCCGAAATAGGACCAGACAGCTGGATAAACCGCAAAGCCAACGTGGTATAAGAAATAGACAAAAAGCAGCTGTGTGACACCTGGCAATCGCCCGAGTGAGCGAAGCGCACCTAAAGGGTTGGCACGCCGCCAGTTGAACGCGCGGCGGTTTGCGTCCGTTACGGTTTCAGTCAGGACAAACCAGCCAAATACCGCGTTTGCCGATGCCAATCCGGCAGCAAGCCAGAAGGGCGCACGCGTCCCATATTCAGCCAATAAGCCGCCCGTAATTGGGCCAAGGACAAATCCAGCGCCAAAGGCAGCACCAACAAGGCCAAACCGTGCGGCGCGTTCTTGAGGGGTCGAGATATCAGCAATGTATGCGCTCGCGGTTGATTGGGTGGCAGCAGTAATGCCGCCGATGACACGGCCCACCAGCAACAGCCACATGGCTCCAGCAACAGCCATCAAAACGTAATCAAGCGCCATCACCGTCAGCGCAAGGAGCAGAACAGGCCGTCGGCCAAAGCGATCTGAGAGGCCACCGATCACAGGTCCGAAAAGGAACTGCATCACAGCGAATGTTGTGGAGAGTATGCCACCCCAAATAGCAGCTTGTGAGAGTGTTCCACCACCAAGCTCTTGGATGAGGTCAGGCATAACAGGGATGATCAAACCGATGCCAATGGCATCAATCATTACGGTCAGTAGAACAAAGATAATGGGCAGGCGCATGTTATTTTAACTCTTGAGCACGGGTGGCGAATGCGCGGGCCTCTTGGGGGGCAAGGCCAAGAGCGAGGGCTGGGTTGAACAGGTCTTTAGGTAAGTCGGCATGCGCTTCACGGGCCAATGCCTCCAACGATACGCCTGTGTCTTGGGCAGCACGGCACAGTTCTTTGGTGAGCGCTTGCGCTTGGGGGCGGTGCATGTTGGCTGCCAGTGCAAAGCTGAGCGCCTCGGCATGGATCAGGCCAAGGCCACCGTCCAATGTGGCCGCCATCTTTGCCGTATCTGGCGATATTGATTGTGTAAGTGATTTTGCGTGCTGCAATGCGCTTGCAGAGCTTAGTGCAATTTGCGGCAGGACCATCCACTCAGCGAACCAAGCGGCCCCATCACGTTGATGCAAATGCTGTGTTGCAGGGCTCAGTGCGGCGCGTAGACCTGTTACCTGATACCCCAATGCGTGCAATGCTGAAGGCGCGACAGGGTTTTGCTTTTGCGGCATCGTTGAGGACGCCCCAGCTGCACCAAGACGAACTTCGCCTGTTTCGGTGCCCGTAAGAGCCACCAGCGTCGCCCCCATGCGGGCCAAAGTCGAGACGACCTGCACGAGCCAATCTGCAATGCGTAGAATAGGACCGCGATCAACGTGCCAACTGCGTATTGGATCATTTAGTCCTAGCCCTTTGGCCAATGCTGTGCGGGTTTCCGCAGCCTGAGGTCCAAGCGCGGATGAGGTGCCCGCAGCGCCAGAAAGAGACACAAACAGCGAAGTTTCCCGTAATGCAGGCAAAGCCTGGAGCAAGTCGCACAGGCCATGGCCCCAATCGGCCACCACAGCGCCCCAACTGGTTGGGGTAGCCTGCTGTCCGTAGGTACGCCCAGCCATCGGCGTTTCCGCATGTTGCTTTGCTTGGCTTGCGAGGTTTGCAATAACGTCTCGCAAATCTTGCTCGGCCAAAAGCAGCAATTGACGCAGACGCAGCATCAGGCCGGTATCAATGATATCTTGTGAGGTCGCACCCCAATGTACAAACTGTGCGTGTTCTGGCGCGTTCATTTCGGCACGGAACGCGGCCACAAGGCCCGGAACACTGACTCCATTTTCACCCGTCGCGCGCGCAATGGCACCCGGATCAATCTGAATTTCCATTGTTGCTCGCTGTATCGCTTTGGCGCTGAGTTCTGGAATGATGCCCTGTTCGCCCTGCGCGCGGGCCAATGCGCCCTCGACCAACAGCATTGCCCGCAAAGCGGCGGTGTCCGAGAATAACCTTCCGGCTTCACCTGTCGGAAACAAATGCGCGTAAAGGGGGCTGTCAAAAACGCTGGCTGCCATGGGTCTATCTGCTCCGTCTGTGTTCTTACTTGGTGCCTTGTCGTATCTGTCAGACGTGACCAACGCCAGTCAGGAAATCAGACAGGACGCGCGCGTATTCTTCCGGCTGTTCAACGCAGGGAAGATGGCCGGCACGACGGATCAGGTGGAATTTCGAACCCGGGATCAGATCAGTTGTCTCGCGCACCAGATCAGGCGGAGTTGAGCCATCTTCGGCACCTGCGATCCCTAAACACGGCAACCGCAAGCCACTGGTGGGGGTGTAAAAGTCAGTCCCTGAAATAGCTGCTGAGCAGCCTGTATATCCGTCGCTGGCCTGCTGGACCAGCATGTTGCGCCACAGTTCGATCTGGGGATCGTTGCGGAATTCCTTTGAGAACCAACGCTCCATCACACTATCAGCAAGGCTTTCGATGCCATTTTCGTTTACGGCTGAAATGCGGTCATTCCACATAGTTGCATTGCCGATTTTGGCGGCTGTATTGCTCAGCACAACGGCGCGGATCATATCGAGCCGTTTGATCGCAAGCCCCTGCGCAATCATGCCCCCAATGCTAAGGCCGACAAACACGCAATTGCGGACCTCTAGGTGATCCAGCAATTTCTCGCAGTCACCAACAAGGGCGCCCATCGAGTAAGGCCCCTTTGGCACAGTAGAAAGGCCGTGACCACGTTTGTCATAGCGAATGATGCGCAGGCCCTTGGGCAGCAGTGGCAGGATTGGGTCCCACAAACGCATGTCTGTACCAAGGGAGTTGGCAAAAACAACCGGAGCACCATCTGCAGGGCCATCTACGCGGTAGTGTAGACGTACATCGCCAGCATCAAATAACTGCATCATTTCTCTCCTTTGAGCTTGATATGTGCCATAATCTGACCGTGATCCGAGGCCAGCTTATTGTAAGGCGCTTCTGGGTGGCTGCCATCGGTCAGGTGGTCGTTGAGGACGCTGAAGTATTCCATCTCACCAATGCCATTTGCTGTTTCGGGCAGGAAGTGACGGGACATGTAAATCTGGTCTATGCTTTCATACACGCCGCCAAAGGCTGCGGTGAAAACCATGTCGCGCAGTGATTTGCGGGTGAACAGTTTCTCCGCGGGATGCAGGCGCACGGTTTCGATATCTTGGGTGATCTGTTTGGCGTCTTTTTCGGAATAACGATCGCCGCGATGTTCTGCGTCATGGCGCAGCATCCATTGGTAATTCTTGAAAGGATGCTCGCCGCTAATAATTTCGGAACTCACGGCATTTTCCGCATCGTTGAAATCGCCCAGCACCATCACCGGGTTGCCGGCTTGCAGTTCCTGTACGATTGCACCGCGTAAAACCCATGCTTCGGCCATGCGGCGCATTGCTGCACGGGCTGATCCCAGCGCACGCCCTACGGCATCGTATTGTGTTAGGTCGCTTTCGGGAGCAGGACCGCCATCACTGGGCCGCACGAATTCGCCGAGCTTGGATTTGAGATGGCAGTTAAAGACCGTGATCACGTGATCCCCGACAGGAACGCGGACCTTTAAGATAGGTCTGCTGAGGCGACTGATGCGGAAAAAGCCGCCGTCTTCATCGCCATCCGCAAAGGGGATGTCCAATGGCTGGCCTAAATCTTGAATAATTTCAGGTTCACCTACAAACCCAAAGCGGGATAAAACAGCCAAGCCGGGGCGGCGTTGGCCCGGTTCGCCGTCATGCATATTCGGCGCAAATGCGATTTCGGCATCGCGGTAGCTGCTATAGGCCAGTTTATCAAAAATCGCGCGTTTGCGATAACGTTTACTGCCATCAGGCAGTGAGAATTCGTTGTGATCATCGCCGTATTTATCGGCCAATGTGATCATGTCGCGCAGGCTGTCTTCGTCAAATATCTCTTGGAAACCAACAATATCAGCGTCGAGGGTGACCATCTGATCCGCAAGCCAATCGCGCTTCCACGCGTATTCCTCAGGGGTGTAGGACTGAAACTGGTAGTATTCCTTGTCTGCGCCAATCAGGTTTTTAACGTTAAAGCTTGCGATTGTGAAACGGGTCATAACTGCTCCAATGCGCGGGTGAACATGGCAGGGTCCACATTGCCGCCTGAAATTGTGACGATAACATCATCGCCTTGGATTTCGTCAGGCCGGTACAAGGCTGCGGCAAGGGCTGCGGCACCGCCGGGTTCAGCAACCAGCTTGAGGCGCAAGAATGCCTGCGCCATTGCGCTCAGCGCTTCGTCTTCGCTGATGACCAGTCCGGGGCCACATAGCCGCTTCATGATCGGAAAGGGGATGACACCGGGTTGTGGTGTGATGATCGCGTCGCAGATATTGCCGGATGAGGCAGCGTTGCTTTCGATCACGCCAGAGCGGAGCGAGCGGGCGACATCTTCAAAACCCTCAGGTTCAGCAGGGCGGACACGTAGGGTGGGCGCATCAGCCTCTAACGCGAGCGCAATACCCGAAGTCAGCCCACCGCCACCGCAACACACAATGACGTCGGCATTGGTGATGCCCATCGCGTTAGCGTCCTGTGCGATTTCCAATCCGGTGGTGCCTTGCCCTGCAATAACCTCTGGTTCGTCAAAGGGTTTTACGAGGGTCAGGCCGCGTTCACGACTGAGGCGGTCACCGATTTCATCACGGTCTTCACCCCCACGTTTGTACAAAACAACTTCAGCACCATACGCACGCGTATTGTCAATTTTGAGCTGAGGAGCGTCCGATGGCATGATGATTACCGCGGACGTGCCGTGCATGCGGGCAGCAAGTGCAACGCCTTGGGCATGGTTGCCAGAGGAAAAGGCAATGACGCCGTTGGCGCGGCTAACAGGGTCGAGCGCACTAAGGGCGCTATAGGCCCCGCGGAATTTAAAGCTTCCAGTGTGCTGTAAACACTCAGGCTTTATCCAGATGCGGCGGCCTGCGATTTCATCGAGAAAGCCAGAGTTTAGCAGTGGTGTGCGCAGTGCATGGCCGTGAATGCGGGTTGCCGCGGCGCGGATCATTTCGATATTCATTGCATAGCCTCGATCCATTTTTTTAGGGCTGTGACGGCCTCGGGTTCATCTAGGAAAGGAATATGTCCGCGATCAGGGACGCGTCCCAAGATCATATCCGGGCGACGATTTTGCATCTCGGCAACGGTATCGGCTGACAACAGGTTTGAGTTCAGCCCCCAGATCAGCACCAGCGGCAGCTCCGCCGTCGCATCAAAGAACGGCCACAGATCAGGCATCATCTGCTCACCAGCGGCAAGCACTGCGTCACGCAGATGTTTGTCGTAGGTGATGTGCAAACCATCAGCGTCTTGGGTGTAATGTTTGCGCGCTTCTTCCAGCCAGCGGCCTTCAGGCATGTTGGCAAATTCGGGAAAGGCGTGCGCCATCGCGGCTGCGGCGTCTTGATAGGTTTTGGCGGTTGGGTTACGGCCGATGTAGTCTTTGATGAATTCCATACCTTTAGGATCAATCTCGGGCCCAACATCGTTGAGCGCAATACCCAGCAAGCGGTCCTTTGCTCCCATCGCAAGGCCCATGGCATTTAGGCCGCCGCGGGATGTGCCGATGATTGCGACCTTATCCAGACCTAGATGATCCAGCAACTCGGTCACATCGCGGCACTCAACAGGGAGAGTGTAGTTTTTCCAGTTGGGATCAAAATCTGATTTCCCACGTCCACGGTAATCAAGCTTGATCAAACGGTGAGCGCTGAGGTGCGGGGTCACGTAATCAAAGTCGGCAGTGGTGCGGGTCAATCCAGCTAGGCAAAGGATTGGCAGGCCAGTGCCTTCATCCGTGTAATATAGCGATAGCCCGTCCGAGGTGGTGAAATGTGCCATTAGACGCCCGCCAGTGCCGGGATGCCGGTAAGGTCACTTAGCATGTGAGCAGGTTTCCATGGGAGACGATCCATTGGATCGCCGCCGCGATTCACCCAAGCGGTTGTAAAGCCATAGCCAGTTGCAGCTGCAGCGTCCCATCCGTTGGAGGAAACAAACAAAACCTCGTCCTTGGCACATCCAAATTCGGCACCGACCAGATCATAGACACGCGCATCAGGTTTGAAGATGCCAACGCTTTCTACGGACAGGAGTGCATCCAAGACACCGTTGATGCCTGCGCTATCCACAGCACCGTGTAGCATTGCAGGTGAGCCGTTGGAGAGAATACCCGTATTCAATCCAGCGTCCTTCAGGGCCTGAAGCATTGCCGGTACTTCAGAGTAGGCACCCAATTCCCAATACAGTTGCAACAGGCGTTCCCGCAGTGGTGCATCACCGTCATGGCCAGTTTTTTCCAACGCCCAATCAAGGCCTTCTTGTGTTACTTGCCAAAAATCGCAATGGGCATTCGCCACAGCACGCAGCCAGCTGTATTGCAACTGCTTGAGGCGCCAGTGTTCAGCCAGCTGAGGCCAGTCGTCTTTAATGGCGGCGTAGGCTGGTTCGCTTGCTGCTTGGCGCGCGGCAGCGGCCACATCAAATAAAGTGCCATAGGCGTCGAAGATACAAGTGGTAATAGGCATAAGGGCTCCGCGGGATATCGGGTCAATTCACGGTACACTTGCATGGGGCTGTCGTCTGGAAAAGGGCGAAATGGGGGTTGTGGTTTTGTGCAGGGCTTGAAAAGGTATGGCCATCTTTTGGAGCACCCGTGCAGATACACGGCCTCTACCCCTTTTTCCCGATCAGAATGGAGACGAACGATGGCCGAAGTTAAGGCAGGCGACACTGTGCATTTGCACTACACAGGTACACTTTTGGATGGCAGCACCTTTGACAGCTCGGAAGGTCGCGAACCGCTGCAGTTCGTAGTTGGTTCAGGGCAGATCATTCCTGGTCTGGATGTTGCGATCCCCGGTATGAAAGTTGGTGATAAAAAGATCGTGAAAATCGGTGCTGATGATGCATACGGTCAGTCGAACCCTGAAATGCGTCAGGCTGTTCCGCGCGAAGGTATTCCCGCAGACATCCCACTCGAAGTTGGCACGCAATTGCAGATGCAGACACCAGACGGGCAGGCAATGCCTGTGACCGTGGTTGAAGTGGATGAGGCAACCGTAACGCTGGACGCGAACCACGCGCTGGCAGGCAAAGACCTGCAATTTGATATCGAACTGATGAAAATCGACGCGGCATAAGCCCTACTCAAGGGGCGTGGTAGGGCTGCGTCGTTTGAGGCAGCCCTGCGAAATGAAGGCGCTGTCCGAAATATCGGAGGGCGCATTTTTTTGAATTGTAGCTCTAAGACGCGACGATATAACAGCCCGACCG
>ERZ1027208.644-NODE-644-length-12727-cov-16.754419_pt1 | contig 12727 bp, 11 predicted proteins | sample MGYA00520867_ERZ1027208 | MGnify/ENA primary metagenome ERZ1027208 (study PRJEB33311, sample SAMEA4378413) | marine metagenome | biome: Marine biome; feature: Fjord; material: Water | collected 2014-07-20T08:00:00Z/2014-07-... | depth 75 m ...
ATTGGGTTTTAGTTGAAGGGGATTACCTTCTGTACGAGGGAGCCCCGCGCCCGATTCCAAGTAAGCTAAACAAACCCAGCAGGGGCTGCTCGCGACCAAAGGTGTTGAGCGTGGAGTCCTATTGAGTTCCAAATCAGCCCCAGTAAATATCATGGATAAACAGTCTATTTTTACTTAAGCGATGAAATCGTGCGTGTTTTTGTTGAGAACCCAAAAGGTAATGCGCGTTTTTACTGGAACATGGAAAAATTATCGTGCAGAATCAGTGACTTATAAAAAACAGATCCTAAATACTGCTTTCTAATAGATAGTGGCAATTTAGGCAATACTGCGCATGCGCGTTTTTCTTGTGAAATGTAAATGGATTTTGATCTTCAGCCTAGGAATGGCCTACCTTTCAGGCGACTTCCTTCCCATTTTCAAAACTGCAAAAACACGCATGCCTACGATTAAAATGTTATGTATTTAGGAAAGTTGAGAAATTGAGAATTGTCGTATTGTTAAGTTTTCTATTGGGAATAAGTAGTGCCATTGCTATAGAAAAGGCAGATTACCCAGAGCCAAATTATTCTCTATTAAACACATCACTACAAGGGTTACCCGTAGTTTTACTTGTAAATTCAGCTCTTGTAGATTTCACATCAAAAGAAGATTTTCCTTGGCATTTATCAATTATAATTGATATTCAGGAATTGGCAGAAAAAGGAATGCCTACACAACCTGAAAGTTTGTTAGTCACTGAACTTGCTGAGCAACTAGAAAATGAAATAACAAAAACTAAAAATGCTGTTTTTTTCGTTCGCCAAACATGGAATGGAAAAAAACAGTTAATTTTTAGGGTAAGTAACCCGAAAGAAGCGGATAAAACACTAAAATCTCTTTTGCTCACTCATAACGTACGTGAGTGGGAGTATCAAATGGAACGCGACAATGAATGGTTTTTTGCGGAAGTTTATTTTAATGTATTAGCTACTGCAAAATAAAATATACATAATAAAGGCGTGCAAACTGTCATGCTTTTTGTTCCAAAAAGCCCGCCAGCTTGCTACGCAGTTGACGCCGGCGTTAAAACCAATAAAAGCCTGATAACCAAAAGTCATCAGGCTTTTCAATTTCTACCACCAATCAAACCTACTTCTGTTTAGCTTCCTGCCCACTCTGATAAACAAAATACAACATAGGTATCAGTATCAGTATCAGTATCAGCACCAAGGTAAAAATAGTGCTGATCAATATACCAAAAATAAGACGCGATGGTGCTCGTTAGTGTAATCATGCTAGTGACAAAATAACGCATGGATCAATATAACGCCAATAATGCTTTGGTATAGGAGTGGGCTATGAATAAAGCTTATTTCACTGTGTATGCAGTGTTAAATACCCGTGATAGCAAAATCGAGCGATGAAATAATCTCATCTCTAAAATGACTTAACGAGCCAATGGGGTCTTGAAGTTGCTTTGATGGAATGGAGGTTATTTGAGGTGTTAGCAGCAGAAGTTTTTCTCCGTCATATTCAATGTCAGGTGTTAAACCTTGCATTTTCTCGTCTTTAAAATGACTGAGCCTACCAAGAGGAATGACAATTCGGGTGCTGATATCAGAAATAAGGGAATGCTGAATATCTAGGATGTAAGGGTAAGCGTCTTTTGTTTTACGGCTAGGGTTTTTATAAACGTCAAATTGAGACATCAAAAAGACCTGAACTCATCGGCAAAACATCCATTTTCTTCAATAAATTCATTGTATGATTTTATTGCATTCTTATTCTCTTTTACCCAATTTTTAGCCTCAGTAATGGCAAGTTTCTCTTTAAGGGCTTGTTCTAATGTCGCTGACAAATTAATGTTTAAAGCTTTAGACTTGATCAGTAAGTCACTGTTTAAGCTCAGGTTTGTTGCTTTTTTAGGTGCGTCAAAATCATAAAGAGGTTGCATGCTTATCGTCTCAAGGTAATATAAATGATATTATGCGCACACTGATGCGCATTGTAAAGTGGGGTATCTAGCAAGGCGCTGCAATCCCCCCTGGGTTTTACCCCCTTGTTTGCAAAAAGCACGCTGCGGTTAATGCAAAAAAGCCTGATGATATTACAGTTTTAGTCTGTAACTCCCAGGCTTTTTAGTTTTAAATTGTCTACTATCGATCAAACCAATCCTAGTTCTTCTTACCTTCCATCCCACTCTGATAAACAAAATACAGCACGGGTATCAGCACCAAGATAAAGATAGCACTGATCAAAATACCAAAGATCAGGCTAATGGCTAGGCCATTGAATATGGGATCATCCAGTATAAAGAACGCCCCTGTCATGGCGGCAACGCCCGTTAGCATAATGGGTTTTGCACGAACCGCTGCGCTGTTAATGGCGGCCTCTACCAGATCAGTGCCCTTGGCGATTTCTTGATTGATAAAGTCTACCAGCAGTATGGAGTTTCGCACTATGATGCCCGCTAGGGCGATCATGCCGATCATACTGGTTGCAGTAAACTGGGCACCAAATAATGCGTGGCCCTGCATCACGCCAATAATTGTAAGTGGAATAGGGGTCATGATATTCAATTCAATGCTATATGAGCTGCTGTAAGGGTTCTGATAGAGTCATTATGTGGCCCAGAATAAACCGTTAGTCTTTGTAAATATGCAGTGATACTATAGTGATACTTATTTGTTAGAGGCATGGTTATGAGAACAGAAGTGGTAACAACGCTAAAGAGACAGGCAACCAAATTACTGGCAGATCTTCATGAAAGCAAAGAGCCCATTCTTATCACTGAGCACGGGCAGCCATCTGCGTATCTTTTAGATGTTGATGATTATGAGTTAATGGTCAAACGCATGGAAATTCTTGAGGGCATAGCCAAGGGTGAGCAGGCTATTCGCGAAGACAAAACAATGGATATGGAGCAAGCCAAAGGGAAAATGAGTAAATGGCTCAAATAATTTGGACTGAACCAGCACTGGATAGTCTAAATGGCATTGTCGAATATATTGCTGTTAGTAATGTCTATGCAGCCAGGCAACTTGTAAAAAATGTCTTCAATAAGGTTGAGCGGCTCGAATTGTTTCCTGAATCGGGGAGAATACCTGAAGAAATTCCGACGCTGAATTACCGAGAGATGTTTGTTAACCCTTGCCGGATTTTCTATAAGCTAGAGTCAGATACCGTTTATATTTTACATGTCTTAAGGCAAGAAAGAGATTTACGGAAGTTTATACTGACTACAGGGGTTTAAAATTAAGCAGAAGCTTAACTAGGTGATTAATGGGATATATTTCTTACCTTGTCACGCTGTGGTTAATGCAAAAATAGCCTGATGATATTACAGCTTTAGACTGTAACTCTCAGGCTTTTTAGTTTTAAATTGTCTGCTATGGATCAAATCATCCTTACTTCTGCTTACCTTCCATCCCACTCTGATAAACAAAATACAGCATAGGTATCAGTATCAGGGTAAAAATAGTACTGATCAAAATACCAAAAATCAGGCTAATGGCTAGACCATTGAATATGGGATCATCCAGTATAAAGAACGCCCCTGTCATAGCGGCAACGCCTGTTAACATGATGGGCTTCGCACGTACCGCTGCGCTGTTAATGGCGGCCTCTACAAGGTCTGTGCCTTTGGCGATTTCTTGATTGATAAAGTCTACCAGCAGTATGGAGTTTCGCACTATGATGCCCGCTAGGGCGATCATGCCGATCATGCTTGTTGCAGTGAACTGGGCACCAAATAATGCGTGGCCAGGCATCACACCAATAATGGTCAGTGGAATAGGGGCCATGATTATCAGCGGCACTAGGTAGCTTTTAAATTGGGCCACTACTAACAAGTAAATTAGAATCATGCCCACGCCATAGGCAATGCCCATGTCGCGGAATGTTTCATAGGTAATTTGCCATTCGCCGTCCCATTTAATGCTGGGCTTGTTGGTGACTTCTGGCTGACTAATAAAGTATTGCTCGGGTGCAAAGCCTTCTTCTGTTCCTGATGCATCGTTTATCAGTTTTTGATCGTCCATTTTAAATGACATATCAAACAGGCCATAAAGTGGGCTGTCTAGTTCACCGGTCATGTCAGCGTTTACAAATACCACGGGCAATAAGTTTTTGTGGTAAATGGTTTTATCAATCACGGATTTTTCTATGGTGACAAACTCTGACAGTGGAATCAGTTGCCCTTGTTTGTTGCGCACAGGTAATTGCATCACCGCTTGCCAGTCAGCTTTATTCGCCTCGCTGAATTCTAAGCGAATGGGGGTGGCGTGCTTTTGTGATGGGTTATGTATAAAGCTTACATCGCTGCCCGCAATGGCGGTATCAATGGCCGATACAATGCTGCTGTAAGGCACTTGATTGATGGCGGCTTTTTGGCGATCTATTTTAGCGGTCCATTTTTCTTGATCGGTTTCGATTGAATCGTCAATGTCTACAATGTTTTCTGTGCGGCTATAAAGGGCGCGCAGGGATTTTGCGGTTTCGATTTGTTTTTCATAGTTTGATCCGTATACCTCGGCTACTATGGGTGACATGACTGGTGGCCCCGGTGGCACTTCAATCACTTTTACGTTGGCATGGTACTGATTACCTATGCGTTGCAGTTCTGCGCGCATGCCGGCGGCTATGTCATGGCTTTTCTGGCTGCGCATTGATTTATCTATAAGGTTAACTTGAATGTCGCCCATGTTGGGCTGTTGGCGCAGGTAATACTGGCGCACTAGGCCATTAAAGTTGATGGGTGCGTTAATGCCCGCGTACATTTGAAAATCTTTTACGGTGTCTTGGGTTTTAAGGTGTTCACCAAGGGATTCTAATACCGCTAGGGTTTCTTCCATGGGTGTGCCTTCTGGCATGTCTACCACAATTTGAAATTCTGACTTGTTATCAAACGGCAGCATTTTTAATACAACAAATTTCATAACCGGTAAGGACACAGACAGCAGCATCACAGCGATCACAAAGCCTAACATTTTAAGGCGGTTTTTCTTGGCGTTATCTCCTTGAATTAATGGGCGCATTAATTTGTTAAACAGGTTGTAAACCTTGTTTTTTTGTTCAGCCGCTTGTTCGCTGTCTTTGCTTGAGTGATCGCTGTTATCTGCCCCAGATTGTTGTTGCCTTTTTTGTTGACCGCTTAATAATTTGTAAGACAACCAAGGGGTGACCACAAAGGCAATGGCCAGTGAAATTAACATGCCGGTACTGGCGTTAATGGGGATTGGGCTCATGTACGGGCCCATTAAGCCGGATACAAACGCCATGGGCATCAATGCCGCGATGACAGTAAACGTGGCCAATATAGTAGGGCCGCCCACTTCGTCTACGGCTTTAGGAATAATTTCTAGAATGTCTTTTTTGCTGGCTGCATCAGTGCCTTCATCACTACCACCATCACTACTATCATTTTCATCATCATTATTGTGTAAGTGTCGGTGAATATTTTCGACCACCACGATGGCGTCATCTACCAGAATACCGATAGAGAATATCAGCGCGAACAATGAAATGCGGTTTAGGGTAAAGCTCCACGCCCAGCTAGCAAATAATGTAATGGCCAGTGTGATGAAAATAGCACCGCCTACAATGACGGCTTCGCGCCAGCTCATGGTGGCCAGTACTAGCAGTACAACAGCAGCTGTGGCAAATAATAGTTTTGCGATTAACTTGTCGCTTTTGTCTTTTGCGGTATCACCGTAGTTACGGGTCACGTCTACATGAATGGTATCTGGAATGGATACATTTTTAAGTTGCTCTAAGCGTTTTTCAATGCCGCTGGTGATATCAAATGCGTTTTTACCCGGTTGCTTGGCAATGGCGATGGTGACCGCTGGTTTAGATTGATCCATGCCTTGTTCATAATGAAATACTTGTGCGCTTGGGGTGTCGGCCATGTATTGCACATCCGCCACATCGGCAAGATACACTGGGCTGCTAATTCCGTTTTTAGAGGTAGGGCTTAAACCTACGATCAGTTGCGATACGTCTTTGGCCGATGTCAAAAAGTCTCCAGCCTGAACTTGTATGGCCAGATTGTTATTTACAATGTCGCGAGCCGGGGATGCTGTGTTATTGCTTAATAATGTATTGCGAATGTCTTCGATGGCGATGCCGTAAGCGTTTAGACGAATGGGATCAAGTTTTACGTTAACGACGTTGCGGTGTTCCCCTTGTGTGTAAATGTCGCGGGTGCCGTCAATGCGTTTCAGTTCGACCTCTAACAAGTGCGCCACTTGGGTCAGTTGCTGTTGCGTCACGTCAGTATCGTCTGACCATAATGTCAGCGACATAATGGGTACATCATCTATGCCTTGTGGTTTGATTAGCGGTTGGCTGGCACCCAGGTGTTGGGGTAACCAATCGCCGTGGCTATAAATTTGATTGTATAAATTTAGAATCACTTCTTCACGGGGCAAGCCTACTTCAAAGGCCACGGTTAATACCGACATGCCCGGTTTGCTTACGCTGTAAATGTCATCTACGCCGGCTATTTCACTTAACACTTGTTCGGCGGGTGTGCTGATTAGGTTTTCTACTTCGCGGGCTGATGCACCCGGAAAAGCAATAAACACATTGGCAAAGGTCACATCAATTTGTGGCTCTTCTTCTTTTGGGGTAACCATGATGGCAAAAAAACCAAGCAGTAAACCTAAAATAGCCAGCAGCGGAGTGATGGCATTATTTTGAAAGGTTTTGGCAATGGTGCCACTGAAACCTAGCTTTTGTTCGCTAGGTGTTTGCTTAGAAGATGGATTAGATGGTTGACTAGAAGACATTATTTAATCTCCTGTTTTTCCATTTGTGAATAGGCATCGCTTGCAATGGTTTCGCCATCCCGTAAGCCTGCTAAAATATTAATTTGTTCTTTACTAGCTTCACCTAAACGTACCTGGCGTAATTTAAAACCAGTATCCGTTTTTACATATACGCCGCTTAATTCGCCTTTTTGCATCACCGCTGTTTTAGGTATTAGCAGGGCCTTTTTTTCCCCCATGGGAATGTTTAACTTCACCCACATGCCTGGGAATAACTTGCTGCCTTCTGCATTGATGTCTACACGCACTTTAAAGCTGTGGCTGTTGGCATCGGCATAAGGAAACACGGTCACTTTTTCAGCTTTGAATACTTGGTCTTGATTTGTGTGATTTTTAACTAGGATGTGAAATTCACTTTTATTGCCTATGTTAGGGGCAAAGCGCTGAGGGATATCCGCCACGGCCCGTAACTTGGCCAATGACAATCCCACAATTAATGGGGTGCCAGGATTCACGCTTTCGCCGGCTTCAACTAATCGGGATTTCACAATGCCAGAATAGGGGGCGCGCACTTGTGTGTACGAAAGCTGTTCTGTGGCTTGTTTTAATAAGGCTGTATTTGCGATCACGGTGGCCGCGGCTGATTGGCTGTTGGCTTTAATGGTGTCGAAGGTGCCTTTAGATATCGACCCTTGTTTATACAGGGGGCGGCTTTGTTTTAATTTTGACTGAGCATCAACATTGGCGGCTTTGGCTTGTGTTAAGCCTGCTTGGGCTTGCTCGACGGCGGCACGCTGCTGCTTATCACGCAGTTGGATGATGATGTCGCCTTGCTTCACGTAATCGTTCACATCCACATGGATGGCTTGAATACGGCCACTGGTTTGCGCGCTCAGGGTGCTTTCGTTCACGGCCTCCATTTTGGCTTCTAGGGCAAACCAATTAGGGTATTGCTGAATTTTGGCGGTAAACAGGTCGTCGGCGGTGGCTGATAAAGCCACAAGGCTTAATAGGCTTGCCGCAAGTTTTATTGAGATAGGACGCAAACCCTGTTTTGCCTGTTGTTTGATCGATGAAGTCATGATGTCTCCTTGCCCCTAGCCAGTTCTAGCCCTGATGTTTATCTACATGAAGTGTAGAGTACAGGGATGATATAAGGGTGTTTATAGCTAAATTAGCGATTTCTAATATAAGATTTAGCTAATATATAGGTTATGGGTGTGTTTATCAAGTTTTGACGGGTAGCCTAAATTGAATTTGAGTCTTCAAACTGCTTATGGCTTATGGCTTATGGCTAAAGGGTTAGGTCGTGAATATAGGCAGGGTTAAATGTTGAGTGGCCAAGGGTGGTTATATACATATATGACAGGATGGACTTTTTATTAGCGCATAACTTTTTTACAGCACATAAACATAACAATCAAGTTACATGTTTCTCTTGGTTCTGAATTTTTATTTCTTTTAATGAAATAAAATTTTGAATATTACAGATATCATAAAAGTGTAAATATTTAGTCATATAAAGTTTACGCGATTGTCATTTTTCTCGTCTAGTTTAGCGCTCAGGAAATAACTCCTAACCATAATAAAGAGAGAACACGATGCTATTTCTACGTAAACCATTATTGGGTGCAATGATGCTTGCAACATTGGGCATGCTAACTGCTTGCGGTAGCGATGACGGGTCTGATGGTATTTCTGGGCGTGATGGCGGCCAAGGTTCGCAAGGTATCCCTGGTGTTGATGGTGCCGCAGGTTCAGATGGAACAGATGCTTATATTCCTCGTGTTGAATTTTCTGAAGTAGCTTTACCTGAGTCAGACGCTGAAAAGCGTTCAATACAATCTACTACACACGTCATGATAGACGGCGTTTCTCAACCGGTTTCATTCACTCAGTTGATGGCAACGGGTGATCAAAACAATGGCGAAATTTTTGGTTTATCTAAAGATATCTCTGGCGACATAATTCAATTTGAGGATGCCTCTAATTACTTGTGCAGCGGCACAAACGATGGTGTGGGATCAGGTTTAGATTACGTTTCAATTATTCAAAAGCACGATAAATTATTCATGGTTGCGCAGTTCGAGTGTCAGGTAGGTTCAATGTACAGCGCCGAACTAGACCAGTCCGCTACGGGAATATTAAGCGTTAAAGTGGATAGCTTACAATCTGTTGATCAATCTTCTGAATTTGGTGGTTGGGTGCATTGTGCGGGTCAGGTTACTCCGTGGCAGTCTCACTTAGGGTCAGAAGAGTATGAACCGGATGCAGCTGATGTTGAATCTGCTTTAGTAGGGAATACTCTAACTGGCAGTAAATATTACGATGAAGCCGCTTTGTACCATTCAACAGCAGCAGAACGTGCTACTGGCCACGCAGCAGCAAAAGAAGCCGGTATTCAACGCATGAGCCCGTACTTTGTAGGCTGGACACCTGAGGTGACGATTCTAGATGCCGCAGGCACAACCGATTATGTTAAGCATTATTCCATGGGCCGCTTCTCTCACGAATTGGCTTATGTGATGCCTGATAATAAAACAGTTTACCTATCTGATGACGGCACTAACGTGGGCTTCTTCATGTTTATCGCAGATGAAGAAATGGATTTATCTGCAGGTACGTTATACGCGGCTAAATGGATTCAAACATCGGATGCCAGCGGCGGCCGTGCATTAATTGATTGGATCAGCCTAGGCCATGCCGATAGTGCAACCGTAAAAGATGTTATAGATGCCGATCTGGCATTCAGTGATGTGTTTGAAACGGATACACCCGTTGATCAAGCGTGTACTGATAATTCGTTTACATATGCACCTTCTTTTGACGAATGCTTAAAAGTGAAAGACATTGACGGCTTGAATGGCGTTGATGCGGTTGACACTGAAATAGCTTCTCGATTAGAAACTCGTCGTTATGCGGCCATGATGGGGGCCACTGTTGAGTTCCGTAAAGAAGAAGGTATTACATACGATGCCGATAATAATAAAGTTTATGTGGCCATGTCAGCCGTTGAAAAAGGTATGTTAGACGATAGCTCTCAAGATTTAGGGGGCAATAACGATGTTCGTCTTCCTCAAAATTCATGTGGTGCAGTATACGCAATGGATGTTCTACCTGTTCGTGGTGTAGATACAACGGGCATGGCAATTGATAGCCGCTTTGTAGTGGGCAATATGAATGCGATTGTTACGGGCACGCCTGATACCTCAGTTGCAAATAATGACTGTGATGTAAACGGAATCTCAAAGCCTGATAACGTAACCTACCTTCAAGGTTCGGACGTATTAGTTATCGGGGAAGACGGTAGTGAGCATGAAAATAATATGGTTTGGGCTTACAACGTAAAAAGTGAAGCGCTAACTCGTATTTTAACCACGCCTTTAGATGCAGAAACCACATCACCATTCTGGTATCGCGATGTGAATGGCTTTGGTTATATGACAGTTGTTGCTCAACACCCAATGGGTGGAGAGGGTGATGCAACAGTTGACGATAAACAATCTAAAGTAGGTGTGATTGGACCGATTGATTTCACAAAACTGCAAAAATAGAGCGTTACTATTTAGGTAATGTTTCAAAGGGGGAGCATATGCTCCCCTCTTTTTTTGTCAGTGTATTCATAGGTGAGAAGTAAATGATAAATAAATCTTGGTGTAGTTTGCGGTTTTGTACATTGTTCAGTGGTTTATTGGTTTGTTTGGCTGGCTGTTCTGATGATGGGGTGATGGTGAATGTTGATCAATCCTTTGTATTAAAAGACCGAGAAATTGTTAATTCAGATAGCGCGTATATTCCTGCGCAATGTTATGCAAAGGTTAAACAAGAAAATGGCAATGTGTCGAATCCTTGTTATAGCTGTCATGTAGATGGGGTTAGGCCTAATTTTTTACATGATGATAGTGGGCTGCAAAGCACATTGGATTTTACCGATTACAGTTCTATTAATCGATATGACAATTTATTTAAAGATCGTTCGGCTGAAGTGATGGCGATAACGGATAAAGCCATTCAATCTTATATTTCAGAAAGTAACTATTTTGATAAAAATGGTGAGATTATTCTCACAAAAACACTTGATCAAGTACCCGCTAATTGGGACGCCAACAAAGATGGTCATTGGAATGGCTTCACACCCGATACCTATTTTAATATAAATGAAGAAGGATTCGATATAGACCCTAGCGGAAAGGCAACAGGCTGGGTGGCGTTTTCATATTACCCATTTTTAGGGGGCTTTATGCCAACTAATGGCTCTACCGATGATGTGTTTATTCGTTTGCCAGAGGACTTTAGAGCGAATAAAAAAGGCAACTACGATGCTGATGTTTATAAGTTAAATCTAGCCATTGTTGAAAGTTTAATTCGAGAAAAAGATGTGTCCATATCCGAGACGGATGAACAAATTTATCAGGTTGATTTAAATAAAAATGGAACACTAGATACAAGTAATAAGGTGGTTTATCAGTGGGCGCCTCTTAAAAATATCAATATGTCATATGTGGGTAAGGCGGCATTAACGTACGCGAGTAAAAAGAATGAAATAGCAGCTGGTTTGTATCCTAAAGGCACCGAATTTTTACATTCAGTTCGTTATATCAGTACCGATGGTAATGCAATATCCATGGCGGATCGTTTAAAAGAGCTGCGTTATTCAGTGAAAACCACATGGAATAATTACTCTCAGTTAAGTAAATCTGTGTCATCTGAAATTAAAGAACGCAATGATTTTCCAAACCGAGTAAGCCAGTATCATTCATCTAGAAGTGGCGGCATTGAATCGGGTTTAATAAATGGGCGCGGCTGGAAGTATCAAGGGTTCATTGAAGATAAACATGGCGCGCTTAGGCCTCAAAATTTTGAGGAAACACTGGCTTGCATGGGTTGCCATACAGGAATAGGGGCAACAACCGATAGCAGCTTTGCTTTTCCTAGAAAGTTTGGCTTTGACAGTTTTAAACACGGTTATTATCACTGGTCTGAGAAAGGGTTGCAGGGCATAGCCGACCCCATACGCGCTGATGGGCATCACGAATACTCGTACTATTTAAAGAACACTCAAACAGCGGATGAATTTGGTGGCAATAGTGAAGTAGAGAATAAGTTTTCTAAGCAAGGGGAATGGATTCCGGAAGAGTTAGAAAAAATAAAGCACGACATTTCACATTTATTATTACCGTCAGTGGCGCGAGCGAATACGCTAAACAAAGCTTATAAAGTAATTGTGGATGAGCAAAGCTATATTTATGGTCGTGATCCCCATGTTTTACCCGTAAAGAACGTGTATGAATCGATACCGGTTGGGGAAGATACCGGTATTGAGAACCCCATTACGTCAAACAACCTTTAAGGAATGATTTGATGGCTCAAGAGTTCATAACGGCCTGCTTAATAATGGGGCTGGGCATTGGAATAGATGTGGCCATTGCCACATTTGTGAGAGCCTCAGCTATGACAAATAAACACACCGTCATTAAATGGGTGGTCGGTGTGTCGGCCACTCACACACTGTTCCCTATGATTGGTTACCTTCTGACGTATTTTAGCTTGCAGGTAATGCCTATAATTACTCCTGTAGTTGGTGTTTTGGCATTTATTTTAATATCGGTATTTTTATTCGACGAGCTAAAGGGGGGGGGGGAATCTGATAGTCATAATAACCAGGGCTATATCAGTTTTGCTTTAGTCTTAGCTGTGAGCTGGGACGCGCTGTGGTCTGGTCCTGCAAAATCAGCGCAGGTGGTTCAGTGGAGCGACTGGATGATTTGGGGGTCATTTATACTAGTTGGCATTGTTGTAATGATTATTAGTTTAGCTAGTTTATATTTAGAACGGAAAATATGCAGAACAAAATTGACTAAATTCCCCTGGTTTTTAGATGTTAGCCGATGGGTACAGTATTCAGTGATAAATTACTTCGGTATGCTGGCATTAGTCAGATATACCTTTTCTTCAAATATTAATTGGCTATATAT
>ERZ1027208.645-NODE-645-length-12725-cov-21.158327_pt1 | contig 12725 bp, 9 predicted proteins | sample MGYA00520867_ERZ1027208 | MGnify/ENA primary metagenome ERZ1027208 (study PRJEB33311, sample SAMEA4378413) | marine metagenome | biome: Marine biome; feature: Fjord; material: Water | collected 2014-07-20T08:00:00Z/2014-07-... | depth 75 m ...
AATCTACTCCTTTTTGTTGTTTATTAGATTTAAGATATGCATTGTATCCTTTTTTTACAATAGGTTCAAAAGGGTTCTTATAGGCATTCCAGAACTTAGAAGATGCGGTAAAGTCTTTAATAATTCCTGTATGTATTGTTTTGTAAAGCACCCAGTATTGTTCTGGGTCTCTTTTGTACAATTCAAACAACATATACCTTGTAGCCATTCTATAGGCACCATACTTAAAATAGAGGTCTTCATTAGATAAAGCTGCCAGAAACCCCACAAAATTCGCCTCATTTTCTGCTGCAAAACCAATTTGATGTGCCATTTCATGACAGGTAGTTGTTGGTAAGCTTGTTGTCGGAATTTTACTATTTACCTGTGCTTCACCAGAAAATGGATTAAAATAACCCGAAGTACCATTGTAAGACTGAAAAAGACTCATTAAAGAACTTTTAGCAACCCCATATTTATAGGTAAACTGAGGCATTTCCTTTGCCAGTTCATTGTACCCGTTCTTTGCAAGTGAGTAGATTTCTTGATGAGAATAAGGAACCTTTATCATTGTAGAATCAGATTTTGTAATTACAAAATGGGCATTGTTTAGTTTAGAAATTAAATACTCAGAGACATCAATTAATTCTTTATTACTGTAAGAAGTAGTTTGATACCCTAAATTTTTAGATAAAGGCTCTCTGTAATAGTTTAATCCCCACAAAAAATAAAAGAAGAAATAAATAACAGAGATAAAAGAGGTAATTCCTAAAAGTTTAGAAAAGAAATTTTTAAATCTTGTCAATACTAATTTATAGATAAAGTATATGCTATAAAAAACAGCAAAGAAAATGAAAAGATCTCCAATAGAAACAGAGATCCACCCAAATAAAATTCTAAGAAGAGAGCTGATGTAGGGATATATACCCATAGAATAATAGACCTCTACAAAAGAAGGATTGTGTTCTATCCATTTCATCAATAGCACTTGAATTCCTAAAAAAAGTGTGAGATAAAGATTTCTTTTTTGTACTTTCATTGTTGTAAAAATACACAAGAATTTTACAACTTTGTACTTTGTTAACATGATAATAACAATTTGGTTAACAAATCTTGTGTACAAATAAATAGTGATAAGAGAATCTTCAATCCCAAGTAAAAATATACATTTGTTACCATGGAGAAAACGCAATCATTTAGTGGTAAAAAGATAGAGAAAACTAGAATTATTAGTCTTGAAAAAGGTAAAATACCACCTCAAGCAGTTGATTTAGAAGAGGCTGTGCTTGGAGCTATGATGATTGATAAAAAAGGTATAGATGATGTAATTGATATCTTACATCCAGATGCATTTTACGAAATAAAGCATCAAGAGATTTACAGAGTCATTTATGATCTCTTTCAAGAATCTAAACCTATAGATTTACTGACTGTTTCTAATGCCTTGAGAAAAAACGCAAAACTAGATTTAGTTGGTGGTGATTTTCATTTAATCAGGTTAACACAAAAAGTAGCTTCATCTGCACATATAGAATATCATGCAAGAATTATTCTTCAAAAATATATTCAACGTAGGCTAATTAGTATTTCAAGTGATATTATTGAGAATGCTTATGATGAAACAGCAGATGTATTTGATTTATTAGACAATGCAGAAGCAAAATTATTTGAGGTAACACAAGGAAATTTAAAGAAAAGTTCAGAAGGAGCCAGTGATCTTGTTAAACAAGCATTGACAAAGATTCAGGAAATTTCCAATAAAGAAGGAATGAGTGGTTTAGCTACTGGCTTTACAAAATTAGACGCTATTACTTCTGGTTGGCAACCTTCAGATTTAATTATTATTGCAGCTCGTCCTGGTATGGGAAAAACAGCCTTTGTTATTTCTATGGCAAAAAATATGGCAATAGATTTTAATCATGCTGTAGCTGTTTTCTCTTTAGAGATGTCTTCTGTTCAGTTAATTACTAGAATGATTTCTTCCGAAACCGGCTTAACCTCAGAAAAGCTTCGTAAAGGAAATTTAGAACCTCATGAATGGGAACAGTTAAATGTAAAAGTAAAACGTTTATCTGATGCACCTATTTTCATAGATGATACACCATCATTATCAATTTTTGATTTACGTGCAAAAGCACGAAGATTAGTGTCTCAACATAATGTTAGAATTATAGTGATTGATTATTTACAATTAATGACTGCTGGAAATAACAATAAAGGGGGTGGAAATCGAGAGCAAGAAATTTCAATGATTTCTAGAAACTTAAAAGCTTTAGCAAAAGAGTTAGAGGTTCCGGTAATTGCACTTTCTCAGTTGTCTAGAGCAGTAGAAACAAGAGGTGGTAGTAAAAGACCCTTATTGTCAGATTTACGTGAATCTGGAGCAATTGAACAAGATGCAGATATTGTATCTTTTATTTTTAGACCAGAATATTATGGAATGACAGAATGGGATGACGATGACCATACACCCTGTGAAGGCCAAGGTGAATTTATTATTGCAAAACATAGAAATGGTGGATTGGATAATATTCGTTTAAAGTTTACAGGGCATTTAGCAAAATTCTCAGATTTAGAGGAAGGCTTTAGTAGTGAGTTTCAATCTAGTATGAATACAGATTTTGCAGAAGATGTTTTTCCAGATACTAGAATAGAACCAAAAGATGCTTTTGGAATGGGTGAAGACGATGTGCCTTTTTAGTCTTAAAAATTAGGAGAGTTCTTATTAATTTAATATTTCTTACATGAAACGCATTTTAATTTTAATACTTTTTTTTAATAGTGCTCATTTGCTAGTATCGCAAGAGCAAAAAACACCTTTTCAATCTTTAGATGTGTTTTCTTTAGAATGGGCTTCAAACCCTCAAATATCTCCAGATGCTTCTCAGATAATCTACAGAAGAAACGGCTTTGATATTATGAAAGATAGATCTAGAGGAAATCTTTGGATTCTTAATACAGACGGTTCTTCGCATAGAAAACTAACTTCAAGGGAAGTAAATGAATCTAACGCAAGATGGTCTCCAGATGGTAAGCGTATTGCCTTTGTAAGTTCAACAAATGAAGGTTCAGAACTTTATATGTATTGGGTTTTAACAGGGCAAATTGCAAAATTATCGCAATTAGAAATGTCTCCAGGAAATATAACCTGGTCTCCAGATGGGAAACAGATTGCTTTTACAATGTTCAAAGCAGAAAAGCCACCAGTTATCATAAAAATGCCAAGAAAACCAACAGGAGCTAATTGGGCAAAACCTGCAAGAATTACAGATAGGTTAAAACATGAGGCTGACGGAAGAGGATATATGAAACCTGGTTTTACACATGTCTATATAATTCCCGCACAAGGAGGTACACCCAGACAAATAACAAGTGGTAATTTTAATCATTCTGGCACCTTATCTTTTTCACCAGACAATAACTCAATTTATTTTTCTGCCAATCGTGTTGAAGATTGGGAGTATGATTTTAGAAATAGTGAAGTATATAAAGTAGATATTTATACCAAAGATATTACAGTTTTAACCTCTCAAAAAGGACCAGACTTTTCACCAAAAGTTTCTCCTAATGGAAAAAAAATAGCTTTTTTAGGATTTAAAGATAAAGTACAAGCTCATCAAAACAGGGTATTGTATTTAATGGATTCTAATGGTAAGAATAGAAAGGTGGTTTCTGAAAATTTTGATAATAGTATTTCAAATATTTCATGGGATACAGCAGGAAAAGGATTGTATTGTACCTATGATGAAAAAGGAAATTCAAAAGTAGCCTACATCAATACAAACGGTAAAATAACGAAACTAGCTGATAATTTAGGAGGTACTACCATTGGAAGACCGTATGCATCTGGCTCGTATTCTGTTGCCAATAATGGAACGCTAGTTTTTACACAAACAAGACCAGAATACCCATCGGAAATAGCAGTAATTCAAGACAAAAAACCACCAAGGCTAATTACCAATTTAAATGAAGATGTTCTAGCCCACAAGATCCTAGGAGAAACAGAGGAAGTTTGGTATACCTCTTCTTTTGATGGGAGACAGATACAAGGCTGGATTGTAAAGCCACCTTTTTATGATGCTTCAAAAAAATATCCACTTTTAGTGGAAAATCATGGAGGACCAATTTTAAATTATGGTGATCGCTTTACAGCAGAGATTCAATTATATGCAGCAGAAGGATATGTGGTGTTCTACCCAAACCCAAGAGGAAGTACTAGTTATGGAGAAGAGTTTGCAAACTTATTATACAATAATTATCCAGGACAAGATTATAATGATGTCATGGATGGAGTTGATTATTTAGTGAAAAAAGGAATTGTTGATACTCAAAAATTATTTGTAACAGGAGGGAGTGCAGGCGGTATTATGACTGCTTGGATGATTGGTAAAAGTAATCGCTTCAAAGCTGCTGTTGTTGTAAAACCTGTGATGAATTGGATTAGCAAAACATTAGTTGCTGATAATTATTTTGGGTATGCAAATTCAAGATATCCAGGCCAACCTTGGGAGAATTTTGACAACTACTGGAAATTTTCTCCATTATCTTTGGTAGGTAACATAGAGACACCAACCATGGTGATGGTGGGTATGGATGATTTAAGAACACCTCCCAGTGAAGCAAAGCAATTATACCATGCTTTAAAATTGAGAAAAATTGAAACAGTATTAGTTGAAATTCCTGGAGCTTCTCATGGTATTGCAAAAAAACCTAGTAATTTAATAAGCAAAGTAGCACATACTTTAGCATGGTTAAAGAAATACAATCCTTAGCCCTTAATAGATAATTTTATATTGAAAAAACTTGTCATAGCTTTAATCTTTTTGCTAACATCAAACTCAATTTGGGCTTCTTTTATTTATGTTCCAATGAATAACGATACCCAAAAAAACCATTTGAAAGCCTACGGTATTGTTTATTTCGCATTACAAGCCGAATTAAAAGCCAAATGGTTGCTAAACTACGATGGAGGAGCGTTTTTAATAGAAAATAATACGCTTGTAGAGAATGAATGTAAAATTCGTGGTGTTTCTTATCAAGTAATTTCTGATGCAAAAGCACAACTTATATTACAAGATATTTCATCACCTTCCAAAAATCAAGAAGCAGTTACTTTAGAAAAAGCACCTAAAATAGCTGTGTATTCACCAAAAGATAAAATGCCTTGGGATGATGCAGTTACCATGGTGTTAAGCTACGCAGAAATACCGTTTGACGTTATTTATGACCAAGAGGTATTAAATGATCAATTATTACTATATGAATGGGTGCATCTGCATCATGAAGATTTTACCGGACAATATGGGCGTTTTTATGGAGCTTTTAGAACAGTACCTTGGTATGTAGACGGAAAAATACGAGCACAAAAATCTGCAAAAAGTTTAGGCTTTAATAAGGTTTCACAACTAAAGTTAGCTGTTAGTAAAAAACTAAGAGATTTTGTAATAGGTGGTGGATTTATGTTTGCCATGTGTTCTGCAACCGATAGTTTTGATATTGCTTTAGCAGCAGAAGGAGTAGATATTGCAGAATCTATGTTTGATGGAGACCCGTCAGAATCTAATTATCAATCTAAAATAAACTTTAATAGAACATTTGCTTTCAAAGACTTTAACTTAATTCGAAACCCTACTACCTATGAATTTTCTTCCATAGATATGACTCGTAAGCGTTCTATCCCAAAAACATCCGATTACTTTTCATTGATTGAGTTTTCTGCAAAATGGGATCCGGTGCCCACTATGCTAACTCAAAATCACACTCAATTAGTCAAAGGTTTTATGGGACAAACTACCTCTTATGATAGAGCTACTATAAAATCTAATGTTTTGGTAATGGGAGAGAATAGAACAAACAGAGAAGCAAGATATATTCATGGCACAAAAGGAAAAGGAATGTTTACTTTTTATGGCGGGCATGATCCTGAAGATTATACCCACAGAGTAGGTGATCCTAAAACAGAATTAGATTTACATCCAACATCTCCAGGATATCGTTTAATTTTAAATAATGTTTTATTTCCAGCAGCAAAAAAGAAGAAGCAGAAGACATAGTTAATAACCTTGTTAATTTCGTATCTAAATAAACCTTGTCAATTGTTTTTTAAAAAATTACTTTTGCACAACAAATAAGAATCTATGGCTACAACGCAACAATTACAAGATTTTACACAACAAGTAAGAAGAGATATTTTAAGAATGGTTCACGCTGTAAATTCTGGTCATCCAGGTGGTTCATTAGGCTGTGCAGAGTTCTTTACCGTCTTATACCAAGAAGTGCTAGAGTATTCAACAGATTTTTCAATGGATGGAGAAAACGAAAACCTTTTCTTCTTGTCTAACGGACATATTTCACCTGTTTTTTACAGTGTTTTAGCTAGAAGTGGTTTCTTTCCAGTGGAAGAGTTGGCTACTTTTAGAAAAATGAATACCCGTTTACAGGGGCATCCAACAACTCACGAGGGATTGCCAGGTATTAGAATTGCATCTGGTTCTTTAGGGCAAGGAATGTCTGTGGCAATAGGTGCAGCAGAAGCAAAAAAATTAAATGGAGATACTAAGATTATTTATACTTTACACGGTGACGGTGAATTGCAAGAAGGTCAGGTATGGGAATCTGCAATGTATGCCTCAGGAAAAAAAATAGATAATTTAATTTCTACAATAGATGTTAATGGAAAGCAAATAGACGGAGCTACAGATGATGTTCTACCTATGGGAAGTATTAGGGCAAAATTTGAAGCGTTTGGCTGGGATGTTCTAGATGTAAAAAAAGGAAATGATATTGAAGCTATTATAGCTGGTCTAGCAGAAGCAAAATCTAGAACTGGAAAAGGAAAACCAGTTTGTATTTTGTTACATACAGAAATGGGTAACGGTATAGATTTTATGATGCATACCCATGCTTGGCATGGTAAAGCACCTAATGATGAGCAATTGGCAAATGCATTAGAGCAAAATCCTGTTACACTTGGTGACTATTAAGAATAGTATATAAATAGATATCTTAAATCCTACTGCTCATTCAGTAGGATTTTTTTGTTATCATCAGCTTTTCTTTTTATTAATTACATATTTATATATCTTAAATAACAGTTTTTTTATGTTTTTATTTAGAATTCAACGTAAGTAAAAAAGTATCTTTACGTCTGTAGAATTAAACTTATAAAATGCGAATAGGAATTGTATGTTATCCAACTTTTGGAGGTAGTGGTGTTGTAGCTACAGAATTAGGGATGGCCTTGGCAGATAAAGGGCATGAGGTTCATTTTGTAACCTATAATCAACCTGTTCGGTTAGATTTCATCTCTCATGACTTGCATTTTCATGAAGTTTTAATGGAAGAGTATCCATTGTTTCAATACCAACCTTATGAGCTTGCATTGTCTACCAAATTAGTAGAAGTTGTTTCTAAATACAACTTAGAAATCTTACATGTTCATTACGCAATTCCTCATGCTTATGCAGCTTATATGGCAAAGATGATGTTAAAAGAGAAAGGGATAGATATAAAAGTAGTGACAACTCTTCACGGAACAGATATTACTTTGGTTGGAAGCCATCCAAGTTATAAGACAGCTGTAGAGTTTAGTGTCAATAATTCTGATGTGGTTACTTCAGTTTCTGAAAGCTTAAAACAAGATACTTTACGATTGTTTACAATTACCAATGAAATTAAAGTAGTTCATAATTTTATTGATACAGAAAAGTATGATCGAGAATCACAAAACGAATGTCAACGAATAGCTGTAGCAAAACCAGAAGAACGGATTTTAACACATATTTCAAATTTTAGGCCTGTAAAACGAATAGAAGATGTTGTGAAAATATTTTATAATGTACAAAAAGAGATTCCGGCCAAACTTTTAATGGTAGGTGAAGGTCCAGAAAAAAGAAATGCAGAGTTATTGGTAAAAAAGTTAGGAATTTCTGACAGCGTAATTTTCTTAGGTAATAGTCATGAAATAGCAAAAATATTATGTTATACAGATGTCTTTTTATTACCCTCTAAAAGTGAAAGTTTTGGCTTGTCTGCTCTTGAAGCTATGGCAGCAGAAACTGCTATCATATCTACAAATACAGGAGGTTTACCAGAGGTAAACGTTCATGGTGTAACGGGCTATTTAAGTAATTTAGGTGATGTAGAAGATATGTCTAAAAATGCTGTAAGTATTTTAAAAGATGATGCAATTTTATTACGTTTTAAAGCGAATGCCAAAAAGCACACAAAACAATTTTGTTTAGAAAATATATTACCTGTTTACGAAGAGATTTACAGTTCTGTATTAGAAAAAGTACTTTAAGAGTTATAAAACTCAATGCTTTCTATAAGCAATTCATTACTTATTTTACAATCTAGTTTAAAATCTTCAAAATCATTAAGCAATACAAAATTTACTTGCCCATTGCTGTTTTTCTTATCGTGTTTTAATAAGTCAAATATAGGATCGTAATCTGAAACATCAATAACTACTTTCTTGTACATAACATCGATCATGTTTTTAACGATCATAACTTTCTCTTTGGAAAGTTGCAAAACCTTGTGAGATAAATAGGATTCACAAACCATACCAATAGCTATTGCTTCTCCATGAGTTAAGTTTTTTTTATTTTTAGACTCCAAAAAATAAGACTCTATTGCATGCCCTAATGTATGACCAAAGTTTAAAACTTTTCGCAATCCGTTTTCTTTAGGGTCTTGTAAAACTATTTCATTTTTTATCTCTATAGATCTATGAATTAATTCATTAATATTTAATGAATTAAATTTGTTTATTAAATCTAATAGTTTAATGTCATATGTAAGACCATATTTAATAATTTCAGCAATTCCTGAACGTGATTCTCTTTCATTTAATGTAGCCAAATAGTTCCCATCTATAAGTACAATTTGAGGATTTGCGAACAAGCCAATTTGATTTTTTAAAACACCTAAGTCTACCCCAGTTTTTCCGCCAACAGAAGCATCAACCATGCTAAGTAACGTGGTAGGAATATTTACAAAATCTATACCTCTTTTATAAGTTGAAGCAACAAAACCGCCTAAATCTGTGATGACACCACCTCCAAGGGTAATTAATAAACTATTTCTATCTGCACTTAACTCAGTAAGAGCATTCCAAACTCCGCCACAAGTATCTAAGTTCTTATTGATTTCTCCAGATTCTATTTCTATAATTTCAATCCGTTTATCTGTTTCAAGTAATGGAATGAATACAGGGTAACAAAGTTCAAGCGAGTTTTCGTCTACTAAAATAAAAATTGAAGAATAGTCTTTTTTTATAAGTAAAGAGTTTAATTCTTCATATCCTTTATGTTTAAAATGCACATAATAAGTAGCTGCTTTAATAGATTTCATATTCCTTAAATTTCAAATACAAATAAACTACAAAATATTGAATAATTTAAGTCAGCTGACTATCTTTGTTTGTATATAAAAAATTAATGAAACTCTTTAATAATACTAAAATAGCGTTCTCACTTAAATCTGATTCTGAGTTAGAAAGAGCTTTTTTCCTATTTAAATTAATTCAAAGCCAGCCAATGGTTAAAATTGGTACTGCAGCTACTAACTTTGCCTTAAAGGCTCATTTACCTGTTGAAGGGTTAATACGCTCTACAGTATTTGATCATTTTTGTGGAGGTGTAACAGAGGAAGATTGTATTTCTAACATTGAACAAATGCACACAAATGGAGTTTGTTCTGTACTTGATTATTCTGTAGAGGGAAAAGAAACAGAAGAACAGTTTGAGTTGGTAAAAGCAAAAACCTTAAAGAATATAGAATTTGCCAAAGAAAAAGAAGCAATCCCTTTTGTTGTTTTTAAACCAACAGGAGTTGGTCGTTTTTCATTATATCAAAAAATTACAGAGAAAGAGCCGCTTTCTAATGATGAGAAAAGTGAATGGATTACTGTGGTAAATCGTTTTCACGAAATATGTGATAAAGCTTTAGCTTATGATGTGCCTATTTTAATTGATGCAGAAGAAAGTTGGATGCAAGATGCTGCAGATATGCTGGTTGAAGAGTTGATGGAAAAATACAACACAGAAAAAGCGATTGTATTTAATACATTACAAATGTACCGACATGATAGAATGAATTATTTACGAAAATTACATCACAACGCAGATCAAAAAAAGTATCATATTGGATTAAAAATTGTACGTGGTGCCTACATGGAAAAAGAAAGAGATAGGGCTGAAGAAAAAGGCTATCCTTCGCCAATATGTATAGATAAGAAAGCTACTGATGACAACTATAATGAGGCCATCAACTATATGATGAATCATGAAAAAATGGCAGTATTTGCAGGAACTCATAATGAAGAGAGTTCTTATTTGTTACTAGAGTTAGCAAAACAGTACAAAATAGATCCTTCTGATAATAGATTATGGTTTGGGCAACTTTATGGAATGAGTGATCATATAAGTTTCAATTTAGCAAAAGAAGGTTATAATACTGCTAAATATGTGCCTTTTGGGCCAGTTAGAGATGTAATGCCTTATCTTATAAGAAGGGCAGAAGAAAACACTTCCGTAGCAGGCCAAACAAGCAGAGAGCTTAATTTAATTAAAGAAGAGAGGCTTAGAAGAAAATTATAATGAATTCAGTAGACGAAATAAAAGAACTCCTTCAAAAAAACAAAAAGCGCTTAGTTAAAGAACTTCAGCAGAGCAAAGAAGCTGTTTTTTTAATAAAAAAATCTACGCATTCTTCACTCTCTGAAGATGAAAAAGAGAAAGTTAGAATTCAACTATTAGATATTTGCAAAGCCATACCAGCATTTACTGTTTTTATGCTACCTGGAGGCGCTTTGTTATTACCACTGTTAATCAAGTTAATACCTGATATTTTACCTAGTGCTTTTAGGGAGGATGATGAACCAATAAATTAATACAAAATCTTCTTTTCTCTTAAAGTAAAACACTACTTTTGCAACTTCAAAAAAAGCAAGTATGCAATCAATAAGAAATATTGCCATTATAGCTCACGTAGATCATGGTAAGACAACGCTAGTAGATAAAATTATAGATCAAGCAAAAATTTTAGACGATCGTAAGGAACGAAAAGATTTATTGTTAGATAATAATGACCTTGAAAGAGAAAGAGGAATTACTATTTTATCTAAAAACGTATCTGTTAACTACAAAGGAGTAAAAATTAATGTAATAGATACTCCCGGTCACGCAGATTTTGGTGGTGAAGTAGAGCGAGTATTAAAAATGGCAGATGGTGTATTATTATTGGTAGATGCTTTTGAAGGACCAATGCCACAAACTAGATTTGTATTAGGAAAAGCCTTAGAATTAGGCTTAACACCTATAGTTGTCGTTAACAAAGTAGACAAAGAAAATTGTACTCCAGACTTAGTTCATGAAAAAGTATTTGATTTAATGTTTGCTTTAGAAGCTACAGAAGATCAATTAGACTTTGCAACTATCTATGGTTCTGCTAAGAATGGTTGGATGAGTACAGACTGGCAAGATCCAAAAGATAATATTTTAGATTTATTAGATGCTGTAATAGAATCTATACCTGAAGCTCCTTACAGAGAAGGATCTCCTCAAATGCAAATTACTTCTTTAGATTTTTCTTCTTTTACAGGAAGAATAGCTATCGGACGTGTTTTTAGAGGTGATTTAGAAGAGAATAAAGATTATATGTTGTGTAAAAGAGATGGTTCTACTAAAAAAGTTAGAATTAAAGAATTACACGTTTTTGAAGGAATGGGGAAAGCCAAAACTTCAAAAGTAAGAAGTGGAGATATTTGCGCAATAACAGGATTAGAAGGTTTTGAAATTGGTGATACCATTGCAGATATTGAAAACCCTGAAGCATTGCCAAGAATAGAGGTAGATCAACCTACCATGAGTATGTTGTTTACCATTAACAATTCACCATTTTTTGGAAAAGAAGGTAAGTATGTAACCTCTCGTCACTTACGTGATCGTTTGTTTAAAGAGATGGAGAAGAATTTGGCCTTACGTGTAGATGAAACTGATACAGAAGATAAGTTTAACGTTTTTGGACGTGGAATTTTACATTTATCTGTACTGATTGAAACCATGCGTAGAGAAGGGTATGAATTACAAGTAGGAAGACCTCAAGTAATTATTAAAGATATAGATGGTGTAAAATCAGAACCTTATGAAACTTTATCTATAGATGTACCTGAAGAAGTTGCCTCTAAAGCAATTAATTTAGTTTCTCTAAGAAAAGGAGATTTATTAGTAATGGAGCCCAAAGGAGATTTACAACATTTAGAATTTACCATCCCATCTAGAGGATTAATTGGTTTGCGTAATAAAATTTTAACTGCAACAGCAGGTACAGCAATTATTAACCATAGATTTAGCGAATACGGAGCTTATAAAGGTGATTTCTCTGAAGACATTAAAGGAGCTATTGTATCTTCTGCTGCTGGTAAAGCTACAGCATACGCAATAGATAGATTGCAAGACAGAGGACGTTTCTTTATAGATATTAATCAAGAAATTTATATTGGTCAGGTTGTTGGAGAAAACAGCAAAGATTCTGATATGGGTGTGAATTTAATTAAAGGGAAACAACTAACAAACATGAGAAAATCTGGTACAGATGAGGCAATGAAAATTGCTCCTAAAGTAGATTTTTCATTAGAGGAATGTATGGAGTACATTAAAGGAGATGAGTATTTAGAAGTAACTCCAGAAAGCTTACGTATGCGTAAAATTACATTTAGACCATAAAATTTAAATTATAAT
>ERZ1027208.647-NODE-647-length-12710-cov-9.462505_pt1 | contig 12710 bp, 9 predicted proteins | sample MGYA00520867_ERZ1027208 | MGnify/ENA primary metagenome ERZ1027208 (study PRJEB33311, sample SAMEA4378413) | marine metagenome | biome: Marine biome; feature: Fjord; material: Water | collected 2014-07-20T08:00:00Z/2014-07-... | depth 75 m ...
TTCCAAGTCAGCGGCGTCATGTGAAAATCGCGCATCACTGCCGGCTACTTTTTCATCCGCGATTTCGCCGTTTGGATCGCGGCCCGCGCGTAGGGCTTGGATCATCGGGGGGTGGGTATCAAAACCCAACACATCAAACCCCGCCCGCGCCAATGCGAGGGTAAGGGGGAGGCCCACATAGCCAAGACCCAATACTGCGATCCGGTCGTTCGTTGAGGTCGTGGTCATATTAGTATCCTCGGACTGCGGTGGAGACGAATGAAAGGATCGCAACCATAAAACCGCTATGACATGAAATGGAGACTCTTGTAAAACATGATCAAGATTGCTGAAGGCAACCTCATCCGAAGGAAATGGTGGGCTTGCGGACAATTGCAATGCTTAGTCCAAACCCGTAGCGTTATCCTGATGTGTGCTACGTCAATGACAGTATGCCAAAAGGGATTCCAAAATATGATCTACCGCTTTGTATTGGCTGCTCTGATTTGGCTTACAATCTCTTTTACGCCTACCAGTAATGCCTATGCACAAGGTTGGGCAGAGTTGTTGGCAGGCGATAAAGATGAAGTCGTTGAGACGCCCCAAGAAACGTTGGCTGACACGCTCAGAAACGCAGCACGGGACGGGGTTGACGTAATTGTGATCGACACTGAGGGGCGTGTGATCACCCAGTCGGGGCCTGAGGTATCAGCCAGCGTTGTACCTACGGTTGAAGATTATTCGCGTTTGATGGAAGCCCAAGAAAATGCGGATCACTTGCGGGACGCATTGTTTGAACGTTTGGCCGAGCTGCCCACTGCCGTGTCTGAGGTGCTGTATATTCTGCGGGCCGCGTCACCGGACGGAACAATCATGCTGTTCGTTAAGGCGCTGGGGCTCAGTTTGCTGCTCTTTGGGGTAGGCGTGATTGTTGAGCGCGAGGTGTTTGGCAAGCGATTTGCCCGCAAATGGGTCGTCAGCCGGGTGATGGACGCGCCGATGGGCTATGCGGAGAAGATGCCCTTCCTTGTTTTCCGTTTCTTCACAGGCGTCGTGGGTATTCTGACGTCCATAGCAGTGGCTTATCTTCTGGGTGTTTTGTTCTTTCCTCCGATTGAGGACAGCGCGCTACAATTCACGGTAACGTTGATCAATATCGCCTATTTCGGCAGCCGTGTCACAGCGAACCTGTGGCGTATGATCCTGTCGCCCTACCTTGAACAATACCGCATTCCGATCATTGGCACACAAGACGCAAAGAAACTGCATCGCTGGCTGTGGATGCTGGGCAGTTTTGATATTTGCGCGATCTTATTTGGCATCTGGATTGGTGAACTTGGCCTGAACTATGATATTTATGCGTTGTTCGCCGCGGTTCTTTCTGGTGCGGTGGTGTTGCTAAATATTCTGCTGGTCTTGATCAATCGCCAAGCCATTTCTATGGCATTGCGTCACGGAAAAGAACCAAACGAAGTGGGTATGCTCGCTCGGTTGCTTGGCCGTTTATGGGCACCTGTCATCATATTTTACGTGATCTTTGCATGGTTCGAATTGACCTATGACTTGGTTCTCGAAAACCCAAGTTCGATTCCATTGATCGCTGGTGCTTATGGCATCCTGATTTCGATCATCGTGGTTTACGGTGTTGTAAACTATCTAATCGAACGCGGGTTTGCGCGGGCGCGGGTTATGCGCCTATTGCGTGAGAAACAGGCCGAGGTCGAAGCATATGAACAGGCGCGCCTTGAGAGAGATGCACGCGAACGTATGGTGCAGCGCGAAGATGGTCCAGATTTTGATCCCGAAACAGCCCTAGAGGGCGACACGGATGCGGGCGCTCTTGCAGACCGGATTGAGCCGGCAATGGCGGTATCCGCGGGTGCCACAAGCACCCTCACGCAGGCAGAACATGATATGTTATCTGCAGCTGCGGAAGAACGCGGCAAGCCGGTGCGGGTGCTTAACAGCTTTGAAGCACTGGCACGGCGTATTGCTGGCATTTTGGCTTTTGTTGCAGGCGCATATGCGTTCTTTTACATCTGGGATAATGATAGTGCCCGGATGGTTGAATCCGTTCTGGACCGGCTGCTGGATGTCATAATTATCCTCTTTATTGGTTATGTTGTTTTCCATGCGTTTCGCATTTGGATCGATACCAAGATCGCCGAAGAGACAGATGATGAAGTCGAAGCAGAGCCGGGTGATGAAGGCGGGGCGTCCTCAGCGTCACGTCTGGCCACCCTGTTGCCGCTCTTTAGAAATTTTACATTGATTGTGGTGATCGTGACCATCGCTTTGATTGTCCTGATGGAAATAGGGATCAACGTGGGGCCGCTGTTTGCTGGTGCTGGTATCGTTGGCGTGGCTGTAGGGTTTGGCTCGCAGGCGCTTGTGCGTGATATCTTTGCGGGTGCGTTCTTTTTGTTTGATGATGCGTTCCGCAAAGGTGAATACCTAGATGTCGGCGGCGTCAAAGGCACCGTTGAGAAGATCTCGGTGCGGTCGTTTCAGTTGCGCCACCACTTGGGGGCGCTGCACACAATTCCATTTGGCGAATTGCAAGTCATGACAAACTACAGTCGTGATTGGGTGATCATGAAGCTACCCTTGCGCGTGACCTATGACACAGATGTGGAGAAGGTGCGTAAGCTGATTAAAAAATTGGGTGTCGCATTATTGGATGATCCAGTGATCGGTCAGAATTTCATTGCGCCACTGAAATCACAGGGCGTGATTGAAATGCAGGACAGCGCCATGATCATTCGCGTCAAATTTATGACGAAACCGGGGGATCAGTGGCTTGTGCGCAAACGGGTCTATGAAGAAATCCGCGTATTGTTTGAGCGTGAAGGGATCAAGTTTGCCCACCGTGAAGTTACAGTTCGTTTGGCGGACGGTAAGGTTGATGATCTCACCGAAGCGCAGAAACGTGATGTAGCGGCTGCTGCACATGCTTCAATTGAGGAAGATCTCGATGACCAAGACGACGACGGTGGTGATGATCGCTAAAGCCCGATGCAGGTAGGGGGCAGTCTGGTTTGAGACCCCGTACGATGGTCTGATCACGGTAAATTCGATTTTTTTGAGTAAGATATGGCGGGGCTGCTGGTTGGCAGTCCTTCCAAATTGGCAGCCTCTCTAAAGAATCTTCATGGCTAAAGCGGATCATCAAACGGCAATTTTGATCTAAAAGTGACCATATCGATGAATAGGGTGCTCCAAATTGTGTAATTGACAATGTACATGTCAATGTGACATTTATCATGTCATGAATGATCTCGAGAAGTTATATAAGCTAATTTGGATGTCGCGCCCATTGATGCAGGCAGCAGAGGCAGTTGTTGAGCGAGGGCTTGATGGCACTGGCTTGACGGTTCGGGCACGGGCCGTTCTCGAAGTACTCTACGCCAAAGACAAAGCAACCGTTCCTGACATTGCGGAAAAACTCGAGATAAAGAGGCAATATGTTCAGGTAATGGTGAATGAGACGCTGGCCGAAGGCTTCACTATGAAACGTGAAAATCCACGCCACAAAAGATCTTCGATCATTGAGTTGACCGACATAGGGCGCGCCGTGATCGAAGGCGTCATTCGGCGCGAAATGACGGTTGTCAGCTCAATCAGTGCCGGGCTGAAGGCCACTGATGTCGACGCTGCTCTTGAGGTGGTCATGACGTTGACTGAGAAATTGAAATCAGAACAAGGAAGCAACTGAAATGATCTGGATTATTCCTGTACTAGTCCTCCTTGGTATAATGGTTTGGTTTATAGGCGGCATCAGAAAAATAGGTGCAGTCAGTTCAGGTGAACACATTGGGGATCGATCCGGTTCAGCCTTGCTTTTGATTGATCTGCAGAGTGTTTTTTGGAACGCAGGCATATTCGACGAGGCCGCAAAAGCGAGAGCCATGACCCACGTACTGGCTGAGGTGGAGATCGCAAAATCCAACGGGATTCCTGTCATCGCAGTGCGGCAAGAGTGGTCCATTCCCTCGACAAAAGCTGTGGCAAGGCTGTTGATGAAGGGCTGGGCGGTGGAAGGATCACTGGGGACCGAGCTTGCGGCACCGTTTGATGGCCTTGCAGACTACGTTGTAGTGAAACGGGTTCAAGATGCGTTTGAAACCCAAGAACTGGATAAGCTGCTCGGACAGCTTAATGTCGGAAAAATCGGTATTGTCGGGCTGGATACAAATTTCTGTATCGCCAAGACAGCACTGGCAGCGCGCCAGCGCGGATATGAGGTTGAGATCGACAGACAAGGTGTTCTGTCAGCTGATCAGCGGAGTGCTGAAAAAACACTCACTATGCTAAGCGAGAAACAAGTGACGCTGAAATGAGGCTTGGGGCATCTAATGAAAGGCCCCAAACTTAGAAAACCACCAGTTTAACTGCGATAAGGATCAAGTGAAGCGCGTAGCCCGTCTCCTAGGAAGTTGAATGCCAAGACGACAACAATGATTGGCAGCATTGGGATGGCTGTCCACGGGTAGATTTCGATGCTGGCAAGGTTTTGTGCATCGTTTAGCATCACACCCCACGATACCGCAGGTGCCCTTAGCCCCAAACCCAAAAAGCTGAGGGCAGTCTCACCAAGGATCATTGCGGGGATAGACAGCGTAGCACTGGCAATCAGGTGGCTCATGAAGTTCGGCAGCAAGTGACGCCGGATCACGCGGGCAGGGCGCGCGCCCATCATTTCAGCGGCACGTACATATTCTTCTTCTCGTAGGCTCAGGAATTTTGCCCGCACGGCACGCGCAAGGCCAGGCCAGTCTAGAATGCCAAGGATGATTGAGATGATAAAGAACACGGCCACTGGCCCCCAATTGGAAGGGACCGCCGCAGAAAGTGCGAGCCACAATGGCAGCTCTGGCAGGGAGCGCAGTATTTCAATCGCACGGTTGATGGTCCAATCTATCTTACCGCCAAAGTACCCGGCCATCGCACCAAAGAAGATTCCCAGAACAAAGCTGACAGTGATGCCGATGATCCCCACCGTAAGTGAAAGCTGAGCGCCATATAGAATGCGGCTAAAGACATCGCGGCCCAAACGGTCAGATCCCCAAAGAAAGACTGTGCCGCCTTCTGGGGCGCAGACCAAATGCGTGTCTGATGGGATAAGACCCGCCAACTTGTATTTGGACCCTTCACAGAAAAACTTGAGCGGTAAGGGTTGTGTTGTATCAACCGTATAGCGCCAGCGGTAATTTTCTAGATCGGCCACTGCGACTGTCGGATAAACGTAGGGGCCTATGAATTCACCCTCATGCCACAGGTTAATGTCCTGTGGGGGATGATACAGGTAATCCGCGCTTCGCTCGTTGGCGGTGTAGGGCGCAATAAATCCGGCTACAGGAAGAATGACGTAGCAGATCAGCAGGAACAATCCCGAGATCAGCCCCAGCTTGTGACGGCGGAACTTGCGCCAAATCAGGACATAGCTAGGCGCGTCAAATTCTGCGCGTTCCGGCGCAGAAAGATCGCCGTCTTCAGACCACGGCTGGGGGTCGACGTAATGATCATCTGGTTGGGTGCTCATGTCTTGCGCCCTCCCAAACGGATACGTGGATCAAGTAGCATCAACAAAACATCCGAAATCATTGTCCCGAGCAAGGTCAGGAGGGCAACGAACATCAATACAAACGCCGCCAAAAACTGGTCTTGGGATTTGAGAGCGGTCAGCAAGGAAGGCCCAATTGTTTGCAGTCCAAGCACAACAGACACCAATACTGACCCAGATATCATTGAGGGTAAAAGGTTGCCAATGTCTGCAACAAACGGGTTGAACGCCATACGCAGGGGATACTTCCGTAGCATTTTTGAAGGCTTCATGCCTTTGGCAATTGCTGTCTCAACGTAGGGTTTGCTTAGCTCGTCGAGCATGTTGGCACGCAGACGTTGCATCATGGCCGCAGCGCCAGATGTGCCAATTACAAAGGTAGGTACGATGAGGTGAACAAGGATCGATTGAACCTTGCTCCAAGACATTGGTTCACCTTCATACACAGGGCTCATCAATCCACCGATTGGCAGGTCGAAATATTTGTGGCCGTAGTAAAACAGGATCAGCGCCAGTAAAAAGTTGGGCGTGGCCAGTCCAAGGTAACCGACAAAGCCCGCAGTGTAATCCACCCATGTTTCAGATTTTGCAGCGGCAATTACGCCCAAAGGCAATGCAACAACATAGACAAATAATACTGCTGCAAGGTTCACCAGCACGGTGAGCCAGAGGGCGTCTCCGACGATCTCGCTCACGGGGCGGTCAAATTCAAAGGACCAGCCAAAGTTGCCTTGTAACATCCCGGAAAAACCTTGAGGGCCGGGCATAAAGCCTGCCCAGATCATGTATTGCTCCCATAGGGGGCGATCTAGGGCGTATTCGGTACGCAGGAATTCAGCTTTGGCAACGCCTTCGGCCTGACCCGTCGCGCGCAGCTCGGCGATTTGGTTGCTGAGGAAATCACCAGGCGGCAGGTTGATGATCACAAACACAAGCATGGAAACGATGCAAAGTGTCAGCAGCATCGTTGCAAAGCGGCTGATTGCATAGCGGAGGATCATCATTGGCTTACCTGCATAAATGCATCCTCAAAATAGAATTCGTCGATATGGTGGATGCCGAAATGTGATCCCGGATCATAGGCCCAAATCCCAGTGTCAGGAACGTTTTTGAGGCGCTTTGAGACGACGACAGGTTGGGGTGCCCCCGACAAAATACCAATGGCAAATTGTTGCTGGGCATGGATATCAAGCATCTCAGCCCAAATTTCAGCGCGCTTAGAGCTGTCATTTGTGTGCGACCAGTCCCACTCAAGTTGTAACAACCTTTTTGGGGCTTCCATGGTTGGCTCTTCGCCAAAGTTCCCCATTGTTTGATAGTATTGGCCCCACTTTGGCCACGCAAAGAATTCTTGCTGGGTTGGCGCGAGGTACTGGGGGGATGTTTCCGCGCGGGGCAAACCATTGTCCCAGCCATACCAAACGGCAGCCATAGCAGTCCCTGCATAAACGCGGCTGCGCATGATATCGCGGTTTAGCGGGCGCATGATCAGGCGAATGCCAAGCTCGCGCCATGTATCGGTGATGATGCTCAGTGCGTTTTCCTCTTCCTGACGCTCACCAGCGGTTTCAATGACGAACTCCATTGGCCGCCCATCGGGTAGCTTGCGCAGGCCATTTGGGCTGCGCTGGGTCAGGCCCATCTCGTCGAGCAGGCGATTGCCTTGTTCAATGTCCAATGCAGACCATGCCTTAAGGTCGGCCGGATTGTGTAGGGGGCTACGTGCAAGCGCGGTCATGCCGCCTTCGTTGGCCATGCCGAAATACAAGGCCCTGTTGATCATGCGCCGATCAATGCCAAGGCTTAGGGCGCGGCGAAACCGTACATCGCGCATGACATCACGCCAGACGGGATCGGCAAAATTGAGGTTAGGGTAGATAGCGATCTGGCTGGCTGTGCCATTGCCCCACAGAAGGGTGCGATAATTGCCGCCATCGGTTTCACCTTTTTTCAAGATGGCGACATTTCTGAAATCAAGGCCGCGTGCCTGCAGGTCGACCTCGCCTGCGTTTGCCTTGGCAGCGATCAGACCACCGCCGACAACCGTCATTTCGACTACGTCGATGTAGGGCAGTTGGGTGCCTGCCGCGTCTATGCGGTGAAAATAAGGGTTTCGCACAAACAGGTTGCGTGATGTTGGCTTGCCTGAGGCATTTAGCCAAGGCTGCAATGTGGGTTGATCGGGGTTGTCGAACTTGTACATGTTATCGCGCTTGTTGTGCAGCGCAGCCCAGCTTTTTACACGTGCAGCAAGGATCTCCTGAACAAGGAAATTTGAATCGGCAAATTCTACATGAAATTGTTTTAGATAGTGCGCGGGACGATAGATGAACGGCGGTCTGGCCTGCGCCAGCAACGGCAGAAAGTTCGGATTGGGGGAGGCCCATTCAAAAACAACGGTTTGTGCGTCTGGAAAGGTGACTGTGCCCAGTTTACCATCAACGGTCATCCATTCAGGGGGGCCCGATGGCGTGATTTCGGGGTTGTTTGCCACGTTCTCCCACCAATAGGCGAAATCGGCTGAGGTGAACGGAGCACCGTCAGACCAGCGGTGACCGCGTCGCAGATGCAGAGTAAATTTTTGCTCTTCTTCTATGGTGATGTCGCGCAAAATGTCAGGCTGTAGCGAATAATCGGGGCTATAACCAACTAACCGCGCATAGCCATAGACAACCATTTGCCGGATATCTTTGCTGCGTGACACCAACGTGCGCAAAGTGCCACCTTGAATGCCCAACGTGCGTCCTTTGGCCTCCAGATCAACGATAAGAGGATCAAGAGGCACGCGATCGATTGCCGGCGGCATGTTGCCACTTTGAACTTCGGATGCCCAAAAGGTGCTTTCTTGAATAGGAGGTGATTGGCTGAACGCGGGTGCCGCCAGCAAAACCAGTGCGGCAGTTGCTTTGAATATTTTATGCATGACAGCGTACCATATGTCCGGGTTCCAGCTCACGCAGATCAGGGGCGCTCTGGCCCTCAAATCGGAACATGTCAGGCCACCCTTCTGGGTTTCCAGCACCTTTTGCCACTAGATCAAGGTCAATGGGACGGCTGATGTCCGGCTCTGGCTGCGCGGCAATTAGGGCACGAGTATAAGGGTGCTGGGGGTTGTAAAATAGGGTGTCAGGGGGCGCTTGCTCAACGATGACACCTGCACGCATGACTGCAACTTCATCCGCGATGCGGGCGACGACGGCTAGATCGTGTGAGATGAACAAATAGCTTAGGCCCGCCTGGTCACGAATGTCTTCTAATAGTCCAAGAATTTGGTCCTGCACGGAAACATCCAGGGCCGATGTCGGTTCGTCACAAACCAACAGTTGTGGATCAAGTGTGAGGGCGCGTGCGATGGACAGGCGTTGGCGTTGTCCGCCAGAGAATGCATGCGGATAACGTGGTAGCATATCGGGGCTTAGGCCCACCATCCGGATCATCTCGGCTGCTTTTTCGCGCCGTTCTGCGCGGTTGCCAATGCCGTGAATCTCTGATGGCTCCATCAAGGCATCCACCACCCGCATACGCGGTGACAATGAGGAGTAGGGGTCTTGGAACACCATCTGTGCGTCGCGCTGAAAACAACGGCGCTGCGCGTTGCTCATGTTGTGTACCTTCATGGGGGCCTCACCTGCGCGGGGCGCAAACAGAATCTCGCCTCCTGCATCAGGGGAAATAGCTCCAAGTGCAATTCGAGCGCATGTGGTTTTTCCGGAACCACTTTCGCCGACCACGGCCAAGGTTTTGCCACGTGGTAGTTTCAAGTTAACATCGCGACAGGCGGTGATCATTGTGGGCGGCTTCCATCCGCTTGCACGCATCGTAAAGCTTTTGGTGACATTGCGGATCTCTAGGATCATGTCGGTTTGTGGCACAACGCGCGCTGGCTCTGCCACATTCGGAATTTCAGGTGCCGCAGCAAACAGCTTTTTGGTGTACCCGTGTGCAGGTGATCCCAGAACCGCTTGTGCACTGCCGGATTCCATTACTCGGCCCCTGTTCATCACAACAACCCGATCCGCCATATTCGCGACCACACCTAGATCGTGAGTAACTAGAATAACGGCCATGCCTGTTTCAGCCTGCAAATCTTTGATCAAGCCCAAGACCTGCGCCTGCGTGGTCACATCTAATGCTGTTGTCGGTTCGTCTGCGATCAGAAGATCGGGTTTTGACACCATCGCCATTGCGATCATGGCGCGCTGACGCATTCCACCGGACATCTCAAACGGATAGCTTGACCATGCTCTCTCGGGATTAACAAAGCCGACACGTTCGAACTGGGCCAACACACGGGCCTTTGCTTCGGCCTTGCTGATTTTTTCATGCAGATGCAGAACTTCGGAAACTTGATCACCCAAACGGTGCAAGGGCGACAGCGACCGCATCGGTTCTTGAAAGATCATCGAGATCCGGCTGCCGCGTAGGCAGCGCATCTGGCGTTTAGAGACGTTGATCAGATCGTGAACTTCGCCGTCACAATGATAACTCATCCGCCCATCCCGCATCTGCGCGCCAGTAGGCAGAATGCGCAGGAGTGATCTGCAAGTCAGGGTTTTGCCTGATCCGCTTTCGCCGACCAACGCGAGGGTCTCTCCGCACTCCACGGAAAAAGATACATTCTGTACAACAGGCGGCGCTTTTCCAAAGCCGATGGTCAGTGATTCTACGTCCAGCAGTGGCATGATGGTTCCCTATTCCCTGAAAAGAGTGAACCTGATTAACGTTCCGGCGTCCAGCGGGTTCCTTAAGTTATGCGGCAGAACTTAGGTGGAAAATCCAACAGGTAACGCGGCTGTGAGTTCTTTTAGCAACTTTGAACGCGTGGTTCCCGCTGGGGATGTATGCGGCCAAAACGCGACCGCGCAACTTTCACTTGCATGCAGATATTCAGTCCTTTAGCTCTTAACGTACAAAGTGAAACAAAGTTTCGCAATGCGAAACAAGTATCCTTGGGAGGGGATTGCACATGAATTTTCTGAAAAAAACGGCATTAACCGTAGCGTTTTCCGTGGCGGCAACATCCAGCTTTGCCGAGACAACGCTTATTCACGGTGAAGCCGGTCCCAACCGCGGTGCGCGCGCAGCTGCCCTGCAATGGTACGCTGATCAAGTTGCCGAACGCTCAGCGGGTGATTTGAAAATCGACATCCAATGGGGTGGTGCGCTGTTCAAATCCAAGGCGGCTATGCAATCTATTGGTGATGGCGTTGCTGACATGGGATCCGTCATTGCGGTTTATTACCCTAAAGACATGGCTGCTTACGGTATCGCTGATTTGCCCGTCAACAACCCCGATGCATGGGTTGGTATGCGTGCCACAGATGAGCTGATGCGCTCGTCAGCGGCAATCCAGAACAACCTTGCAGACCGTGATCTGCGCTACATCGGAACGTGGACAACGTCGCAGGTTAATATCGGTTGCAAAGACACCGCCATTCGCAGTGTTGCTGACATTGCCGGTAAAAAAGTCCGCGGTGTGGGTGCTTATGGTAAGGTCATGGGCGAAATGGGTGCAAACCTTGTTTCCATGTCGATTTACGACGCCTACCAAGGTCTCGATACGGGCCTGATTGATTGCTCGCAGGGATATTCCTATGCGGTTTCCGCGCTTAAGCAGGCCGAAGTGATGACCAGCTATACGATGCTCGACTGGGGTCAGGTTGGCGGCGTTGGCATGTTCATGAACTTGGACGCGTATGAGGGGCTTAGCGACGAGCAACGCGCTGTGATTGATCAAACGGGTATGGACATGGCGGACGAATTTGGCCGTCTCATCACCAAAGCCAACGCAGACGCAATAATCTCAATGAAAGAGCAGGGCGTAGAAGTGATTGAACTGCCCGCCGAGGAGCGCGCCAAGCTGGTCGCCTCGGGTGCAAAGTTCCTTGATCAATGGGTCGAAACGGCGACTTCCGATGGTCTTGATGGTGCGGCTCTTCTTGAAGAGTACAAAGGGCTGATCGCCAAATACACTGCCGAGCGTGACACAAATGGCTACCCGTGGGCAAAAGCGTCTAACTAAGAATTTGACGATTTGGGCGGGGCTTTTGCGGCCCCGTCCACCCACATTCCAATCCCCGATTTGTAACAAGGAGCCGGACCCATGTTGGTGCCGCTAGAAAGAATTTTGCTGGCCCTCGGTGCGCTGGCTGTCATCCTTTTAGGGCTTTTGATTACGTCCAATGTGATCGCGCGCGCAGTGTTCAACACCTTTATCCCCGATAGTGTGATTATGGTTCGCGAACTCATGGTTGCAGCGATCTTGCTGCCGCTGGCCGCAGCGACTGCGCAGCGCGCGCATGTCTCGGTGGCATTTTTGTCTGATCGGTTTTCACCGCGTGTACGCAGCTGGTTGATTGTCGCAGGTTCGTTTTTTGGGATGATTGCCTTGGCTCCACTATTTTACAAAGGCTGTTTGGAACTGATGAAGGTGATCGAGCGTGGCTCGTTCTTTTCAGGTGATCTCGATTTACCCAAATGGCCGGGGTATTTGTTTTTTGTGCTGGGGCTCGGGGCCGCTTGGTTGCGTCTGGCAGAGATATTTGTGCGGGACATTCGCACAGTATCAGCAGGCGGTACTGTTTCTGATGAACAGCAACACGCTGGTGACTTGCTAGAAGAGGGACGCAAATAATGGATCCTTCAACAATTGGCATGGTGGCCTTTGCGGCTGTTCTTCTTTTGCTCGCGTTGCGCATTCCAATCGCGTTTACGCTGGCTTCGGTTGCTACAGTTGGCGCGTTCTTGATCTACGCGTTTAGAGGCGGCAGTTTTGCACCGGAACGAGCGATCAAACCGACGTCGTCGATGGTGTTCTCGAATTCTTATGATCTGGTGCACAGCTATGAGCTGTCGATGATCCCGCTTTTTGTGGCACTTGGACACATCGCGTATAAGGCCGACATCACAACCAAAATTTACCATGCCGCCAAAGTGTGGCTGACCAAGCTGCCGGGTGGTGTTGCGATGGCCAGTGTCATGGGCTGTGCTGGGTTTTCCGCGATCACGGGATCGTCGATCGCTTGCGCCTCGACGATGGGCAAAATTTGTACACCTGAAATGTTGCGCATGGGCTATGATCCGCGGCTGGCGACTGCCTCGGTGGCGGCTGGGGGCACGGTAGGGTCCGCCCCTTATACACAGCTCCGAACCCACGAGCACGGACAAG
>ERZ1027208.650-NODE-650-length-12686-cov-78.213047_pt1 | contig 12686 bp, 10 predicted proteins | sample MGYA00520867_ERZ1027208 | MGnify/ENA primary metagenome ERZ1027208 (study PRJEB33311, sample SAMEA4378413) | marine metagenome | biome: Marine biome; feature: Fjord; material: Water | collected 2014-07-20T08:00:00Z/2014-07-... | depth 75 m ...
CGGCCTTTTGATTCATCTTCCAATGACTCGATGGTTAATACAATTTCTTGGTATTCAACATCATCCAAGGTGAGCACCTCACGCACATCAAGCAAGCCCACTTCTATAGCATCGGCTAAATGGCCATAAATCGTATTCACTTTTGAGTCCCGTTGAGCAGCGATTTGCTCAATCGTTACACCCTGCTGGTATAAAATAAGGCTTTCGTTAACGGTGGCACTCAGTCGGTTATTCAGCAGTTCATTTAATGGGTATTTGGCAATTTCAGCTAAAAATGCAGCCCCATAACGTTTGATTTTTTGATCACCGACCCCTGAAATATAGCGCATATCGGCTTCGCTCAACGGGCGTTTTTTTACCATTTCTTGTAGCGTGGCATCATGAAAAATGACATACGGTGGCACACCACTTTTTTCTGCCAGTTGGGTTCTCAAGCCACGCAAGGCTTCCCATAAGGGCACATCCTGTGGCCGCACCGGACTCTTCTTGCTTTTCTCGCGCGTAACGCTGGTATCTTTGGTTTGCTTTCTAAGCTCTAAGATCTGTTCACCACGTAATACTGGGCGACACTTTTCAGTTAGCCGAAGTGCACCATGCCTTTCCGCGTCAACGTTAATATAGCCCAAGGCCACTAACTGCCTAAACAGGGTTCGCCACTCGGCCACACTCAGCTCTGTGCCAATGCCAAACGTACTGAGTGTATCGTGCCCATTTTGGCTGATCCGGTCATCCGCTTTACCCAGCAAAATATCGATCATATAATTCACCCCAAAACGCTGCTCGGTGCGATAAATCGTCGATAACACTTTTTGTGCGGCAATGCTGCCATCCCATTTTTCGGGTGGACTCAGGCAGTTATCACAATGCCCACACTGCTCTTGCGACTCTTGATCAAAATAATGTAATAAGGCGTGACGACGGCAAGCGATTAGTTCGCATAAACCTAGCATCGCTTCCAGTTTATTATGTTCAACCCGTTTATGCGCAGCATCGGCATTAGAGTTTTGCATAAACTGACGCAAGGTTAAAACATCTTGAAGCCCGTAGGCCATCCAAGCATTGGCAGGCTCTCCATCTCGCCCTGCACGCCCTGTTTCTTGATAATAGGCTTCAATACTTTTCGGTAAACTGAGGTGCGCCACAAAACGAACATCGGGCTTGTCGATTCCCATACCAAAGGCAATGGTGGCGACAATGATCACCCCTTCTTCGCGTAAAAATCGTTGCTGGTTTTGCTGCCGGACATCTTGCGGTAGCCCCGCGTGGTACGGCAGCGCAAGCCGGCCTTGTTCTGCTAGCCATTCAGCCGTCGCTTCAACCTTTTTGCGTGACAAGCAATAGACAATTCCGGCATCCTCGGGGTGGTTGTCTTGCAAAAATCGCCATAGGCGAAGCTTGGGATTGTTTCCTTCAGAAATAGCATAATGAATATTTGGCCGATCAAAGCTATTAATAAATACTCGCGCTTCTGATAACTGCAGCTGGGTAATAATTTCATCGCGCGTTCGCTGGTCTGCCGTTGCGGTTAGAGCAATTCTAGGCGTATTGGGGAAGCGTTCATGCAATATTTTAAGCTGTTGGTACTCTGGCCTAAAATCGTGCCCCCACTGCGAGACACAGTGCGCTTCATCAATCGCAAACAAAGCAATCTGGCAGCGCTCAAGCATCGACAGCATAAACTCATTTAATAAACGCTCAGGTGCGACATACAACAAATCCAATTCACCTTGCATCAATTGCTGCTCTACCTCACGCGCTTGCGCGGCTTGCAGTGTTGAATTCAAATACGCGGCCTTAATCCCCAGTTGCTGCAAGGCATCGACTTGATCTTGCATCAGCGCAATTAATGGTGAAACGATAATGGCTGTACCAGGGCGCAAGATAGCGGGGATTTGGTAGCATAATGACTTCCCCCCTCCCGTTGGCATCAATACGAAGGCATCGCGCCCTGCCACCAGTTCATCAATAATCTCATCTTGTGGCGAGCGAAATTGCTCATAACCAAAGGTTGATTGCAGAATACTGAGTGCTGAGTCCATTACTTATCTATCGGCTAAAAAATCAATTATCGCATAAACGTAACATCGATCGGCTAGACGGTATAATAAGCATTTATTTTCACACTGTTAATCAACCATGCTTAAACTTAATAAAGTGTCACTTAGACGTGGTGCGCGCTTACTCTTTGAAAATGTCTCATTTACCGTGCATAGCGGACAACGCGTAGGCATTAGTGGTGCAAATGGGTGTGGAAAGTCCAGTTTATTTGCCATGGTACTGAATAAAATTCACGCTGATAGCGGTGATTTTTCACTTCAATCGGGCTTTGTGACCGCACATGTGGCGCAAGAACTATCGGCAACCGAGCAAGCGGCCATTGAGTTTGTTATTGATGGTGACAAGGAGTTACGTGAGGTACAAGCAAAATTACACTTAGCTGAGCAGCAACAAGATGGTCACCGCAGCGCAGAATTATATGCTGAACTCGACACCATTAACGGCTATACCGCAAATTCCCGTGCAGCCATTTTATTAAACGGCTTGGGCTTTAAGCAAACAGAACTAAATAACCCTGTTTCTAGCTTTTCAGGGGGCTGGCGAGTACGCCTTAATTTGGCCAAGGCACTGATGTGTCGCTCTGACTTATTGTTGCTTGACGAACCAACCAACCACTTAGATTTAGACGCCGTTATTTGGCTGCAAGAATGGTTACAAAATTACCCAGGTACTTTACTGTTAATTTCACATGATCGTGACTTTTTAGACGCTGTTGTCGGCTATGTTCTGCATATTGAGCAACAAAACGCCAATTTATACACTGGGAATTATAGCCAGTTTGAACGCACCAGAGCTGAACGCTTAGCCCAACAGCAAGCCAACTTTGAACGCCAACAAAAAGAACGCGCACATATACAAAGCTATGTTGACCGCTTTCGCGCCCAAGCCACCAAGGCAAAACAAGCACAAAGTCGTTTAAAAGCACTGGAGCGAATGGAAAGCATTTCTGCTGCCCATATCGACTCACCCTTTCATTTTAAATTTTTCCAGCCTGAGCGTGTTTCCAACCCTTTAATTAAGGTTGAAAAAGCCAGTTTAGGCTACGGTGATAAAGTGATTCTGGATGCCGTCTCGCTATCAATAAAACCGGGTGACCGACTTGCCCTGCTAGGCCCTAATGGTGCGGGAAAATCGACCTTAATTAAACTATTGGCCGGACAAAACTCCGCGAACACAGGCTCTATTGATTCCGCAGAAAGTTTGAAGATAGGCTACTTTGCTCAACATCAGCTGGAACAACTGGACCCTAATGCCTCACCCTTATTACATTTACAGCGTTTAGATAAACAAGCAACAGAGCGGGGCTTAAGAAACTTCCTGGGTGGCTTTGGTTTCCATGGCGATAAAACCATCGAGGCTGTTGCGCCTTTTTCGGGTGGGGAGAAAGCCCGCCTTGTTTTAGCTATTTTAGTGTATCAAAAACCAAACTTATTATTACTTGATGAGCCCACTAACCATTTAGACATTGAAATGCGCCATGCATTGAGTAGCGCCTTACAAGACTTTAGTGGTGCGATGATTATCGTCTCCCATGATCGGCATTTATTACGCACCATTACCGATCAATTTCTGCTGGTGGCCGATGGGAAAATCACCCCGTTTGATGGTGATCTAGAGGATTATAGCGCTTGGGTTAAAAATCAAAATAGCCTTTCTAGCACAGCAAGTGGGCCATCTCAAGTAAGTAACAGCTCACGCAAACAGCAAAAGAAAACTCAGGCTGAAAACCGTCAGCGGCAAAAAAGCCTACGTGATGCATTAAAAAAAGCCGAAAAGAAAATAGATCAGCTGAACAGTAAAAAAAGCAGCCTCGAGGCGCAATTAGCCGACAATAAATTATATGAACAGGACCAGAGGGAACTGCTCGCTACATTACTTAAAGAAAAGAAAAGCCTTGATGAGATGCTCGATGTCGCTGAGGAAGCTTGGCTGGCAGCACAAGAGGATATTGATGCCCTTGAAGCTATTTAGCCGCTAGATAGGCTTTCTTTTACGCCATATTCTGATTTAAGTTAGAATAGGCGTTTAATTTCGCTGCTGTCTAAAAGCATTATGTTCATTTAAAAAACTACAACAGACACGCTTACATTACTACAAGGAAACATCATGGAAAAAATCAAGTGCGCCATCATCGGCTCTGGGAACATTGGAACCGACCTCATTTACAAAATTCAGCGAAGTCAATTCCTTGAACCGGTTTGGATGGTCGGCATTGACCCCGACTCTGAAGGCCTTTCTCGAGCCAAAGACTTAGGGCTAAAAATCACCTCAGACGGTGTTGATGGATTGTTGCCGCATGTATTAAAAGATAATATTCAAATAGCCTTTGATGCGACCAGTGCTTATGTTCATGCTGAGAACAGCCGAAAGCTTAATGAATTAGCCGTGTTAATGATAGATTTAACACCCGCTGCGATTGGTCCTTTATGTGTGCCGCCCGTTAATTTAAAAGATCACACCGAAAAGCTAGAAATGAATGTCAATATGATTTCGTGTGCTGGTCAAGCCACCATTCCTATCATTAATTCGGTTGTTCAAATTCAATCCGTTGAGTATGCAGAAATTGTTGCCAGTCTAGCGTCTAAATCAGTTGGTTTAGGGACTCGCGCTAACCTTGATGAATTCACTTATACAACGTCTAGCGCGATTGAAACGGTTGGTGGCGCACGAAAAGGTAAAGCGCTTGCGATTATTAATCCTGCTGAGCCCCCGTTGGTTATGCGTAATACTATTTATTGCATTACTGATGACAAGCCAGATGAAGCTAAAATCACTGCCTCAATTCTTGCCATGATAAAAGAGGTTCAAAAGTACGTCCCTGGTTACAAGTTAGTGAATGGCCCTATTTTTGATGATAGAAAAGTATCGGTCTTTATGGAAGTAGGCGGCTTAGGCGATTACTTACCTAAATATGCAGGCAACCTAGATATTATGACCGCTGCTGCCACGCGCACAGCCGAAATGTTTGCCGAAGAAATTCAATCTGGAAAAATTACATTAACACCGGTAGAGGCAAAATAATGACACAAAATACTAAAAAACTGAGCTCACTCCACGGTCGAAAAGTTATTTTGCATGACATGTGCCTACGAGATGGGATGCATGCAAAGGCTGAACAAATTTCTGTTGAACAAATGGTCACCGTTGCAACCGCTTTAGACGATGCGGGTGTTCCTTATATTCAAGTCACTCATGGTGCTGGATTAGGCGGCAACTCGTTACAACATGGCTTTGCATTAGCCTCTAATGAAGAATATATTTCTGCGGTCGCCCCCTTAATGAAGCAGGCAAAAGTATCTGTGTTGCTTATTCCTGGGCTTGGCACCATGAAAGAGTTACAGTCTGCCTATGATGCAGGTGCACGAAGCGTTCACGTGGCCACCCACTGTACCGAAGCTAACACTTCACCCCAGCATATGGCTTTTGCCCGTGAGTTAGGCATGGATACAACAGGCTTTTTAATGATGGCGCATCTCAATGATGCAAAAGGCCTAACCGAACAAGCCTTATTGATGGAGTCTTATGGCGCACAAACAGTTTATTTAACTGACTCTGCTGGCTATATGTTACCTGCTGATGTGACTGAGTGCATTTCTGCATTAAGAGACTCACTAAAACCTGAAACAGAAATTGGTTTTCATGGTCACCACAATTTAGGCATGGGTATTGCGAACTCCATTGCTGCCATTGAAGCAGGTGCTAGCCGTATTGATGGCTCTGCAGCCGGTTTAGGTGCAGGTGCTGGTAACACGCCGCTTGAGGTTTTTGCAGCCGTTTGTGAACGAATGGGCATAGAAACGGGAGTGGATTTATTTAAACTGATGGATGTGTCAGAAAACATTATCTTACCGATGATGGATCATGTTATCCGTGTTGACCGCGAGTCATTAACCCTAGGTTATGCCGGGGTCTACTCTACCTTTTTATTGCATGCAAAGCGTGCGGCTGAACGATTTGGTATTCCTGCTCGTGATATTTTAGTTGAGCTTGGACGCCAAAAGATGATTGCTGGGCAAGAAGATATGATTGTTGACACCGCCATGACAATGGCAAAAAAACGTGGCATCGCTATTAAATAATAATACGGCAACAGGCCTTGCAGTAAATTGCAGGGCCTGTTTTCACCCATAAAGGCATTTATAGAGCGGACAAGCTATGAGCACACAACAAGCCAACAACCCTTTGCACGGTTTAACCCTGCAATCTATTTTAGAGAACTTAGTTGAACATTATGGCTGGGAGCGGCTTGCTCAACAGATAAACATACGTTGCTTTGATACCGATCCGTCCGTTAAGTCTAGCCTCAAGTTCTTACGTAAAACCCCTTGGGCAAGAAAAAAGGTGGAAGATTTATACTTAGCCACTCAAAAAACGGTTTGGAAAAGCCAATAAATTAGCGCGGCTTGTTAAATATAGCGATCCATATTAGCAATAAAAATAACACTGCCGCCAAACTAGATAAGACGAGTAAGCCCTCTGCCATCGTAATACCAAATAATAGCTCTGGCGTATACCCACAGCTGCTGTGTACTTTGAATATAAATGGAAACCATTGATCCAGCGCTAACCAAGCTGGAAGCCCTAGGTTAAAGCTGCAACTGCCCATTATAAGGCCTCGCTCTACGCCCAGTAGTTCTAATGATCGCTCAATAAGGGCTGCGCTATTCACTAATAGCGCCACCAAGACTACCACCCTTGCCCATAAGAACTGTCTAATAAGGTAGCCACAGCCTAACAATAGTATTAGGCTCGCAAGCAATATCCTCACGTGAATACAAACCACACAAGGTGGTTCATTCAATTGGTACTGGTAATATAAAGCGATGACTTCCATCGCAAGGCATAACCCTATTAATAGCAGCCAAATGGCTCTATAACGTGTATCGAATAGCTGTGTTAATGTATTGTTGAGCATATTAAGACCGCTTTAAAAATATAGCCCCCACCATAAATCAACTGTATTCATACCACAAGCCAGCTATAGGCCGTACCATTGACCTTATTCTGCCGGTAGTGCCCAAGGCACACTTAACCGTCCATCTTTAAACATGGCTTGAATATCTTTCTTTAACACCTTGCCCGTTAGGCCTTTCGGCAGGTCATCCACTAATACCATATGTTTGGGCACTTCAAACTTAGCCATTTTCGATTTACTAAAGGCGAGCACTTCGTCAAAATCGAAATCCCCTACTTCGGTTGGAATCACCAATGCCACAACCGCTTCATCCCAATCTGGGTGAGGCACCCCGACCACGGCTACTTCTCTAACCTGCGGATGTTCGTCCAATACATTTTCAACCATGCTTGGGAATACGTTGGCTGAACCAGTAATAATAAGGTTATTCTTGCGGTCGGTTAGGTATAGAAAGCCTTCTTCATCAATGTAGCCCATGTCGTTGGTACATAACCAACCATCTTGAAGCGCCTCTTTGGTTTGCTGTTCCAAACCTAAATAACCAATCATAAGCGTATCTGATTTGACCCAGACTTCGCCGGCACTTCCTGCGGCGCAGACCTTGTTATTTTTATCACGAATCTCAACATCAAAGTGTAGGGCGGGCCGTCCACATGAGCGCAATAAATGCTCCTCCCCATTCAGCCCTCTTAGCGTGTCTTCAGGCGGCATAATGCTAATCCAGCCGCCTGTTGTTTCAGTTACGCCATACATTTGCGCCAAGTCACACTTAAACACCTCAGCCGCTTTACGTATCAATTGTGGTGTTGTCGGTGAGGAGCCATAGGTAATAAGCCTAACCGTTGGCAACTCTACTTTATCTTTTTGCATAATTTCAATTAAACGGCGCATCATAATCGGCACCATAATTGTTACCGTTACTTTAAAGCGATTAATATCGTTAAAGTAACGCTGTACCTCAAAATCTCCCTCGGGTAGAACCACCGTCATACCATTAACACTGTTCATGGTAATAAGAACAAAGGTTATCCATGCTGATGATGTCGGCGCATACCAAACATCACTTGGGGTTAGGCCCATATTTAGCACCGTGTTTATCATCGCTTCCCTTAACCCAAGCTGAGACAACATAACGCCTTTAGGTGAACCTGTTGTTCCTGAGGTATAACTTAACGCAGCCATATCGTGCCCATCAATAGCAGGGCTATCAACCAGCCCATCACTTGCGGCTAACAGAGTTTCGTAATCGTAAGGGAGCGAATGTTCACCACCATAACCAATTAAAATAACGCCTTCCTCAATGAGCTGTTTTGGCAGGTGCCCCATTAAGTCTACGCAGTTTGCTTGAACCATGATCACTCGTGTTTCTGAGTCGTGGATCACATGTAACATTTCTTTCGGTGAGAAGCGCCAGTTGATACCGACCCTAGGGGTGCCAAGTTTCAAACAACTATGAAAATGCTCATACACTTCTATGTGTTCGTGTGACAATATAGCCACCACATCCCCTTTGCTAACCCCTTTATCTTGCAAGGCTTTAGCAAACAGGTCGGAGCGCCTATTCAGGTCTTGCCAAGTAATGGCCCGCTCACCTTCATAAAAAGCAATTTTTTTGGGCATGGCTTTCGCCGCTCGAACTAAAAAATCTCTTACTAGCGCTGTCATGATTTATCTCCATCCGTTACCTGAAAGTACAAGAGTTCATTTTTATCTATCGTTTTATAGCAGGCCCTAACGGACGAACCAACGTTATACTCTTGACCAGAATTTGTTTCTATATGCCCCATCACACGTGGCCCCTCGTCTAACTCAACCAATGCCACTGTGTAAGGCACTTTGTCATCATAGTAAGGGTGAAAGCTTCGGTGAAAGACAACATAACTATAAATAGTGCCTGTGCCTTTTGCTTCAACCCATTCAAGTTGATTGCTTCCGCAATGATCACAGGTAATACGCCCCGGCGCTTGAAATGTTTTGCAGGCAAGGCATTGCTGAATCAATACTTTATGCTGCTGCATGCCTTTGTAAAAGGGCTTAGCAACATCCGGTACCACCGGCCAAATCACGCCTTCTTTTGGATATTCCATAATGCCCTCTATTGGCCCATAATTAAAGCGGCATGAAACTGCATTCTGCCGCCATAACCGGTTACTAACATATTATCTAGTTGGCTAAGTTGCCGCTCACCAGCCTTATTACGTAACTGCATAATCGCTTCTGAAACGGGTGTCGCCCCTTGCATATAGTAGGATGACAAATGACCGCCTCCTGTATTGACTGGCAGTTTTCCACCGGGGCCTATACCATTTTCAGCAATAAACTCACCGGCTTTTCCTGGCAAACAGAAACCATACATTTCAAGGTTAACCAAGGTTGAAATGCTGAACGCATCATAAAACTCACATGCGTTAACATCACTCGCGGTAATGCCGGCCATTTTATACGCTGTTTCACCGGCCAACCGTGCGCCTGTCTCAATTTCTGGCTGAAAACCACGCCTATTAATATTGCCGGCATGCCCCTGTCCCATCCCATAGATATACGCCGCAGGCTGAGGGTGATCCTTAGCAACGCTGGCTTCACTAACAACAACGGCAATCGAGCCATTAACAGGGTAAGCACAATCGAGCATTCGTAGAGGTTCCACCAACCATGGTGATGCATGATGGTCCTCTAATGTCATCGGTTTACGTATTTTTGCTAATGGGTTTAGCATGGCCCACTGCCTATTGGCTATCGCCACGGCTGCAAAGTCATCGGTTGTCCGGTCATAAACTGCTAAGTAACGCTGAGCGGCCATGGCATAAGCAGCAATCGCACTGTAAAACCCATTGGCCACCTCTATTCCAGTCTGCCCCATCATTGGCATTGCAATGGCAAAGGACTCGGCCGCTGAAATATCAGGTCTTAGTGGAGTATCCGCAAACACGCACACAATTTTTTTCGCTAAACCTGATTGAATAGCCATTGTTGCTTGCTGCAAGGTTTGCACCATGGAGCTACCTTCTGCTTCAACTACATTCAGCAAGTTTAAGCGGCTTAAGCCCGCATAGTCCTGCAAGTCCATGGGTAACGCAGACAAGTCTTCTATTGGGCTTTTATTAATGAGCAGGCCATCAATATCTTGATGTGTTAACCCTGCATCATCAATGGCTAGTCCAATAGCCTCTACCGCAAGTTGCCATGACGCAACCGTGTAATCACGCCGTAGCTCCGTCATTCCCAGCCCAATAACAGCCGATAAGGGGTTCCTATTCATAGACTAAATCAGAAAAGACAAGGTTGATATTGGCTCTTCCGCATTCACTAATACAATCTTTTTACTGTGTATTTGGAAGCTATCGCCTTTTCTACTAACAACGTAGGTGTATCGCCCAGACCAAATTCTGAAGCTATGTGTGGACTGAATAGAATACTCAGGCAAATAGAAGTTAGCTTCTACCCTAAATTTATCATCCGTATCACTAAAAAACTCGTAATTTGAAATCACTCGTCGCATGCCAGAAATAGGCACTTGGCTAAAGCGATTACCGGTATTTAACTGTTTAATTCTCGTGGTGAGCCTTGAATAGTTATCATATAGGTGTGAGGCTTTATGCGCTGGATCGTCACCGTCTTTGAGTGGCACCCAATAAACGGCATCCTCCGCCCATAAGTCATACCATGCCTGATATTGACCTTCATCTGCGTATTTAGCTTCTTGAATAACGAACGCTTCAAGCTCTCTTGTTACCTCAAATGCTACTTGCTTACTCATGCTACTTCTCTCCCAACATCATTGAGCGATAATGGTGCCAAAACCCTCTGTTAGACGTTTCATCACTCATCCGAGACTCTTTAACACCATCTTCTCTAACAATCTCTCGATCCATTCCTCGGCTTAAATCACACCATGGTGTACCTGCTTGAAGTGACTTTTGAGCCCTTTCAGCAATGGTTGCATCATCTGCCAATAAAAAGGCTGCTGGGCCCAATGCGCCCTCACTTTGCCTTAATAATTTAAAGTTCAACTCTGGCACACCTTTTAAAAACATCGGTGTACTCCACTGCACGCAAGAGTTAACGCTGGTGGGTTGAAAGATAACAATGTTCATTTCTGCTAGAAATAAGTTGGGGAAAATACAAGAGTGCGGTGGGCCATCGAACATCCGCCTCTCGCCCTCTTCTTCGCCATAAGCTGCATGCATTTTTTCAACATAAGATTTTGATTTTTCAACCGTGGAACCAAGCCAATCTAATGTATTTACGTACCCTGCGGCAAAATCAATTTCTGTGTGTCCATTGCCCCAATCTCTGATCACGCCTTTATTGGTATCTTCACCACCTACAAATTCGTTATATTGAGAAGGAATTACTTGAACAAATGATTGGTGAACATAGTTGACGTGATAGCCATCAGTGTCATTTTCTGGAAGCATTTTCCAGTTAGCATCAAATTTTTGACGTACCCAGCCACCTGTTAAATCAACCTCTCCTTCTGGTGATAAATTACACGCACGGTCGATTAACTTTTTCCCATTTCCTAAATAATCATCAAAACTGACCTTAGGTTCCTTAAAGCACGCAAAAACAAACCCGCGATAACTGTCAGTGACTAGCTTCTGTAAACCATGATCTTTTTTGTCTTTTGTAAAGCCATCGGGATAAGGAACATCCAATAGGTCACCATTTAAACCAAACACCCAACCATGGTACAAACATGAAAAGTTACGCTTATTGCCATCCATCTCATTGCATAAATTGTTGCCACGGTGACTACATCGGTTCACCAACACATTGACAGTGCTCTCTTTGTCTCGAACCATTATCACAGCTGATCGGCCTATGTCTCTTGCAACAAAGTCTCCTGCTTTCTTTATTTCACTTTCATGCCCAATATAGACCCAGCTACTATAAAAAATGGCTTCCAGCTCTTCTTCGTATATCGCTTCATCTGTATACATTGAACCGTGTACTTTGTCCGCCTGAATCAAATGCTTATAATCAATGCTCGCTGACATATCTATCTCCTTTATTTGTCGCATCTCTCAACTTCTCAATCAACAGTGCTTCGTTCATATAAAATAATTTATTTATCTGCAATAACAGCCCGCTCGACAAATCTTTCTGGCAGCTTTCCGGCCATAGCATAGGGAACAATGTCTGCTGTGTCGTAAAACTCTTCAATAATCGGGTGCATAATTTTTCGCCAAAGCGGTGGCACCATCGTAACGAATAGAATATTCAAATACCCTAAAGGTAAGCGCGGTGCTTTATCCATTACCCTTAATATTTGGTAGGGCCGCCCGACATTTGCATGGTGGTCTGAGTGACGGTCAATTTGACACATAAAAAAGCTGCTGATAATCATGCTGTCGTCCCACGCATGTTCTGGGCGAACCTTTTCATAAGTGCCATCAGCATTCTTTTTACGCATTAAGCCATAGTGTTCTGCAAAATCAGCCGTTGCTAATAGCATGCGCGGAAATAAATATTGCATGATAAATAGCGGTAAAGCTATCCAACCAAACAAGTAAACTAGCAATGAAAACCATGACACTTGTGCGATGGTTATTTTGACCATTTTATTATCAAGGCTTAACCAACCAGCCCCTTTTTTAGCTAAACGTTTAGCTTCTACCTTCCAGGCAATGGCTGACTTTTGGATCGTGCTTCGTAACGCAAAACGCCAGAAGTTTTCACCATATGCTGAAGTAGCTGGGTCTTCTGGTGT
>ERZ1027208.652-NODE-652-length-12666-cov-11.169217_pt1 | contig 12666 bp, 11 predicted proteins | sample MGYA00520867_ERZ1027208 | MGnify/ENA primary metagenome ERZ1027208 (study PRJEB33311, sample SAMEA4378413) | marine metagenome | biome: Marine biome; feature: Fjord; material: Water | collected 2014-07-20T08:00:00Z/2014-07-... | depth 75 m ...
CCAAACACTTTAAGAAGTTTCTCTACTTACTGCCTAATGGGTTTTCATACCCCACCACCTCCACCATGGCATTTTTTCGTTCTGCACTACCTGTTGCCTACATCCCAATACACGCCGGAAAGCGTGATGGGAAAAGTAAAATAAAGCTCTTAAACGACGGCTTACGCTTCTTTGTTATTATTTTAAAAATTGGTGCACTTTTTTCACCAATGAGATTATTTTTACCGATCAGCGTACTGTTTTTTTTATTAGGCGTTATCAACCATATTGACAACTACCTTTCATCTGGAACGTTTAGCAATGGCAGTTTATTGCTATACACATCATCTGTGTTCATTTTCTTGATGGGAATTTTATCTGAACAAATATCATCGTTGCATTATAGAAATACCGACAAAGAATAACGACGCGCCCACTATCATTAAACCTTAATGAACCCGACAAGCCCGTTGAAAGTATTGATGCTAACATCAAGCTACCCTAGGGGTGATAGCGACAATAGTTCGGTGTTCTTGCGTTACCTTGCAACCAGTCTGGTCCAACAACAGGTAGATGTTCACGTTTTAGCACCTGATCACCCACTTGTTAACAATACAGAGCTAGATACAGGTGTAAAAAACCACTGGTTCCAGTACCTTCCCAAACAATGGCAACGACTTGCTTACGGATCTGGCATCCTGCCAAATTTAAAAAGAAACAAACTACTCTACCTACAGGTTCCTTTTTTTCTAACAGCCATGTTTATTTCGCTATTTTTCTTATGTAGAAAAATAAAACCTGATGTTATTCACGCGCATTGGATAATCCCCCAAGGATTTATAGCCATCATTGTTGGTAAGTTATTAAACATACCCGTTATTGCTACCGCTCATGGTGGCGATGCTTTCTCGCTCAACACAAGCCTCCTTGGACGCTTAAAAGGGTTTACGTTAAAGCACTGCCACGCTTGGACATCCAACACATCCGCTACTGCAAACGCTTTCGGCCAATCAAGCCACATACCAAAACCCGTCATTATTCCAATGGGCGTAGATATTGAGCACTTTCAATCAGGCAATCCTGATAAATTATTAGAGCAAGAAAATAAAAAAATCATTTTATTTGTTGGGCGACTCGTTGAAAAAAAAGGCGTCAAATACCTTCTTGAAGCTTTTTCAACACTGCCATTAAAAACACAAAAAACCTCTGTCTTATGGGTTATTGGAGATGGCGATGAACGTATGCTGCTTGAACAACAAGCAAAGCAGTTAGGCATTACAAACATAAGGTTTTGGGGGCAAATACAAAACAAACAACTCCCTGACTATTATGCTGCAGCAAGCATTTTTGTAGCGCCATCGGTCATCGATTCAAAAGGCGACACAGAAGGCCAAGGGGTTATTTTATTGGAGGCAATGGCGAGTAAAACGCCTATCATAGCTACAACTGTTGGTGGGATACCGGAAGTTATTACGCATGGTAAAACTGGGGTGCTGGTTCCACCTAATGATTCAAGTGAGTTATCAACGGCTATTCAAGGCATGCTCATCAATAAAAAACTCTCTGATAGCTATATGGCCAACGCACTATTTGAAGTGAATAAAACATATTCATGGAAAACCGTTTCTCAGCAGTTCATTTCAGCATTTGAACACATAAAAAAGCCTATTGTTGAGCGTTAGTTGTATCCAATACCTCTTGAAATAAATCTTTGTACCCACAAACCATTTTCTCTAAGGTAAACAAGCGCTCCACCTTTTCTCGGTTATATTCACCCATTTCTTTACGCAAACTTTCATTGTCAGCTAACTGATTAATCTTATCTGAAAAGTCATCAATATCGCCAAAACCACATAAAAAACCACCGCTTCCATTATCAATTAACTCCGGAAGGGACGAACAATTTGTTGCTACAACAGGCAAGCCACAAGCCATAGCCTCTGCAGCAGCCAAACCAAAGCCCTCTCTCACTGTTGGGAATAATAAAATATCTGCCGATTGATACAGCGTAGGCATATCTTTATAAGACACACGCCCAACATTAACCAATCGCGGGTGCTCAGCTAATGCTCCCGCACCACGCAAACCCGAGGTATACAAAATAGAAACATTTGTATTTAATTTATTTAGAATAGGCAATAGCCATTGTGCACCTTTTCTGCTGCTTAAGTTCCCGCTAAAGAGCACCTTAATCTCACCATTAGCTCGTATATTGCCTAAGGAAGGGGTGAACGACGATTCATCAATACCGTTATAAATGACTCTAATTTTTTTATTAACTCCCAACTCATGCTTAACTAAATCAGCCGTAAATTGACTAACAGCGGTCATCTCATCTGCAAGACCCAACGCTTTGTTGGTAAACCACTTTAAATCCGTTTGATAGTGAACATTCTGCACCTTACTGCTGTAAGTATGCATAAAGGCATCTAAAACATAGTTATGAAACGTTAGTACCAGCGGCACTCCCCTTTGCTTATGAAAACAAGCATAGTCTGGCGTCGTATGGATAATACTCGGTTTTGATTTCCGCCCTAATGGCCATAAACTTAATGGGAAGAGTGTACGGTAAGGGTGATAAGGAAGCACATGGTAGTTTTTTATACTCTGTTCTATATTTTTATGAATAATATACGCACCATTACCAGAAGCAATCGGGCTGACGTATTTTATATCGTCTATAGGCATATACTAACTTTTCACCATTACGCTATTAAAACAAGCTGCTAGTTGCTTCGTTAAATTCTTTCTCTCATAAAGCTTTTCATACTCTGGGTCTATCGACTCTGTACTTTTCAAACTGCTAACTACCCACCTACCATGTAGACTAATTATCGCTTTAACAACATCTACTACATTTGTTGAATTAACACTTTCAGAATCAGCGACAAATCTCTTAATTAAATCTTGATTATCACCTAATGGCCCAATTGATAAAACTGGAAGCTCCGTACGTACATAGTCATATGTTTTACTAGCAATGGAAGGGTAAGAATTTAGAGCACTTTCTTGATAAAGCACCAGCACATCATGTTGAAACATTTGGTGGATTACATCTACATGCGGTATTTGTCCCTTCAATATCACAATATCACCTAATTCTAGCCTTTCAACCTCATTACTAAGGCTTTTTGGCTGTTTCCCATAAATAATTAGTTCAATATCAATTTGCCTCCTAACCTTATCGATTGCCTCAAATAATAACGTTGGAGTTCTACCGCAAACACCAAATCGTCCACAATAAAGTAGCCTCATAGGTCTTTTCCGAGAGCGTTTTAGATTTATCTTTCTACCACAAAAATCATCTTCGTCATAACCATTCGGAATCCAGCTCATCTTTTTAGCATACTGTGGATACAAACTTTGATAGCCCTTATGAACGGTGGGAGTATTGAGAATAATCCTATCAGCATTGCCAAAAGTATATTTTTCAATCTTTGGAAAGATATATTTATAAACAAAACGTTTCAACCTGCTCCCCTCTTGATTCGGATCAAGAGACCACGCATCTCTAAAATCAAGAATTAAAGGGATATTAAGCCTTTTTTTTAAAAAAATACTGGAAATAATTTGCGGGAAAGGCGGACAGGAAACATATATCAAATCAACCCCTCTTACTACCTTAAGTTTCAACCAAATATTCAAAGCCCAGCCATATGGAACCACATGGTATGGTCTGTCATATGGTGTTAGAGACTTTACTCGGACAACATCTGAGTGAGTTTCAGGCTCATTACAATTATCAACCTCCTTAAGGGCTACAACTTTCGCACCCCAATCAAAATCACTTAAATGTTTGATGAATTTTTCTGATCGAACGCTACCTCCGATTTCTTCAGTCGGTGGAAAGTGATAAGCAATAAATAAGGCCTTTTTCATTACAACTCCTCCGTGAGGCTTACTTTATTTTGATTCTTAAATTTCAAGCTGGACGAGCCCGTGATTTTTAGCTTCTATATAACTCCAAGCCCATAATTTAACAAAAAAGCTGGCTGACCATATGATATTCCCCAGGATTATTAGACCATTACACATCAAGCCACCCAGGTGCTTTTAATAGACCTGCAACATTATATGATCCGCCACTTACTTCTAATAAAGCGCCGAAACAAAAAAACTATAGAAACTATTTTCACCTCTATCGAATACTGCCTCACGGTACGTAGCAAGTTACGTTGGTAATGTTTTTTTTTGCATATGTTTTTTAAAAAACGATTATATCGCATAATAGCTAAAAAACGCGCACGGATCACTTTTTTACTTTTCTGCTTTGTTAACGAATTACTCCCTTCAGTAATCAAATAAATATTATCATCATAAGCCTTTATTCTCTTTGCAAAAAAACCTGACTTCAAAGAAAACATAACATCATTAGCCGCAATACAATCATCAAACTGAATGTTGTTTTCCTGGAGGAAATGAACATTCAACACCTTACTACAAGGTGAGTAATACTGGTAGCGGATGGTTTCGTCGCCATTAGCCAAATAGTTTTTTACTAACTTTTCATATAGTTTATGCCGTTGAGACTCCTGCCCCACCTTCAAGCCCTCATCAAAGGAGCTCACCGGTGAAAAATATATAACATCAGCATTCTTATTTTCAAGCAGTTTTTCTCTTAGAATTTGACCTGTACCTTCTAAGAACCAATCATCGGCATCAGCAAATAAAACCCACTTGGTATGACACACATTCAACCCAATATTACGAGCAACCCCTGCTCCTTTTTGAGGCGTCCCATTATGAAGTAACTGAACATGTGAATAGTTCGACACAACCGCCTTCAAACCAGCCCTGACAGTCGAGTTACTTTTATCATCAACAACAACAACACGCATCCCCATAGATACAGTGCTAGATAACATTCTTTCTAGGCCCTTCAAGTTATCGAAATGAGGGATTATTACAGTTGCATCTAAATTAGAATTATTCACCTTTTAACACCATACCCGTTAAATTAAACAAAAGGTCTAAATTTTTTCATCGTAAATCCTTTTTTATTTTAAATGAGAGCATTTTCGGTTAATCATAAATACATTATCTTTTGCGCGCTCATATGCATAATATATTTCTTACGCTCCCATGAGTTAAAAGCCAGGGGGTTACTCACTTAGACGTAGCAACCTACGTATCAAACTAACCCTATTTCTTTAGTGACGGTACTTCCATTGCTTATCAAAATAACTTAATTTCATTCTCCCAAAACAGACCAAACCTCTTCCCACATCCTCTCAGATTGAACCTTTAAATTTTTAGAGTTTCGCAGGATAGTTGCTTTAATTTTTTCTTTTGATTGAATTTCAATAAGCATATCCAGTTTTTTATGTAACTCCTGTTCTGAACAGTTAACATCCAATAACCCTTCTGAAAAACCATAATCATCAAATAGTATCTGGTATTTGTGGCTCCAACCCGTGCCTAAAGAAGGCACTCCTTGGCTCAAAGCACTAACCAGACCATGAAACCTACTACCGATAGTTCCCTCGCACCTACCTAAAATTCCTTTTATTTTTAATGGATTTGTTTCGTTAACAACCGGCAAAGAGCCGCCAACAGCTTTATTCATCGCTTCAGCTAGCATTAGATCATTTGCACCTTCATGCACTAATATAAAAGGTTTCTGCCCTTTATCCAGCAAATATTTCACACATCTGATCATAAACGGCAAATACGCTTCACTTTGTTCATTTGATGTTTTATCAACCATACGAGAGTTTGGCACCAAACAGAACTTACAATTCGTAGTATCAAAATCTTTTGGTACTTCTCCCTTAATAAGGTTTGTAAAATCAGGGGCTATTTTAAAACTCGAATATTCTCCAACAACATCGACAAGGTATTCATAAGAGGTTCTTTCTCTAGCAAACACTAACTCCGCATTACCAATTGCTTCCTTTATATATTGCTGGATTTCACTTCCATTAAATGGACCAAACGCTTGTGGCAATAGTATTACAGTCGTACCATTCTTTTTCCAACGCTTACTGGATTTAGCAAGCTCTTGTGAATTCATTACCCCCCACTCATCGCCATATGAAAAACCAGCTGCATCAATCACAATATCTATATCAAGATCATCTACAATTCCAAGCTTTTTTTTAATTCCGCAAGGGACTAGCTTAAAAAGCACTCCTAATTGAAACCCTAATATAGAAAGTCGTGGCTTTTGATAGAGGCCTAATAAAGCACGTTTTTCATATGGGGCATCAAAGCGTGCTTCCATTACAAACTTTGCATCCGGATACTCTTGTCTCATTTTCTCTAAAACAGCATGGAGCATTAGCTCTGCACCTTTATTAACAAAACCCGCTTTTCTGATCTCTATTAGTATTTTCCCATCCAACATTATGAAACCTTTTTAATTAATAGCTCTGATTTTTTCTTTTGTGAGTAGGGAATCCCGCCTTTACCTTCACCGTAGCCAACTGACATCAACATAATGGGACGCTCATAACTTTCAAGCCGAAGTAACTTTTCCATTTTCTTCTCTGCGCTTTCTATATCTGGCCAGTTAATAGAACAAGTCGCAAGCCCAAGAGTTTCAAACGCTAGCATCAATTGCATCGCAGCCAATGATCCATCAATGTAAATTAAATGCCTGTCACGTTCTTCTGGGTAAGCAGAAAGGTCGCCAACAATAACAATGGTGCAAGGAATATTATCGACCCAACCAGGTGTCCCAACGGCACAGCCTGCAATTTCTACGGCTTTTTCTCTGCTTTCTGACACGTAAAAGGAAAAAGGCTGGCGGTTACACGCCGATGGAGCGAGAGCCGCTAAATTCACTGCCTGTACGACCTTCTCCATTTCAACATCTTTTTCTTCGTACCAACGGACAGAGCGTCGCCTAACAAAGAGTTTATGCAGTTGCTCATAACTAACATCTGCCTGCGGCAGGGAATCAAAAACATAAGGAATAAACTTCTCTTTCGCATAGGTTAACTCAACACTTGCTTGGAATTTCTTACGCGCTTCAAGAATCACATCAGTGCCTTTAACAATACTAAAATATTCAATTAACACATCAGTAAACCACTTCTTTTCGCCCCCATGAGCAGCATTTTCTTTAACATATCTTACGTAAACATCAACAGTCTCCCCGATAAAATCATCAGCAAAAATACTTTTCCTTGGTTGCATGATTAAACCTTTTTCCAGGCGATGAATGTTGCGTCGTAATAAAACTGAACTCTGTCCAGTTTGGGACGTACCCTTATAGTAGGCAGCTTTACCAGCTAACACCGACTGCTGCTCACGATCAAACCCTTTACTAAACAAAAAATACCATATTGAAGCCAGCATATGACTCGATTTAAAAGAAGTTAAAGCCGCCAAGTTTGACATCTTATTCATTTTAGAAATGAATTCTTTCAGCCTCTGCGGTAGTAGCTTTTTAATGATGCTCATCATGCTTCAATATCTCATTTTAAATAACCTAAATACTGTATAACGCAATGGGGACATCAACGACCTTGTCATAACCCAAAACACAAGCCTTGTCTTCGGGTATAGCAATAACGCTAGATAAGATGAGGTAGCATAAGAAGCCAATGTCGCATACGCTGCACCTATACCGCCACACACTGGAATCAACCAGTAATTCAAAGCCACATTAACCAAAGCACCTAGACCTTGAGTGATCAATGAAAACATTAATACATTTTCTATTAGCATCCATTTACTGAAGGCTGCTCGCATAAAAATAAACATTCCGGCCCAAATATGTATTACAAGTACTGGAACAACGGCCTGATAAGCATCCCCGAACATAAAATTCACAGCAGGCTCAGCAAAAAATGATACAACTATTGCAACACCAAATGCTAGCATAAAGAGAAGGTCGTACAATTGCTGAAACCTTTTTTGATATAAACATAAATCAGTCTCTTTTAGCTTTATTAGCTTTGGAAAAAAAGAGGTGACAATAGCGACAGGAACAAAATACCATGCTTCTGATAATGTTACAGCAACTGCATAAATACCGACTTCCTCTGAACTCACAAGCCACTTAAGCATAACTTGATCAATTTTAAGGTAGATCATTGCAAAGATAGAGCCTAAAAAAACCACCCAGCCTTGAGAAATTAACTTTTTAGCTCTACTCAAGGAAAACCGCCATTCCCCTATACTGAGTTTAGACTTATACCTATAAAAAAAAACTAGTAATAGTGCAATCACTGAGGCTTGGATTAAATTAGTTATGGCAAAGAAAGCTAAATCAGCACTAAGGAAAATAAAACCAATTTTTAATACCGAACTTATTAATAAGGCTACAACATTAGAGAACACCATATACTTGGCTTCTAAACGAGATTGAAACCAAAGGTCGATAACATTGAATGGAAGAAATAGTAAAGTAAGTGTAAGTATGGCCAAAACCCAAAACTCATCATTCTTATCACCTTCCGTAAGAAAAATAAAAACGAATAATAGCCCTCCCCCTATACAATACCCAGCTCCCTTTAAAAAGAAGCTGGTACCCATTATCTCATCTCTCACTTCAGGACTTTTAACTAGCTCTCGAACCACTAAACCACTTAAACCAACGTGTCCAGCTATTGCAAAAATAGATACCAATGAAATCGCATAAGCAAAAACCCCAAACCGCTCTGGTCCTAAATAACGTGCAACCCATATTCCCACAAATAAGCCGCATGCCATCCGTAGAATTCTTTCGCCCATTAGCCATGAGGTGTTTTTGAAATACCGCATAAAGCCTTGGTGATTTTTTAGGTTATTAATTTTAGAGGCTATTGTCATAACTTAAAGTTTAATATTCCAATAAACACGCGTACCACCTACTCTTGTAATTATATTTTGTTGCTTTAGCGCATTTAAATGTTTTTTTGTGGCTGATTCGTTAATGCCCAACTGCTGCGCCATGGCTCTATAACTTATTTTATTGTCTTGTTTTATGAGATTAATTATTTCTTGCTGACGAGGTGTTAGCGTGATTGAGCCACCTATTGAGCCACCTATTGAGCCACCTATATTTTCAAGTTGTGACTGGAAGGTGACTCTTAAAAAGCCATCACTAAAATTAAAACTCCGTTGTGGGTAGCTGGCTAAGATTCTGGGTAAGCCTGAACCAAGTTGCTCAAAGCTTAAGTCTTGTCTGTTAGATGTTATTTTGCTGATGGAATTTCGTGTTTTTCTGGCAAAAGGATCTTCTATCATATGGGGTGGCATAGGCTCTGATGCTGAACCGATTCTAATAAAACAGCCTGTTGATGACATACCGCGCTTTTTTAGATAATAGGGTTTTTCATTGCCACTGGCGATAATGGTTTTGACAATCGGTTTATGGTCTTGCTGTTCTAGCACAATATCAAACAGGCCTAAGCATGAAGAGCCAATGTTATTTTTTAGTCTGTCTTTTATTTTTAGTTGAATTACGGCACTGTTTTCAAGCCCTATTGTGTTGCCTTGGGCATTCACCCCGAGGTAAATCAAGCCTCCTGCCGCTGAGTTTAGAAAAGCGATAACTTCCTTTTCTAAATGCTCGGTTATGGTTTGCTTGTATTCTATGCGGTTAGATTCAGTCATTTTCAGTTAATCGTTACCAAATAAATCACGTGTATACACCTTTTGCTGTACATCTTTAATCTCGTTAGATAGGCGATTGGCAACGATAACATCGGCTTGCTGTTTGAACGATTGGAGGTTGTTAACAACTGTTGAATGGAAAAACGTAGGTTCCTTTAAAACTGGCTCATAAACGATCACGTCTACACCTTTGGCTTTTATGCGCTTCATAATGCCTTGTATGGCTGATGACCTGACATTATCTGAGCCGCTTTTCATAACGAGGCGGTAAATACCAACAACCTTTGGCTTGCGTTTTAGAATGGCATTCGCGATAAAGTCTTTTCGGGTTGAATTTGCATCTACTATTGCGCTAATTAAACTATTGGGGACGCTTTGATAGTTGGCTTTAAGTTGTTTGGTGTCTTTGGGTAGGCAGTAACCACCGTAACCAAATGATGGGTTATTGTAGTGATCGCCTATACGAGGGTCTAGGCCTACACCTTGTATGATTTGTTGGCTATTTAGCCTGTGTGTTTCTGCGTAGGTATCTAGTTCGTTAAAGTACGCGACTCGCATGGCCAGATAGGTGTTTGAAAACAGCTTAACGGCTTCCGCTTCGGTTGATTCCGTATGCAGTACGGTTATATCTTTTTTATGCGCACCTTGTTCTAGTAATTGTGCGAACTGCTTAGCTTTCGTAGAGGTGCTTCCTACAATAATGCGTGACGGGTATAAATTATCATGCAGTGCTGAGCCTTCCCTTAAAAACTCCGGTGAGAAAATGATATTTTCATTATTTAGGCTTTGTTTTAGCTGTTTGGTAAAGCCAACGGGTACGGTTGATTTAATAACAAGTGTTGCATTGGGGTTAATGTTTAGAGCTTCCTTGGCTACGTTTTCTACGGTGCTTGTATCAAAAAAGTTATCAGTCGGATCATAATCTGTCGGTGTGGCGATAATTACAAAATCGGCCTGTTGGTAAGCGTTTAGTTTATTGCTCGTAGCGATTAAGTTTAGCTTTTTATGTTGTAAAAAATCACTTATGTCTACATCGCCTATCGGCGACTGCTGACTGTTAATCAATTTGACTTTATCGGCATTTGTATCCAGTAATGTCACTTCATTGTGTTGCGCCAACAAAGTAGCATTTGATAGCCCAACATAGCCTGCACCAACTACTGTAATCTTCATGTTTTACATTATCCTCAATATTGATGCGCTATTTGATAACGGAACATATTTTACGGTAAGGCAAATACAAGCCCCAATAAATGGCATAAATCACTCTCATAAAAGCAGATGTATTATTTTCTAAATGAACTCTCTTTTCTTCCGCAAACCGCTGTTTTAGACTAGGCCAGTCCTGAAGTGAACTAACGCCACCGTCACGCATTACAGACAATATCTCATTTATATATTGTCCTGTTGCACCATGGCGATAAGCCTTCATAAAAAAACTATAGTCCATGCAAATTTTAAAAGTGCTATCAAAGCTTCCTGTTTTTTGAAAAAGCTCCCTTTTACACAAAACACCTTGGTGACAAATCCCTTTAAAATTGATTCTTTTTCCAAAACCACCCGAATGTCTACGAATGCCACCTGTTTTTTTTAGAAAAATCGTATCGAAAATGTAAATATCCTTTTCTTCTTTCATGTATGAAATCGCCACTGAAATGGCATCATGCGACTGAAAGTAATCATCAGCATTTAAAAACATTAGATAATCACCCGTTGCCAACGCAATACCTTTATTCATTGCATCCGCTATGCCTTTATCCGACTCTGATATGTATTTTGTTATTTGGGATTCATTCTGTTTGATGATGCTTAGCGTGTTATCGCCTGAGCCGCCATCGATGACGATGTATTCAATATCACAATTTTTTTGCTCTATGACACTTTTTATGGTTTGCTCTAGGTGCTTCTCCGCATTGAAACAAACTGTTATTACGGATATTTTTGGCATTTTCTATACAACTTGAGCTATTAGTTTATTCAATTAGTATAGAGTAGTTATAGGAGTTGGGCTACTTAGCCCCTTTTTTTCAAGAAACATTTCACTATTTTACTTAAAGGTATTCTAAAACATGCTCCAGAAATACTTCAAGAACCTCTACCAAAGAACAATGGACGAAGCTTATTCTCTTGCTCATACTGAAATGGCAAATGCACTTAAAGCAGCAAAATCGACATGTTTAGACTGCGGCGCACATAATGGTTATAAGTATGACACTTTACACACCATAGCCGGGCTAGAACAGGATAACTATCACGGTATTGAATGGAACCACAACTTAGCAATTGAGGCTCAACAAAAAGGTTTAAATGTTATACAAGGTGACCTTAACAAGGCACTCCCTTTTGATGACAATAGTTTCAATTGTGTTTATGGGCTATCGGTTCTTGAGCACCTTTTAAACCCCTGCCAGTTTTTACGAGAAGCACATCGCGTCTTAAAGGAAGGTGGTACATTGGTTATTCTTACACCCAACATCAGTACTTTATTTACAGCCGCTCTCATTTTAATGGGCAAAATGCCATCAAGTGGCCCACACCCCGATTCAGACCAGCTATTAGCACAAGAAGAATTATTTAAGGTAAGCAGCGAAGGCTTAATTCATGATACTGAAACTGACACACCTGTACACCGTCACTTAGTCATTTTCAGCTACCGGGTGTTAATGTCTTATATAAAGATGGTTGGTTTTAAAGATGTTAAAGGGCATGGCTTTGGTCTTTACCCCTTCCCTAATTTTATGCAACCAGCTTTAGAGAAAATTGACCCTTACCATTGTCACCAGATGGTTATTGTTGCCCAAAAGTAACCACCTACAAACTGATGGGGTTACGTCTTGTATTCAAGCGTAAATGTTTGCAAGCGTATCAAAAAAAGGTAACTGTCCTAGCAACACCTCCTCCCTGTGATTTATCCCAAGTAAGCATAAATTCCGCCGCGCCCAAGCTGTAGTTTTTTAACGTGTGACATGCAACAACTACGGCAGGTATTAACCGGATTATGTTAACTACTGCTAATCCAACGCTATTTATGTCTTTAAACTACTGCAACAAGTATACTTTTCAACTATTATTAGACGTACTCGTACAAAAACCATTCAGTGAAAGGATTAACTTAATTTAACATGGCCGTACCCAGCGATA
>ERZ1027208.654-NODE-654-length-12650-cov-19.444938_pt1 | contig 12650 bp, 14 predicted proteins | sample MGYA00520867_ERZ1027208 | MGnify/ENA primary metagenome ERZ1027208 (study PRJEB33311, sample SAMEA4378413) | marine metagenome | biome: Marine biome; feature: Fjord; material: Water | collected 2014-07-20T08:00:00Z/2014-07-... | depth 75 m ...
CCATTATCTCGATTTCCACACGGCTTTAAATAACGCCTCAAATGATGAAATTGTCACATCTGCCGCTACCGCCCAAACGGCTAATTACCCTCCACATGCTCGCACCCCACAAAACACCAAACCATAACACCACCACCACCACCGCCACCACCGCCACCACCAGCACCAGAAGTAATTGATGTTGTTGAAGATGAGGAAGAAGTTGAAGAAACGGTAATTGAATCTACTGAAACAACACAAGAAGAAGAAATTGTTGAGGTAGAAGAAGTAGAAATCGAAGAGATTGAAGAGGATGTAGAAGTTTCTTTTGCGGTAATCGAAAATGTTCCAATTTTCCCCGGATGTGAAAGTGGAAGCAATGAAGAGAAGAAAAAATGCATGTCAACTAAAATAAATCAATTAGTTGCAAGGAAATTTGATACTGATTTAGGGCAAGAGCTTGGATTAAGTGGTAAGCAAAAAATAAGTGTATTTTTTACTATAGACAAAGTAGGAAACATTGTAAATGTTAAAACAAGGGCAACGCATCCTAAGTTAGAACAAGAGGCAAAACGTGTTGTGGGTTTAATACCTCAAATGAAACCAGGTAAACAACGTGGTAAACCAGTTAAGGTAACGTTTTTCTTACCTATTACATTTAATATACAAGACTAAGAAAATTAGTTTTTTTATAATAATTTAAAATCCCGTTACAAATTTTGTAACGGGATTTTGTTTTTGGTATGTTTATTGTGACTTTATCATAATATTAACATTTAAACTATAATTATTATGAAACATTCAAAAGAATGTCACGACATCGTTCGCCAAAACGATAAAAACGTGAAAAAATCACAAAAACATGATGCAAATTTACAAAAAAACTCAACGCTTTACTTCCAGATTGGGTTAATTATGTGCTTGTTGGCAAGCTACACCGCTTTAGAAATGACATTTGCTACTTCATTAGATAGCTTTGCTTACAATGATAATCCAATAGAGGAAGGATTTGAATACACAATGGATGACTTTATCATTGAAACAGATCCAGAACCTATTGAAAAACCAGAACCACAAAAACAACAACCAAAAGAACCACTAGATTTTGATGTTGTAGATAATGACAAGAAGGTTAAAGAAACTTTCGAAGAAGTTTTTAAAAAGGAAGAGTCAAAAGATAAAAAACCAGTACTAAGTACTAAAGATGAGGTTTTAGATGTTAAACCACTCGATGAAGATGTAAGTATTTTAGCAGTTCAAAAGGTGCCAGTATATCCTGGTTGTGAAAAAGAAACTAATAACGAAGGTCGTAGAAAATGTATGTCTGAGAAATTAGGCAAACTTGTTCAAAAGAAATTCGATACCGATTTAGGTGGAGAGTTAGGCTTGTCTGGGAAGCAAAAAATTTATGTTTTGTTTAAAATAAACAGGTCTGGTAACGTAGAAATACTTAATACTAGAGCACCACATCCTCAATTAGAAAAAGAGGCAAAACGAGTGGTTGAAAAAATCCCTGTTATGACACCTGGAAGTAATGATAAAAAACCGGTTAATGTACTTTATACTTTACCAATAATTTTTAACGTCAAAAATTAAACATAGTATTAAAAGTATTGTAAAAGCTGTTGTCAAATTACACTGATAACAGCTTTTTTCATTTTGTCCTTGATTAAAAAATATTATCTTTCGCAAAACTAAAAACCTCTGTTATTGTTATGAAGTACTGCATTTTAGGAATACTTCTTTGTTTTCAATCTATAATCTTCGCGCAAGACATTACAACTTACGAAAAACCACCGGTTTTTGAATCTTGTAAGGACCAAGCCATATCAAATATTAAAAGTTGCTTCGATAATGAAGTCTATAACTTCTTGTATAAAAATTATAAAGTTCCAGAAATAGTTGAAAACGAAAAGTACAAAGGGGAAATTGTCATTCTTTTTGAAGTTAATAAAGAAGGTGTATTTAGGGTTGTATATGTAGATGCAGTTTACAATGAATTAAAAACAGAAACACAACGCGTTTTTGATGAATTCCCAAAAATTGAACCAGCAACGTATAATGGCAATCCGACATTTAAACAATATTCCATTGCTTTAAAAATCCCTTTAGAGAATCAAGTAGCTTCAACTCAAGATTTAGCTGAAAAAGATAAAGAAGAAAATCAACTGTCTGCACTTGAGCAAAAAGCTAAACAAGAGTTCGATAGTGTAAAGGCTTCAATTGTAAAGTATGCTAACAAAGAATATAAAAGCCAATTAAACATTCCGTTTTCGCATAGCAATTATTCAAAATTTGATCGTTCAATAAACCTTATAGGAACAAATAGTCATACAGCCTCAAAACCTTATTTGTATGAAGACGTTTCAGTATATTATGATTTTGAAGCTGCTAATGAAGCATTAAAAAAGGAAACCAATTCTTGGGCTGGTAGAAAATTATGGAATGAGCATTTAGTTCAAGTGCAAAGTAAAGATTACTGGTTTACAATAGATCCAATACTCGATTTGCAACTTGGGAAAGATACCGATGCAGATTTTGGTTCAACATTTAATAATACACGAGGCGCATACATTCAAGGTGGTTTGGGTAGCAAATTTAGTTTTTCAGCTTCAGTTTATGAGAGTCAGGGGCGCTTTGCGCAATATTACAACCAATATGCAGAAAGCTTAAAAGCCTTTGGTCCTGATCCAGCAATAATTCCAGGGCGAGGCATTGCTAAACGCTTTAAAGATGATGCTTATGATTATCCTGTTGCAGAAGCGTATCTGTCATATACACCCGCAAAATTTTTGAATATTCAATTTGGTCACGGTAAAAATTTTATAGGTGATGGTTATCGTTCCTTATTGCAAAGTGATGTATCGAGTCCGTATCCGTTTTTAAAACTGAATACCAAATTTTGGAAAATTAAATATACAAACACTTGGAATTGGTTAAGAGATGTAAGACCGGAAGTGACAGAAGATGGTGCATTTTTAACAAAATATATTGCAAACCATTATTTAAGTTGGAATGTGAGTAAGCGATTAAATATAGGTTTGTTTGAATCTGTAATTTGGACCAATAGTAATGAGCGTGGTTTCGATATTAATTATTTAAACCCAATTATTTTTTACAGAGCTATAGAATTTGAAACTGGCCAAGATGCAGGTAATGCTATTATAGGTTTGTCTTCAAAGTATAAATGGAATGATAATGTAAATTTTTATGGGCAATTTGTTTTGGACGAATTCTCGCTAAGCGATGTTAAAGGTGGAGAGAAAAGCTGGAAAAATAAATTTGGTTATCAATTAGGGGCAAAATATTACAATGCCTTTAAAGTAAAAAACTTGATGCTTCAAGCAGAATACAACCAAGTGAGACCATATACTTATTCTCATAATACTGTTGAATTAAATTACGCACACAATAATCAACCAATGGCGCATCTTTGGGGAGCAAATTTCAAAGAGCTGATTTTAATAGGACGTTATCACCATAAACGTTGGTTAGGAGAAGCTAAGTTAATTTTTGGTTTAAGAGGGTTTGATATAAACGACGAAAACGGCGATAACTTTAGTTATGGAGGTGATATCTATGAAAATTATAACAATAGGCCTTTTGATAGTGGTGTAGAAATTGGGCAAGGCATAAAAACCAATACTATTAACCTTAGTATTCAAGGAGATTATTTAATAAACCTAGCATCTAACTTAAAGATGTTTGCTAATATAAGTTATCGTAATTTTAGTCCTGAAGCAGAAACCGTTTCAGTTTTAAATAATAGCACGGTTTGGTTTAATTTTGGAATTAGAACCGATTTATTTAATTGGTATTTTGATTTGTAGAATTAACTTTTCAAAGTATCTTTGCACCAGCAAAAAAAATGCGTAAAAGCAAAGCAATACTTTGAGTACTACGGCAACTACAATAATAAAACATTCATTAGTTTCAGATTTTAAAGAGATCACGAAAATGCGTTTAGCATTAAGTGTGGTGTTTTCTTCTATTGCTGGTTATTTATTAGGTGTAGATGTTGTAGATTATAAAGTACTTGCTTTACTGGCTTTAGGTGGTTATTTTATGGTTGGAGCTTCTAATGCTTATAACCAAATTATAGAAAAAGATTTAGATGCTTTAATGAATCGTACAAAAAACAGACCGGTTCCTGCTGGAAGAATGTCTGTTAATACTGCTTTTACAATTGCTACAATTTTTACCGTTTTAGGAATAGCCATTTTATACATAATAAATCCGAAAACAGCAATGTTTGGCGCGATTTCAATCTTTTTATATACCTGTGTTTACACACCTTTAAAAACAAGAACACCTTTAGCAGTTTTTGTTGGTGCCATTCCGGGTGCTATTCCTTTTATGTTGGGTTGGGTAGCTGCCACAAACGAATTTGGTATAGAACCAGGAACATTATTTGCGTTGCAGTTTTTTTGGCAATTCCCTCATTTTTGGGCAATAGGTTGGTTTTTGTATGATGATTATAAAAAAGGAGGCTTCTTTATGTTGCCAACAGGAAAGCAAGATAAAGGAACAGCGGTACAAACTATTATGTACACAGTTTGGACTATTTTAGTGTCTATTATACCTGTTTTTGGAGTAACTGGTCAACTAAAACTTTCAATAGTTTCAGCAATTATAGTTTTATTTCTTGGGTTAGGAATGCTATATTATGCTATTCAGCTATTTAAAAAAATGACAGAGAAAGCTGCAAAGCAATTAATGCTGGCAAGTGTGTCATACATCACATTAATACAAATTGTTTACGTTGTAGATAAATTTATTAGATAATTATATGGACTTAACGCAAGGAACTTTACAAGAGAAAAACATCAGAGCAAAAAAAATGATGCTTTGGTTTGGTATTATCTCACTTATTATGTCTTTCGCAGGTTTAACGAGTGCTGTGATTATAAGTAGATCAAGACCAGATTGGACAGCAGACTTGCAATTGCCATCTGTTTTTATGGTGAGTTTGTTTACTATTATTTTAAGTAGTATTTCTTTTATTTTAGCAAAAAGAGCACTTAAAAAAGATAATCATCAGGTAACTACAGCGTTTTTATTAATTACTTTAGGTTTGGGGATCACTTTTGTTATAATGCAATTTGCAGGTTTTAGAGCTTTTATTGATATGGGTTACTATTTTACTGGACCAACGAGTGATCCAAAGGCTTCATTTATATTTTTAATAGCCTTTTTTCATATTTTACACGTTATTGTTGGGCTTATATGTTTGTTGGTTGTAATTTATAATCATTTTAAACAAAAGTATAATGCAACGAATATGCTTGGTTTTGAACTAGCAGGAACCTTTTGGCATTTTGTAGATATACTTTGGGTCTATCTCTTTTTGTTATTATTTTTCTTTACATAAATAAATTGATTATTTTTGTGCCACTTATTAAAAACTAATTACACTATATGAATACTACAGTTGCAACTACTGGAACAGAAGGTAAAGCTTGGGGCGGAGGAAATCAACCTCTAAACGCGAGTTACGGTAAAATGATGATGTGGTTCTTTATCGTATCAGATGCTTTAACATTTTCTGGATTTTTAGCAGCCTACGGATTTTCAAGATTCAAATTTATTGATTCTTGGCCAATAGCTGATGAGGTGTTTACGCACGTACCGTTTTTTCACGGAAACTATCCAATGATTTATGTTGCATTTATGACATTTGTCTTAATTATGTCATCAGTAACTATGGTATTGGCTGTAGATGCTGGACATCATTTAAATAAAACCAAAGTAACTTGGTATATGTTTTTAACCATTATTGGCGGTTTAATATTCGTTGGCTCTCAAGCTTGGGAATGGGGAACATTTATTAAAGGTGAATATGGTGCTGTTCAAACTAAAGGAGGTAATATTTTACAGTTTGGAGAGTATGTAGATGTAGATGGTGCACAAAAATTTAAACGAGTGGCAGTTTCAGACTTTGCTAAAGTAGCAGAAGGAGAAAGAGCACAACATGAAAGTAAAAATGGATTATGGTTTGTTTCTGAAGGATCAATTCCTGAATATTCTGTAGATGAAATTTATGCAGGTTTACAAGCTAATAGCAACATATTGGTTAGAAACCAGATTCTTAATGAACATGGTCATAAAACGATATTAACAAGAGAAGAATCCTTAAAGCAACTTAAAGACAATGGAAAGCTGTTTGTGCAAGGTGCAAACCTTCAAGTTAATGAATATGGTTCATCTTTATTTGCAGATTTCTTTTTCTTCATTACAGGCTTTCACGGTTTTCACGTATTCTCAGGAGTTATGATTAATATCATTATTTTCTTTAATGTTATTTTAGGAACTTATGAAAAACGTAAGAGTTACGAAATGGTTGAAAAAGTTGGTCTTTACTGGCACTTTGTAGATTTAGTATGGGTATTTGTATTTACATTCTTCTACCTAGTATAATTCAAAATATATTTTAAAAAATGGCACAAGAGCATAATTTAGCAATATTCAGAGGGTTAGTGAAATTTAAGTCTAACACACAAAAAATTTGGGGTGTATTAGTATTCTTAACAGTTATAACTGCAATAGAAGTTTTACTAGGTATATACAAGCCAGAATCCTTAATGGGGCATTTCTTGGGAATGAAAATTCTTAACTGGATATTTATAGCGTTAACATTGGTAAAAGCATATTATATCACTTGGGATTTTATGCACATGCGTGATGAAAAAGCAAGTTTAAGACGTATGGTTGTATGGACAGCAGTATTCTTAATATGTTATTTAATCTTCATCTTATTACAAGAAGGTGGTTACGTATTCGATGTTTATAGAGACGGATATATAAAACGTGATTTTTAATTAAATATAGCGTTAAAAGATAGGAAAAGGTGGTTTATTTAAACCGCCTTTTTTATTTTTGCAAAAGTATTTAAACAAGTTTTTCAATGGATAAAAAGCAAGTTAAAAGAAATGTGGTTTTAGGAGTGTTGTTTTTCCTTCCTGTTGCTTTTTTATTAATGTTATATCCTTCTACTAATAATTACAATCCGTTAGACGTAGTGAAGGAGAATATTTTAGATGTCCAGAATTTGACTTCAAATACAAACGAAACAGTTCTCTTAAAAGATCATATTACCGTTTTAGGGTTTTTAGGAAGTAATCCAGAATCTAAAATTACACAAGCATCCAATTTAAAAGAGCTTATCTACGACAAGTTTAAAGGCTTTAAGAAGTTTCAAATAGTAATGCTAATTCCAGAGCAATCTAAAGTTGAAGCAGCGCGTTTAAAACTAGAACTCACTAAATATGGGGAATTAAAATATTGGCATTTTGTATATGCTAAAGAGTCGGACATAAACCGATTATTTAAAAGTTTAAGAACCAGTTTAAGGTTAGATGGAACATATGCTACAAATAGTGTTTACATAATTGATAAAGATCTTAATCAAAGAGGACGACTAGACGATAGATCAAAAAAAGAAGTTGAAAAAAAAGATAAAGTATATCCTTTAACGGCTTACAATTGTTCTGAAGTCGCTATACTAAAAAATAAAATGGGAGCAGAAGATTTACGTGTGCTGTTCACAGAATACAGACAAAAACGTAAAGGGGATTTCGATTCGACATCCAGACGTGCTAACGATTTAAATCCAAAAGATGCAGAAGAAAACTAATTACTCTTACATAGGCATTGCGTTTATTCTTTTATTATTCGGAATACTTTTCGTTCCGAAAATTATTGATAGAATAAAAAACGACGATATTTCACGAAGCGACAGAATGAGCGCTGGGCAAGACAATAATTTTTCAAATGATGAAAAGTTGGCTTTTATAGAAATAAATAATGAGCCTAAAAAAGTGCCAACGTTTAGCTTTATAAATCAAGAAGGAAAAACGATTACTCAAGAAGATTATAAAGGCAAGGTATATGTTGTGGAATTCTTTTTCACAACGTGCCCAACTATTTGCCCGAGAATGAATAGCAATCTTGTAGAAGTCCAAAATGCGTTTAAAGGAAACGGAAATTTTGGTATTGCTTCTTTTAGCATTACTCCAGAGTTAGATACGCCAGAAGTACTAAAAGAATATGCAGAAAGATATGGTATTACAAATCCCAATTGGAACTTAATGACAGGTGAAGAAGAAGCTATTTATGAATTGGCTAATAAAGGATTCAATATTTATGTAAGTAGAGTTGAAGATGATGAAGTGGGTTTTGAACATTCAGGAGATTTTGCTTTAATTGATAAAAATGGTTTTATACGCTCAAGACTTGACGGCTTTGGCAATCCTAAAATTTTCTACAAAGGAATTATTAGCGAAAAAGAAAAATACGATGAAGATGGTAATGAGCAAGAAATAACAATGTTAAAAGAAGACATTAAAAAATTATTGAATGAGTAGTTTGGAAAATATACAAGACGAAAAAAAGTATAATAAATGGATTATTGCATTATCTGTAATCATACCTATAGCAGTAGCAGCTTTATTTGGTATTAATTTAAGAAAATTAGGATTTAATGTAGAGCCACTTGCTTTTTTACCGCCAATATATGCAGGTATAAATGGTGCAACAGCTATTGTATTAATAGCAGCTTTTTATGCGATAAAGAATAAAAACAGAAAATTGCATGAACGTTTAATGAAATCCGCAATAGCACTTTCATTAGCTTTTTTAGTAATGTACATTGCTTACCATATGACAAGTGATTCTACCAAATTTGGAGGAGAAGGCATGATAAAATATGTTTATTATTTTATATTAATAACACATATTATATTGTCAATAGCAGTGATTCCTTTTGTGTTAATTACATATGTAAGAGCAATTACAAATAATATTGAACGCCATAGAAAAATAGCTCGTATAACATTTCCAATTTGGTTATATGTAGCAATAACAGGAGTTATTGTTTATTTTATGATATCTCCTTACTATGTTTAAATGTTTGTTCGAGAGCGGCAGACAAGTATAAAAAAAATGAAAAAAATAATATTCATAATAGCTTTATTTTTAGTGGCTACTGTTTCGGTTGAAGCTCAATGTGCTATGTGTCGAGCTGTTTTAGAAAACGAAGAAGGGCAAGGAGCAGCGCAAGGTATAAACAATGGGATAATTTATTTAATGTCTATACCATATATCTTGGTTTTTGCTTTAGGATATTTCATTTACAGAAAATATTTTAAAGCAAAATCGAAAGTTTAGAAAGGATCTTAGATCCTTTCTAAAGTGTTTTTACCTTTTAACATATTATTTACAAAATTCTTGTAACATTTCTACTTCTTTGTAGTCTAATTGATATTGTGTTTAATCACATCAATCAAAAAAATAGCCAAACTATGCTTAAAATTAAAAAGCTTCATAAATCTTATCCTATTGGAGATTCCAGTCTACATGTTTTAAAGGGAATAGATCTTTCAGTTGAAAGCGGAGAAATGGTTGCCATTATGGGTTCTTCAGGATCAGGCAAATCTACTTTGCTTAACATCATAGGAATGTTGGATGAAGCGGACGAAGGAGAATACATTTTAGATAATGTGCCTATTAAAAACCTTACCGAAAAGAAAGCTGCTATTTATAGAAATAAATTTCTTGGATTCATTTTTCAGTCTTTTAACTTAATCAATTATAAAAACGCTTTAGATAACGTGTCTTTACCTTTGTATTATCAAGGTTTAAAACGTAAAGAGCGTGTCGAAAAAGGTTTGTACCACTTAGAAAAAGTAGGCTTAAAAGATTGGGCAGACCATTTGCCAAACGAATTGTCTGGTGGACAAAAACAACGTGTTGCCATTGCAAGAGCATTAGCTGCAGACCCAAAGTTGTTATTAGCAGATGAGCCTACAGGAGCATTAGACACAAAAACATCATATGAAATAATGGAATTTCTTCAACAATTAAATGATGAAGGCAAAACCATTTTAATAGTAACACACGAAGAAGATATTGCAGATATGTGTAAACGTATTGTTCGCTTGGTAGACGGTGTTATTATGGAAGATAAATTTGTTAATCAAGTAAGAGCCTCGCAATATGTTTGATAGAGACCTTTGGCGAGAAATATTCCAAAGTATTAATATGAACAGAACCAGAACATTGCTTTCTGGATTTACTGTTACCTTTGCGATACTTTTATTTGCCATTTTGTTTGGGATAGCCAACGGCTTGAGTAATACATTTGACCAAGCATTTGTAGATGATGCTGCTAACTCTATTTTTATATCCTCAGGGCAAACTTCAAAAGCACATAAAGGACTTCAAGCTGGACGAAGAATTCAATTTAAAAACGAGGACTATGATTACATTAAAGAGGAATTTGGCGATAAAGTGCAATACATCACAGCTAGGATTTATAAAGGTGTTAATGCTTCATTCAGAAACGAAAAAAGTAGTTATAATGTTAGAGCCGTTCATCCAGATCATCAGTTTTTAGAAAACACCTTAGTTACTCAAGGTCGCTACATCAATCAATTGGATGTTGATAATAAAACAAAAGTTGTTGTAATAGGGCGTTTAGTAGAGGATGATTTATTTAAAAAAACAACTGCTTTAGGTAAATATATAAACCTAAGTGGTATTCAATATAAAATTGTTGGTATATTCTCAGATGATGGTGGAGACAATGAAGAACGTTTAATTTATATGCCAGTAACTACTGCTCAACAAATTTATGGTAATAATGATTATATAGATCAGATAAACTTGACTTATAATCCAAATCTAAATTATGATCAAGCCATTACCTTTAGTAATGTTTTAACCAATAAATTAAAAGAGCGATTTACAGTAGCAGATTCTGATCAACGAGCTATTAGAGTTAGAAATTTAGCTAACGAATCGAAAGGAATAAGTGCTATGACTTCTGGATTAGGAATTATAATATTAGTCATTGGATTAGGAACCTTAATAGCCGGTGTAGTAGGTATTAGTAATATTATGATTTTTATCGTAAAAGAGCGCACAAAAGAAATTGGAATTAGAAAAGCTCTAGGCGCTTCACCAAAATCTATTGTAGCTATTATTTTAATGGAATCTATTTTGATTACTGTAATTGCAGGAATCTTAGGGTTGGTATTAGGTATGGGACTTTTAGAATTAGTTGGGCCTAGCCTTGAAAAATATTTTATTAAAGATCCAGCAGTAAGTCTGAACTTAGTGTTCTCTGCGATGATAATACTTATTGTAGCAGGAAGTATAGCAGGTTATTTGCCAGCAAAAAAAGCGTCAAGAATAAAACCAATTGTAGCACTTAGAGATGATAAATAATAGTAGCACATATAAAATAATCAACAACATTCTTGGCAAACATATATGTTCGAAAAGAAACAATAAAAATGACATATGAAATTTTTATTTGAAAGAGATACTTGGCAAGAAGTTTACGATAGTTTAAGTAAAAATGTACTTAGAACCATTTTAACAATGGTAGGAGTTTGGTGGGGAATTTTACTTTTAATTGTATTGTTAGGAGGAGCAAGAGGTTTAGAAAATTCGTTTAACCGCTTGTTTGGAAACTTCGCTACAAACAGTGTGTTTGTTTGGGGACAAAATACAAGCATACCTTTTAAAGGGTTTCAAGAAGGAAAACAAGTTAGGTTGTCTTTATCTGATGCTAAAAAGGTAGAAGAAAATATTGAAGGCATAGAGTTTGTTGTACCAAGAAATCAAAATCAAGGCTTAGTAGTCAGAAATTTTTTGTCTGGAACATTTAATGTAAATGGTGATTATCCTTTACTAGATAAGGTTCAGAAAAAGAAAATGGTAAAAGGACGCTTTATCAATCAAAATGATATAAATGACAATAAAAAAGTAGCTGTTATATCAGAAGAGATATATAAACAATTGTTTGAAAAGGATGCTGAAATGATTGGTGAATACATTCAAATAAACAGTATCAATTTTAAGGTCATAGGGATGTTTGAAAATGGAAATGTAAATATGGGGCCAACAAGCGATATCCACATACCATTCACAACGTTTCAGCAAATTTATAACCAAGGAGAAAACATTGGTTGGATGATGATTACTGGTAAACCAGAATATGATATCTCACAAATCGAAAGCGATGCGAAATTATTGTTAAGAAACTTAAATAAAATCCACCCAGAAGATAATCGTGCATTTGGGAGCTTCAACCTAGGTAAAGAATTTGCAAAAGTAACAGGGTTTTTAACAGGAATGCAGTTTTTAACTTGGTTTGTAGGTTTGTCAACCTTAATAGCAGGTGTATTTGCAATTGGAAATATTTTGCTAATTACGGTAAAAGAAAGAACTAAAGAAATTGGTGTGCGCCGTGCTTTAGGAGCTACACCATTTGAAATAAAAAGACAAATAATAGTCGAAGCTGTTTTTATAACTCTTGTAGCGGGACTTTTAGGAATTATAACAGGAGGCTTAATACTCATAGGAGTAGATTCTGCATTTGGACAAGGAGATGATGCTGTGATTGTCAACGCTTCGGTATCCATAGCTGTAGTATTTATAGCTTTAGTAATATTAATAATTTTAGGAACATTAATTGGATTGATACCAGCTTTTAAAGCTACCAGTATAAAACCAATAGATGCATTAAGAGAAGAATAAATCAATCAAAATAAACAAAACAACATCATCTTAAATTTTAGTGATACGTTTTAAACCAACGAAAAAACAATTAGAAAAAAAATGAAAAAAGCATTTAAAATTATTATAGGAATAGGGCTACTTATAGC
>ERZ1027208.656-NODE-656-length-12630-cov-7.745050_pt1 | contig 12630 bp, 10 predicted proteins | sample MGYA00520867_ERZ1027208 | MGnify/ENA primary metagenome ERZ1027208 (study PRJEB33311, sample SAMEA4378413) | marine metagenome | biome: Marine biome; feature: Fjord; material: Water | collected 2014-07-20T08:00:00Z/2014-07-... | depth 75 m ...
ACCTCAGCAGGGGCCAGCGCGATGTTGTCTGTCGCGGCTCAAGAAAGCCATGCAGAAGCAGGTCAAAGTCTGGAACGGCTTGAATCGATGGTTGGTTTAATCGACGACCAAGACGGTTTGAAAGCAGCTGTCGACTTGAACACGCGGGTAACTGTCGAACTTGGGATCATCCTGACCCAAATTTGGCGCTTGGAGGCGGCACAAGGTGTCAGCGCAGGTCAGCTTGGTGTTGTTGATGCCGCGACATTGGCTGACGAGCGGCGGTTCAGGTCGATGGCGGTAGACCCATGATGGTCTATACTCCAAGTGCGCTCCGTTCGGCATTTGCTGCGCTTGCCCTTGCGCTTCCGATGTCTGCTCTTGCTGAAACACCTGATTCAACATCCGGTGGGCCCAAGCGATTCAGCTCGATGGCCATTACCCCTGATGCTGAGGAGGTCTGTCGGGTTCCACGTCCTCCGGCAGATCTCGCGGCGTCAGCATATTTGCGCAACGGGTATCGCGCCATATTGCGTATACTTGTCGCCGAACGGCAGTTGGAAACCGAGACCTGTGACTGCCTTTTAAGTGAATTCACTTGGGACATGGCACTCGCGGAACTGCCGCGTTTTCAGACGTCGGACAGCCCGCGCCTGCCGTCCAAAGTCCTCGACCTCTATGCCATTGCCGATGCGCTCGCGGCTGAGCACGCCGAGGGTTGTTCAGAATAGATGGGGATTATCAGAGATATCCACGACCAGGTCGATGCAGCTGTCGACAGCGTCGCACAAGATGGCTTCATCTCGTCGGCTGCGGCAGTGGGCAATGTCATCACCGCAGGTGCAGTCCTGCTGCTCGTCTTGTTGGGCATCAATGTTGTAATGCAACTCAGGCCCATGACCTTTGGCAGCGCATTTGCGTTTGGGATCAAGATTTCGCTGGTCGCAATCTTTGCCCAGAGCTGGGATAATTTTAGTGTCATCTACGGGATTGTAACGCAAGTACCAGACTCCGTCGGCGCATCCATCCTTGCCCTCACGGGATCTGGCGATGAGGCTGGCGTCTATGAAAGCCTCGACAACATGGTGGCTCGCATCACGGCCTACGGCGACACCATCGGCGATCAAGCGGGCTGGGTCTTTGGAGCCGTGCTGGGCGCGATCTTCTTTGTGCTCTCTGCACTTTTCGCAGCCGTTACCGCAGGAATTATTGCATTCGCCAAGATCGTCTTTGCGCTGATGATCGTGATCGCCCCATTTATGATCATCACATCGCTTTTCAAACCAACCCAATCTCTCTTTGAGGCCTGGAGCCGTGCAACCATCGGCTATGCTCTGATGCCCGTCGCCGCTGCGGGTGCTGCTGGCATTATCGTTGCGATCGCAGAAGCCATTGGCGATGCGTCCGCCGATCCCGTCGATGTCGAAACCGTCAGCCTCATCTTGCCATTCTTGGTCATTCTGCTGCTCAGCGCCGGGATTATGGCATCCGTCCCTTACATCGCCTCCAACCTAACCGGCGTGATGGGAATTGCCTCCAACGCTGTTGGGCTGACGGGGCTTGCACGTCGCGGCATCGTCAACACGAGCGATTATGGGACGGGCAGTGCCACGCGCCTCGCAACAGGCAAATCACCGCAAGAACTCCAGCAAGCCGTGAACAGCGGCGTTGTCAAAACAGGCGAAGCTATTCGCCGAACACCAGCCTCAGCCCTGAACACTGTCAAATCCTTCCGCGCCTCTTGATGAAAGACCAACACCAAAAATGAAGAGTCAAACAAGCCAAGACCAAAGCGACGCTTTTGCTGTGGATTTCATCTACGGCCCGCGCAGACGCGAACGATTTGCGTATTTTGTAGCGGCAGCTGGTGTTCTTGTCGGGTTAGCAGGAATTATCGCGGGTGCGAGTTTGTTCCCACTCAAGTCGATTGAAACCTTTGTTGTCGTGGTGGACAAAGAAACCGGCCAAATGGACCGTGTTGCAGCTGTCCAAGCGCTGTCGTTATCCGAGAGTGACGCTATCATTCAAGCCAACCTTGTGGCCTATGTCGATGACCGAGAGACCTATGATCTGACCGACGGTGAGCAACGGATCAATTCCGTTCTTGAACGCTCTGACGGAGATGCCGCACGCACCCTGCGCGACCTTTGGACCTCGTCCAACGAAGATTACCCAATCGCTGTTTATGGCCGCGATGCCGTCATCGAAGTCGTGATCAAGTCCGTGAACCAGATCGAACCAGGGGTTGCCCAGATCCGCTTTACCCGCACGTTGCGCCGCACGCGCGACACCCGCACTGTGACACGCAGCTATGTGGCCACTGCCGGCTACGCCTTTGAACCTGAAACCCGCCAGCGCCTGCAAGACGTCTGGGCCAACCCCTTGGGCTTCGTGGTTACCTCATACCGCGTCGACGCCGAGACTTTGGAGAACTGATCCCTTGAATATCGCTGCCCGTTTGATCTGCGCTGCCGCATTGCTATCGGCGTCCCCTGCCCTGTCCGAAGCCGTTCCGCGAAGCGGGTCACTCGACAACCGCGTGCGCACTGCCACTTATGTTGAAAACCAAGTCTTCGTGATTGAAACCGACTTGCGTCATTCAACGACCATCCACTTTGGGCAAGGCGAACGGTTTGACGCTGTCATCGTTGGCGACACCGAGAGTTTCCAAGTCGATCCGATCCCAGAACTTGGCAATGTGCTGACCATCAAACCGCATGTGCAAGGCGCCTCAACCAACATGACGGTAATCACCAACCGCCGGACCTATTCCTTCCATCTGCGTGAAGGGGCCATTCCGGGTCGCTCAGGCATGTTTTTCGAGGTGCGGTTTCGTTATCCAGAAGATGAGCGTCGCGCGGCAGCTGCTAATACCCAACCCAAAGGCTATGAGGCCCCGCGCAACTACAGCTACCGCGTCGCGGGCGAAGGGGATTTCCGTCCAACCCATATCTACGATGACGGGCGATACACCTACTTCACTTTTCCTGAAACCGGACGCCAACCCGCCATCTTCAAAGCAGACGAGCAAGGCCGGGAGCGAACCGTGAACTGGACCCAGCAAGGCAACACAGTTCGGGTGCTTGGCGTGAACCAATTCTGGACTCTGCGGATTGGCGATGATGCCATCTGCGCCTTGCGCGATGACAGCGCAATTTATGTGAGCAACTGATCATGGCTGATGAGAACACATCTGACCTGCAGGACCGCCTCAGCACGTTCAGCCAGAAGGGCAAAGCCAAACGCCGTGGCGGCAACATCGGGGTCGGGGCATTGGCCATCGCCTTAGCGCTTGGCGGAGGTGGTGCCGCTTATTTCTTGGCAACAAATCTGCAAGAAGGAACCAAAGGTTTAGAAACGTCTGACGTTGAGACCTTCCAGGACCAACGCACCGGAAATGGTGGTCGATTGGAATTCCCGCCGGATGAGGCGGAACAACGTGTCAACGATGCACTAATAGCAGTTGAAGAGGCGCTCGATGTGCCGGCCCCTGCCCCAACGGCAGAACCCAGTGCCGCAGTGCTTGAAGAAATCGCAAAACTACGGGAAGCCCTTGCTGCGAGCCAATCTGCCCGCAACGCAGAAATCCAAGAAGCCGTCTCTGATTTACGAGAGGCGTTTCAGGTTCAGACTGATGCGCTTGAAGCCTCCATTGCCGCTAAGGACACCGAGCTGCAAAACGCGCAGCGGCAGAACGATGCACGGTTGTCCGGGCTGCAGGCGATGTTGGACGCCGAACGCGCGCAGCGCGAAGGCCTTGAGGCAGAAATGGCGCACGAGGGATTGATAGCAGATCAACGGTTGCTTGAAGAACGCCAGCGGCAGGAGGAAGAACAACGGCTGCGTGAAGCGGAACGGGTGGCTCAAGAACTGCTGACAGCGCAGATCGTTTCGCCTTCTGTCGTATATGCAGATGGCCCGCGGGCCACATCCACTGGCGGAACAAGTCCAAATGCTGCTGTGGCAGGAGCGGATGGGCCAGCCCTTTCTGAAAACGAGCAATACTTACGACAAGGTGCGCGACCGTTAGAAGTCCAAGAAGCATCCCACCTGGCCTTCCCAGAGCGAACGCTTTCACAAGGCTCTGTCATCCAAGCCGCCTTGCAGACGGCTATCAACAGCGACTTGCCGGGCTCTGTTGTGGCGGTTGTGTCTGAACCGGTGCCTGCGTTTTCTGGCGATCAAATCCTGATCCCGCGCGGCTCGCGCCTTTTTGGCCAATATCGTTCTGGAATTGAGTTGAACCAAAAACGCATCCTGATCCTATGGACACGGGTTCTGACCCCAGATGGGACGTCGATTGAAATCGCGTCTGTTGGCGGTGACCAGCTTGGACGCTCTGGATTGACTGGGATCGTCGACACAAAGTTCGCTGCACGCTTTGGAGGCGCGGCACTGATCTCTCTCATTGGCGCAGCACCCGCTGTCGCCGCAAACAGTACCGAAAATGAAACCGCCAGCGAAGTACTTCAGGGGGTTTCAGGTGACCTCGAAGATGCGGTTGGGTCCGTCATCGCAGAACAGGTCTCGATCTCACCCACAATTTATATTGATCAAGGTGCATCCGTAACCGTTCTCGTCGACCGCGATGTGGTGATCTATTGAGCCAACCTCCACTGCCTGCATCATATTTAGAGCGATATCTTGAGCCATTTCGCGATTTGCTGCTGCGAGACGACGTCGTCGAAATCGCAATCAACCCTGATGGAAAAGTCTGGGTCGAAGCCGCAGGAGACGCAGCGATGCGACATGAGGGCCAAACCGTAGACCGCACCACAGCATTCAATATGGCGCAAACAATTGTTGGTGATGCCAATGCCCGCGTGTCAGAGAAAAACCCGCTGGTGTCTGGCAAAGTTGAATATGCTGGCCGTCCTCTGAGAGTTCAGGTCGCGGTTCCACCAGCCATTGAACAGGGTGCTTCGATTACGATCCGACTGTTCGCCACGGCGGGCGTAAAGGGATACAAGCCAGCATATCTTTTTGGCAAAGCTGTCTCGCTGGATCAACTGCGGGCTGAAAAGATGAAGGACATTGCCAGCCAAGCTGAAGAAAACCTCAATGCCGCTTTGGAGGCGTTAATACACCAAAGGCTCAATATATTGATCAGTGGTGGCACGTCGACTGGCAAGACCACATTTGCCCGACATCTTCTTACTCATGTCAATGATGGCGAACGGCTGATCACGATTGAAGATGCTTTTGAACTGTTTCCGAGCCAACCCAATAACGTAGCTCTGCTGGCAAGTCGCAGCAGCGGTTCACAGAGAAGTTCGAATGCGCTTTTGCAAGCATCTTTGCGGATGCGTCCGGACCGTATCATCGTCGGGGAACTGCGCGGGGAAGAAGCCTTGACCTACCTCGAAGCGATCAACACTGGACATGGCGGGTCAGTCTCAACCATCCATGCGGAAACAGCTGAGCTCGCAATTGATCGATTAGCCATAATGGTCTTGCAAGCGGGCACGCCGCTGACCTTCACTGAGGTGCGGCAGTACATTCAGAAGTCGATCGATGTGATCGTCCAATTGGGGCGGGTAGATGGTAAACGTGGGATTGCTGAGTTCCATTTGCCCAATTAAGTCCACTTTGGCTAATTGGATTATGGCAAAGCCAGCCTTAGCTGATCCCAGTGTTTGGACGACCACCCCATTAGAGCCCCGCTTTTGGAGGTCACGTAGTCGGATACTTCCGGCACAACATGATCCTTAGTATAGCTATATACAGCACTCGCCTGATCCTTAGCATCTGGAATAATCGTATCGCGGGTGTACTCATACGCCTGCGCCGATCCAGCATAGACCATATCCACAGCGACATAACGTGCCGCACTCGAAATATCTTCGACGTCTTTCCAAGTGTCATACGCCAACACAGTCACGATGTGCCCTGCGGTCTTGCTATTTGACAATCCCAATGACTGCGCCTCTTGATATGACAAGACCACAAGCGCGCCCGTATCCAAAATGCGAAACCAATAGAACCCTTTTTTGATCACACGGATGGCAACGACCTTGGCTTTCTGCAATGGCTCTGCGGCAGCGCCACGGCTAAGACCGGGTGCCTCAAGCATCCAAACTGCGCCTACCAGCACTACTATCTTGAGACTTCTCATGGAGCCTACCTTTTCTTTGCAAATTCAGCCAATCAGCCCATTCTCGGCTCGTTGTTGGACCCTTCACTCAAGTGATACAACGTTGCTACCACCTGGCCTCGCCGCGTACCTGACAAACCAAACCAGTTTCCGGAACGTTTACGCCAAACAGTACGCATGAATGTGATAGCGCAAAAATCCTTAACCAAATACCTCTTGTAAGCTAAGTTCGTTGCACTGCGATTACAAGCGACCGACCCTCTTCGGGGTCCACAACGACGCATAACCGGCGGTCATCCAAAGCAACGGGAGGGCTAAGTCAAAAGCGCAGGCTGGCTGCCTTCTGATCTATTTGGCGTTGGCAAAAACGAGACAATAGGCAAACTGAAATTTTGCCATTGTTGCGTTCGAATCACTTTCATTCCAAGTGCAATTGAGTTTTCTTACAGAATTAATGAAAGTTTAAGAAGTTGGATTGCCAGAGTGTTCAAACTAAGCAACATCGAGCACAGGTACGCTGGACCTGCTGATACTACGCCGAGTATTGCGATAGAGGCACTTGAGATAAACAGCTCAGGCATAACTGCGATTATTGGGCCTTCGGGATCGGGCAAAACTACACTCTTGTCGCTACTGTCAGGTTTCCTACACCCACAGGTTGGCACGGTTGAATTTGATGGGCGCGCCTTAGGCAAGCGAGGCCACAAGGCCGGAGACGTCGCGTTTGTGTTTCAATCGCCAATGTTGCTGGGTGTATCAAGCGGTCTGGTAAACGCCTTGCAAGGGCACGTAGCCTCTGTGCGCAAGGACAAGGCAACGCCTGGTATTGAAGGTATGCGTGCATTGTTTGAGAAACTGGATCTCGACAAGAACGATGGAGCTCTGCTGTTCAAACGGTCCAAGAAACTCTCTGGAGGTGAGGCTCAGCGTTTTGCGGTAGCACGCGCGCTCTTGACCGATCCCAAAGCGATTTTGTGTGATGAGCCCACAAGTAGCTTAGATGAAAAGAACGCCAATCTCGTCATGGATACGCTTTCGAGCTGGTCTCAGACCACTGGACGGCCAATTGTTTGGGTCACACATAGCTTGGTGGATGCGGCTCGCTACGCGGAAAACTACGTGTTTTTGCGCGATGGCGAACGCATCATGCCGACCAAAGCTCAGCAAGATGTGCTTGCTGGTACCGATTTAAAGGCCAGGCTGGAAGTGCTCCAGGCTATCGCCCACGAAGATCTGCGTTGTTTGCCAAACGAGGCCCTTAACGTCACTCAAGGCGAGCCGGTGAGCGTGTCCAAAGGCAAGTACAGCGGTTGGATCGCCAATGGGCTGTCGGTCGAGCTGGACCGGATTTCCAAGCGCGGCATGGAAGCGCGCGAAGGACAGTCTTATGCCCCGCGCAATTTGCGCGCGCTAAACGCCGCATTCACCAAAAAAGAGCCGCGCCGCCTGGGGCCTGTGCGGCGCGTGCTCGGTTCAGTCATGATCTACAGCCAGCATTTGCTGACGCTCGTAGTCACACTACTGAGCTTGCAGGTCATGCTGGCGCTGTTCTTCGGCGGGTTGGTAAGCACCTATGCGGCGACGAATCTGGAAGACCCGTCAATCGCGCGCATTTCGTTTGAGTATGACGATACCTATGTGATCCAAGGCCAACCCAAAGCAAAGCCGCTGGACAATCTTGTGCTGGACGAAATCGTGGATGAGGTGAAGGCTAAACTAGAGGGCAAACCAGACATCGATCCGGCCGAGCTTGATCTCGCCCGCGTACAAGCTTACGGTCGCTGGGACCGTGAAATTTCGTCCATTCGCTTGCGTGGAGGGACTGGTGGCTGTCAACGTTACGCCGAAGTGCAGCCTATTTTCCTCGACCTGGATGATCCGTTGCTCAATCAGACCGTTTTGCGCAGCGTCGAAGGCTCAGAAGGGACCGCCGAAGCGCGCCTAGCTCACATCATCCGCAAAGCCATAGCCGCTCGCGACACTCCCGACGACACGACAATGTACGGCATCATTATGAAGCCCCACGCCGAGAACATTGAGCGTGGCTGCAAGATGGACTTCAATGGTGCAGAACCGATCTTGGCTGATTTCGCTTTGGTCGAAGGGCTCAAACCGACACCCTCAACGCTGACACTGGCAGGGGTTGCCGCAAGCGCCCCGCCGATGCACCCATTTATTCCGGAAGTGATCTTGTTCACCCATGATCTGCAAGACATCAAGGCCGCCGATGCGCGCAACACCAGCGATGATACCTTTCAGAGGGCCAACCTCTATTTCCCTATCCAGGGGTTTGAGACTGCGCGCGAGGTGTTGCATGCACGCAGTTATTTCATGGCAGATGACAGCCAAGCCGCAGTAAAGCAATTAACTGAGATCAGCTCCTATGCCCGGCAGCTGCCACCAGTTCTTGCAGCGGCGAGCTGGGCGCTACTACAGTTGACCTTATTCTTAATCGTCCGCTCGATCCTGACACTGAACCGGCGCGTCGTGGCCGTTTTCCGAGCCCACGGAATGAAGTTTCGACATCTCACTTTGGCGATCGTGCGCCATCTTCTGCCAGGGCTTCTCTACGGTGTCCTGCTGATGGCTGTGATCGGCGCATTGCTGACAAGGGGGGTCGCGAAATTGGTCGCAAGCGAGATCAGCAGTGGTGAGGTATGGGGAATATTTACGCGCACTCTTGGGCAAACTCTTGCCCTTTCAACCTTGTTATTCCTTGGCTCAGTTGCGATTATTGTGCTCTTGGACTGGTGGAAAACGCGTCAGCGTCTGGCAGAATATTTAAAGGAGTAGCAAGTGCTGAATCGTTCCTTGATCAACCTGTCCCAAAATGCAAGGCGCGGTATGCTAGCTGGACTTGCGATTTGGGTCTTCGCAACCCCGTCCGCTTGGGCGCAGAACGAAGACAGCAAGACCATCCCCAAGAATGATGCCTTTGTCACCCTCAAACTTAGTGTTTGCAACGATGAGCGCACGCAGGCACAAACGAATCTTGAGTTGTGCAAGCGCGACAACTCAGCGCTTGAGCGGGACACGGACCCGATCATTCTGCCGCTTTGTGTCGAATGTGAGGGCCAAATCGACGAAAACAAACGCCTTCAAACCGAACTTGATGCCGCCCTCGGAGCCGCCGAAGCGCTTACCGAGGAACGCAACACAGCGCGTGTAGAACGCGATGCTCAAAAAAGCCGGGCGGACAAAGCAGAAGAAACCAAAGCTGAGGTGGAGCGAAAGGTGGATGAGCTTGATAGCGCCCTCGCAGAAAAGGACGCTGCTCTTGCGGAAAAAGATGGTGCCATTGCGGATAAGGACACAGCGCTGGCCGAACTTGACACGCGCATCACACAGCAACAGGGCGAGATCAACCGCCTCAACCGCTTGCTAAAAGAGGCTCTTGGACGCGGGGGCGCGACCGACGGTTTGCAAGCTGAGCTGGACCGGTATCGGCGCAGGTTGGCCGAATTGGGCAAAACTCTCGAGCCTGAGTTTAACTATTATGAACGGAACGAATTCGACAGTTTTCTCACGCTCCGACAAGTCAGCGACTTGCCCTCACGTGTCCCCCGGCTGAGCGTTGCAAAATGCGCTGATGCTTTGGCATGGGTAAAAGGATCACTTGACCGTACCGTCTCAGCTCCGCAGGCACTGGGATTGGCGGCGTGGGTGTGGGACGGTACGGATTGGCAACTTTGTGTACCCGGATCTACAGGCGGCACCCAAGTGCGCGCACCGCGCAGCAGCGATAACGGCCATGTTTTGATTTTCGAATGAGGATGTATACGATGGGACGATTATTTGGAGCGGCGCTCACTGTCAGCATGCTTTGCTTGGTAACTGGCGCGCAAGCTCAAGGCAACAATGATCGCTGGAGCTGCGAGGCGCTCTTGCGCGCACTGGTAGATCTGCCCAAGATACCGCTAGACGCCGCCAACGCTGGGCAGCCCTTAGGTCTGATTGAATTCAATGGTAGCCGTATTCAGGACGACGATGATGCGGTCAGTATAAGTGAGTTCCCCGCAACAAATAGTCGAGAACTGGTGGCAATTTCGGCTTTTGGGTTGGAAGAAAATATTTCAAGTGATGCCCAGGACACTCCCGATCTGGTACAATGTGCCAAGTTTGACGCGCAGTTCCAGAACCCATCGGCGACTTCCATCCTGTCGCTTGGCGAAATCTCAGGGCAAAGAAACGGAGATTCGGATGGTGTGCGAATCATTGTCGTCGATACAGCCTCCGCCGAGCAAGTCCCAGACCTGCGCGGTAGGTGGGCGGTTTGGAGAAACCAGCGTTATAATGTGCCTGTCTTAGTCGACTCCGCAAAGCGCTTGGGCAATTGGATACCGTTTGATGCAAGCAATATTCAGCCACTTGGCCTGTGGGGCGCTCAGCGACTGCGCCCCGAACATGTGGTTTTTGTTCCTGCAGCCAGCCAAAACGAGCCACTGTTCAAAGCGCTGGGAGTGCGTCCTGTCGAAGGATTAGTGCAGCGCAAGCCTCTGTTAGTGCTATGCCAGCCAGTATCCTGCGACGAGATCGTAACGGCGGTTGCCAGAGGTCCTGCGATGAGCCCAAGAGACGGAACGCCCACCACGCCCAAAGTCACGACCCCAGCCTTGCCTGATACAGACATTGAACAAGAGAAGCCCGTAGTAGTAACCCGCGATCCAGAATCGCAGACCTGCGTGCCTGCACAGACCCAAACCTGCGCACAACCCGACCCAGCGACGCTACTGCCCACACTCTTTGGACGCAATCCAAACGGCCGCGTGCCGCTGGACTACGCCCAGTTCGGAGGACTTGAATGTCTCATCACGCTGGTCGCTCCGGATTTCTTCCGCACTCAGCCTAGATGCGATGCCCCCCAGTTTCGGGCGCTCGAAGGAAAGAGGCTGGTGGTTGAGCAACTTGGCGTAGGCACTTGGGTTGTGGGGGCCGCGCCTCCGATCCAACTGGAAAAGATCACAGTGAAGTTGCCCGAAGGTCAGGACGGGATCTCATGCTTGATGGTGGTGCGGTATACCAATCGCAACGGTGTTTTGACAGCCGCCAATCTACGGCCCACTGACAACACGAGCAGCACCTATGCCGCTACTCTGGACATCCCGCCCCAACTGAACGGCGAAGGGCAGGTCATTTTTGACATTGATGTCTCAGATGCGGCGGCATGTGGTGCACAAGGGCGCCGCGTCACCGAAGAAGTGACCGACGTCAACCTAAGCGTTACACTCGCCCAAGAGGCGCGCACCAATCGAAAATTAGTCTATGTAAGTCTTGCCAATGACCCAAACCTTGATTTATTCGGAATTTCCGGCACGGGCCGAGAAGACCTAAATTTGAGTATCCATGCTGCCATACTCTCAGCGCATCAGCGTGCGAGCCATCTATTTGGCGCCAAATCTTGGAGCCTGAGCGAAGTAAGCATGATTGCACTTGATCCTACTTCCACCGCACGTGTTCTAGCTCGCGTTGCAGGTAATCCCTTGCGCACTGAGCCAACCGAGCGGCTACGCGTCGACACATATGAGCTGAAAAATGCGGCAACTGGCGCGCTCTTTTCTATCTCGGCAACCTCGTTGACCGAGGCTTTGACTAACGTCGCCCTGCAACACACGGATGCCGATGAACTGACGCTTGCGTTAATCGCTCCGTTTAGCGACATGTCGCCTGTAGCTGGCATAAATGTTTGTGAAGGAGAAGTGTATCGGAACGTCGCCCAAACGGTGCGCTTGGCTATGGGCGGCAGCCAGATAAAGCTTGTCGTCTTTCCAATCGCGGGGCTACCCGATGGAATGACGCCTGATCTCAATGATATCGAGCTACAGGGATTCCAAAGGTCGAAACCAGAACTGTCATCTGATCTGGTGTTGTGCAAAGATCAAAGCCAAGATGTTAGTATGCAACCGTTCTTTGCTGAGACCTGGCGGTCGCCCAGCGATCTCACGGCGCGTTATGAAGTCGCATTGGGCGACGCATTGGGAACACTTTTGAAGGACCTAATTGATGATTGATTTGCGCGACACGCCAAAAACGCACAGTTTGAAAAACCTTGTGGCAACGGCAATCGGGCTGATTATCATCGGTGCCACAAGCCCGGTGGTTGCCCAGGTAAAAGACCGCAGTACGCTCTTGATCGGTAGCTTCACTCAGTGCAAAGTGCTCGCTGGACGGTTGCGCGGTCAGGAAAGCGGTGCACAATGGCTGATCCGAAAATCCGTCAAATTCCAAGGCCGCCCCAACGATCCTACACCAATCGCGACAGAGATGGATATGTTTGATCGGGTTAACTGCTACGATGAAGTTACGGATGGCGGTCTTGATCTTGTGTTTGTGGCCACGCGTGATTTTGAAAAATGCGGCTGGGTCGACCGCACGTTGTTAAGGGACGAACACGGGATAGACGCCAGTTTTGGGCTATCTTCTGGCGGACTTGATGGCAAAATTTGCGAAATGCCGCAGCCCAAACCGTTCAAAGCGTTTTGCGACGACATCGCCGCATCAAGCGGGTCGCACGCGGCTGAATTCTGCGCTGGAGTTCCTTTAGGGTTGCGCAGCAAAGG
>ERZ1027208.657-NODE-657-length-12616-cov-6.787915_pt1 | contig 12616 bp, 14 predicted proteins | sample MGYA00520867_ERZ1027208 | MGnify/ENA primary metagenome ERZ1027208 (study PRJEB33311, sample SAMEA4378413) | marine metagenome | biome: Marine biome; feature: Fjord; material: Water | collected 2014-07-20T08:00:00Z/2014-07-... | depth 75 m ...
ACCGAGGAGTCCAACAATGATGTTGGAGCTTGCCGTTTATAAGTGCAGAATATAGGCTGAGTAGTGGTCGAGTACCGTGAACACGGTCTTGGTTAAAGATTGTGGATTTACAATCGCCGGGGCCTCCGCTGGCCGCGCCGGTTACCAGCGTGCGAATATACCGGGCGCACTTTATTGCGATCTCAATCTACACCCGTCACGCCAACAGTCAGAGCACGGAGGCCGGCATCCGCTTCCCGCAGAGCATGCATTTTTTGATCAATTAGCACGCTGGGGCATTAGCCCGCACACAGAAGTTATCCTCTATGACGATCAAAAATTCGCCTTTGCATCTCGGGCATGGTGGCTGCTCTCAATGGCGGGCATCGCTAACGTACGAATACTCAATGGCGGGTATCGCGCTTGGTGCAACGCCGGTTACGCTCAAGACCGCCGCACTGCGCCTGAAAAAAACGCGACCGCAAATCACAGCGGCGCGAAGGAAGGCTTTGATAGATCAAACGTTAAGAGTTTTGCCGACATACTACAATCGCAAGACACGCAGGGTTTAACGCTAATCGATAGCCGAGAGACAGCTCGTTACCGCGGCGAATCAGAGCCCATTGACCCCATCGCGGGCCACATCCCTGGGGCGTTGAACTTTCCTTGGGGCGAAGTTTCTGACCAACAGGGCTACATTCAGCCCATCCAGTTTCACATTCAGCGCTGGCAGAACGTTCACCAACCAGACGAAAACGCGGTAATTTATTGTGGCTCAGGCGTCACCGCTTGCGTGAACCTTTTGTCGGCCACCATAGCGGGCCGAGCTTTTCGAGTTTACGCTGGCAGCTGGAGCGATTGGATCAGTCATCAAGATGCGCCGATAGCCGTATCACCCCAACCCAAATTGGCTCACTAACATCATTGTTCATTTAGGCCATGTAATAGGCTCATCTCGACATGGCGCTCACTACCACCTTTGCACTATAGTGGACACAACTTCGGCAACCATCGAAAAACAACCGTAAAAGCCGACACCACCGAGAAACAGATGCTGAGGTAAATGTGAGCAACGGTACAGACAATCTAGCAAACCTATTAAAAACCGAACAACTTGATCGCTTATTGTTCCGCGGGGTCACCCCTCAGGAAAATGAACTTCCACGAGTATTTGGCGGACAGGTTCTTGCTCAATCATTAAATTCAGCAATTCGTACCGTACCAGAAGATCGCTTCATGCACTCCCTGCACGCCTACTTTCTAAGGCCTGGGGATATTTCGCGGCCGATTATCTTTGAAGTAGACCCGATTCGCGATGGCGGCTCTTTTACCACTCGACGCGTGGTTGCCAAACAAGATGGAAAAGCAATTTTCAATACTTCGATTTCGTTCAAAAAACCAGAAAACGGTCTTGAGCATCAAACGGACATGGATAATATTCCACGCCCTGACTCACTCAAAGACGACAGCGATCGGATACAAGCGTTTATTAAAGATAACCCCGACTATCGTAAACCCCCGATCGCCGATGCATTTCAAACCTTTGAATTTAGAACCAATGGCGATCTACCGTCGTTGCGACAGGGTACCGCGCCGCCGTTACAAGGCTTTTGGTTCAAAGTGAAGCAACCGCTGCAGCAACCATTTGCAATGCATCAAGCATTTTTAGCCTATGTGTCAGACTTTCGACTGTTGAGCACCGCAATGATTCCGCACGGCCTGCGCTTTAGCAATCCCAAACTTCAAGTTGCCAGCTTGGATCACAGTTTATGGGTACACGGAGAATTTAGTGTCAACGAATGGATTTATTACCACATGGAAGGACCGGTATCCTCCAGCGGCTGCGGCTTGAATTTTGGGCGTTTTTACACTGAAGACGGCCGCCTTGTGGCTTCAACGAGTCAAGAAGGCTTGATGAGAGTGCGCGATTAATCATCGATAAAAAAGATGCTAGCCGCATTAAAGGAGCACAAACACTGCTCTTTTAATGCCTGCAATCGCTCACTGTTCAGTCGATAGAACAACTCACTCCAGTGCCACCCAACCCGCAATATCCGTTCGGATTTTTGTGCAAATATTGCTGATGGTACTCTTCTGCATAATAGAATTCGCTAGCAGCTAGAACCTCGGTGGTTATTGCGCCGAAACCTTGCTGCGCAAGCGCATTATCGTATTGAGTCTTCGCATCAGCGGCCATCTGCGCTTGCTGTTCATCAAGGGTATAAATGCCCGAGCGATATTGCGTACCCTGATCGTTTCCCTGTCGCATTCCTTGCGTTGGATTGTGAGCTTCCCAAAAAACTTTCAACAGCTGAAGGTAATTTATTTTTTGAGGGTCAAAAACCACCAACACCACTTCATTGTGACCGGTTTGCCCACTGCAGACTTCTTCATAGATCGGGTTTGGGGTGAGTCCGCCGCTATAACCTACCGCGGTTGAATAGACCCCAGGCTGCTGCCAAAAGCGTCTTTCTGCGCCCCAAAAACAGCCCATGCCAAACATCGCCACTTGCAGATCACTATCAAAAGGGGCCTTCAGAGCGGTGCCAAAAACGGCATGCTTACTAGGCACAGGCATAGACTCAGCGCGACCTGGTAGCGCACTGTCCAAGGTCGGCATTTGGGCTTTTTGATCGGCGCTACTATCGGCACCATTAGAGAACAAAGACATACTCGACAACTCCATAATTGATCTCGCAATTGTAAGCCTATTGTTGAGTGAAGCGTAGCCTTGCTATTGCCGAGCTACACCTACACCTACACCGACGAAAACGGGCTAAGACGCTTGATGCGCTAGCGCTACTCCTTGATATCAAGGTAACCGCGTTGAATCGCGACTTCAATCGACTGAGACCCCTCTGCCAAAGCCTTAAAGCGGCGCTGCAACTGTTCAAGCTCAACGATTTCATCGTCTGTCGGTAGAGACTTTTTAGCTTTGTGGGCCTGCGCGATTTCGTACAAACGCTTTAAATACACCGCCCGCGCTTGCGCCACTACCTCTAACACTGGCTTTAAGTCATTGATACTCAGCGATTGAATCTGCGGATTAATAACCTCTCGATTAGTCTCACGCATTAGTTGTTCAAATCGTAATAACAAACGATTAATATCTGCATCCATTGTCGCTCTCCTCTAGCTTTTATAATCTCCGGTTGACGGCGAGTAGCGACTTAAAAACTACATTAACGCTGCCTACCGAGAGTGTTCTTGTAACGAACAAACTGCCACATCGGCGAAAATCCTGCAATTAAAGACCACCCTATGAGTGTAGATCAGCCCATTTTTCTCGCCTCTTTAGATCTTGGCTCCAACAGCTTTCACTTACTCATCAGCGAGTGGCGAGACGGCTTATTGCGAGAGGTGAAACGGCATAAAGACCTCGTGCAGCTAGCTCGAGCTGTAGACGACAACGGCCAACTCGATCAACAAGCAATGCAGCGCGCGCTCGCCTCCTTACGACACTGCCGACAACACTTGGATCAGTATTCAATCTCGCATTTACGGGTAGTGGGCACCCAAATTCTAAGACAGTGCCGAACCCCAGAAGCTTTTATTCTAGAAGCCGAGTCTATCTTAAACGCTCCGATTGACATTATTAGCGGCGATGAAGAAGCTTCATTGGTATACCAAGGTGTCGCCGCTGGGCTAGACCCCGCAAGCCGTCAAGGGACCACGTTAGTATTGGATATCGGCGGGGCCAGTACCGAGATTATTACCGGGAAAAATGGCGACATTCAAGATAAAGCCAGCTTGAAGCTCGGCTGCGTCACCTTAGCAAATCGCTTTTTTACATCTCGTGTTAAAATCGAAAGGACGAGCGTTGAATCGTCTCAGGCGGTCGCGCGCGAGGTGTTTCTTAGCATTAAGCCGAGATTTACACGGCGCCCTATTAACTTAGCCGTTGGGGCGTCGGGTACCCTGCGTGTGTTGCTCGATTTGTTACAATTTGGCAGCAATGCTCGTCTCGACATCGGTCGCTCACAAATAGAGCATCTGATTGACGACATCATCAAAACCCAGTCCATGAGCGCAAGCCTAGACGACAACCTCCGCTGGGATGTACTCCCCGCAGGCATCGCCATACTTTCAGCGTTCTTTGACGTTTTTGAGTTCGAGTCAGTACAGGTATCTTCTCACAGCATTAAAGAAGGTATGATGCTCGACTGGATCAGCCACAACACCCCATAACTCAATCATTCAGGACATACTATGAGCGGCCTATTTGCTGAAGAAGATGAAAATACCCATTACTTTTCCCGCTCAGATCCCGATGATCTGTTAGGCACCCATGCCCCACTCTCATTCTTCCTCGACGACAAACAATGGCCGACCGTTGAGCATTACTACCAAGCTAACAAATTTGACAATGACGACACTCAAAACAAAATTCGGCTTGCACCAACTGCCCAGAAGGCTAGAAAGCTAGGCCGCACAAGGTTTAGCAAGCGCCGCAGTAATTGGCGTGAAATCAAAACTACGGTCATGACTCGCGCGGTCTATATTCGCGCCAAGACTCATTCACAGTGTCAGCAAGCTCTAGCCGAGCTGTCCGATAAACGGTTAGTTGAGAACAGCAACTACGACTATTTCTGGGGCTGCGGCAGAGATAGACGCGGTAAAAACAATTATGGGGAACTGCTGATGAAAATTAGAGATAAGTTACGACAAGAACAGTGCTAAAGACCGGATTTTACCCAGTTCATTGTCAACGCCCTAGCTCAGACATTCTATACTGAAGGTTATTGAGGAGATGTATCATGCCGACTATGACTTTCCGCTTCACCACCGAGTGTGAACTCACCTTCGAAGGCCAATCCTACGAAGAGACCTACTTGAAATTTAAAGACCTCTGCCACCAGCAACAGCCCATTACTGAGAGCCCATTCGTAAAAATCTACCCGCCAGAAAATAGCACCATCTTATTCGAAGTCGATGAACAAAATACGTTTTCGGATATGGGGATGATGAAAGGCGATTTCAAAAAGGATATTTTGGCCAACTTGCCTCAAAACTGGGTGACGCGAATTTCCTCTCACGCTCGCATCTAAATGTAAAATTATAAGAAGCTAGCGGCCTTATACCACTTCGAGTATAAAAAACGCTTACATTGCAACCAACTGGTCTTGATAAAGGAGGAATTGAGTGCCATATTAGCCGCCACTTAAGGCCTCATTGGAAATAGGGTTACCCCTATGATTAATCAGGGCAATTAATCAATCAGTTAATGTTAATAAGCTGAAGCTGCAACGCAGTGTAAGGGGTAGAGGTGTACAGAGGACGGCAAATTAGTGCGCTAGCGTTGATGATGTCGCCTATGGCGGTAGCCGCCACCGAGAACGCCGATCTAAACGAGCTGACACTTAGCTTTTCTCCCGCATTCGCCCTCGCTGTAGCAGTTCTCTTTCTCTTCACCGGCATCCAGCTATGGATGCACGCAGACGCACACAAAAAGCCCTTTGCAGGTCGGTTGTTGCTCAGTTTAGTCGCTGGAGTCTTCGTCTGCTGGTTAATAGCTGAAAAACTCAACCTTAGTGAACACGCCCAACTGCTGAGCCTGTCGATTGCCCTAGCGGTAGCGCTAAGTATAATTAGTCACATTGCCCGTATGGCCAGCTTTGAAAGTTTGAGAACCCTCTTGCTTCAGGAAGTTGCCCAGAAAACCGTTACTCTAGAAGAGAAGAATTTAGAACTGAAGGGCACCCAACGCCAACTTCGGATCGCCAATATCGAGCTTAAAGCGCTTTCGTTCACCGACGCTTTAACCGGGGCCTACAACCGCCTCTATTTTGATCGACAGTTTTTGACCGAGTGGCAACGAGCGCGGCGCGAGCAAGAACCTCTGTCGATGATATTGGTCGATATTGATCACTTCAAAGAACTCAATGACCAGCATGGGCACCTAGTGGGTGATCATGCACTGAAGTTTATTACAGAACTGCTCAAAAAGGGCTTTCAACGCGGAAACGATATCGTCTGCCGCTATGGCGGTGAGGAATTCGTCATTCTTTTGCCAAATACAGAGCCCGCCCAGGCTTTGATTCATGCTAATGAAGTGAGAGAGAGTATTGCGGCCACCCCGTTTGATCACGAAGGCTGCCCCCTGTCTATAACGGCTAGCTTTGGTATAGGCGGCTTAGTACCTCAGCCAAACCATGAGCCCTTAGGACTTTTGCACGACACAGATCAGGCGCTGTATCATGTCAAAAGAAATGGCCGTAATGGCTGCCATCTAGCGCCAGCCATTCAGACCACTGATACTGAAGAGTCTCTGGCGGTAAGCTAGCCCCGCCGACAGACACACCTATCGATCCCCTTGGTCTCGCGAACACCCTCAACGTTGAGCCTACAATGCCGCCCATTCGGCGCTTGACAACCCTTGTCATAATCACCCGTACATTCACGGATCAAATTTAACCGTCATAGAAAAATACAGTGACATCATCGATCACTGACTACTGGCGTGCCGCCAGCCTGAACTTTATAATGGGCACACTTATAGCGACTCAAAAAAGGCTGAAACTACTTTGCATCGGGTTCTACTGCTACTGGCTATCATTTGGGGTGTGCTTGCGCTAGCCAAACACCTAAAAAAACAATCGGCCGAAAAAAGAAAGTCACTCATATGGAAGTACGCCGTCTATGGCTTGATACTCATCATTATCGCGCTGGCTCTGACCGGCAAGCTACACCCAATTGGCGCTGTGATCGCCGCGGCCATCCCTTTTTTGAAAGGTCTCGGCAGTCTCGCCTTGCGTCTCCTTCCAACACTGGCGCAACTCAAACGCCAATCGTTTGCCAGTCCAATTATGGCAACTCGGTACCTGCGAGTGGTTATCGACCCAACTAGCGGCAAAATGAGCGGTGAGGTTTTGGCTGGAGACTTCCACGGCACCGCATTAGCACAACTTAGTCGCGAGCAATTGCAGACGCTGTTAGCCACCTACCAGCAACAAGATCCCGAATCAGCTCGATTGCTTATGGCGTATATCCAACAGCGTTTTCAAGACCAGTCTCAACAGCAGGATCAGACCACAACTGGCAACTCAAACATGAGCCGGCCGGAAGCCTTGCAGGTTCTTGGTTTAACCAAGACCGCGAGTGAAAAGGACATTATCAGCGCACACCGAAAACTGATGCAGAAAATGCACCCAGACCGTGGCGGCAGTGACTATCTTGCCGCCAAGATTAATCAGGCTAAAGAGTGTTTACTCAAGACGTGAATATAGCGACCCAGTGAACGCCAAGGCTCTTCGCGCGAGAAGCGCAACTCCAACTCCAACTGTTGATTTGGCTCGACCATACGATGGTCAGGCTCAAGAATATAGTCATGAAAACAACGGATACCGCTCTCGCATAAACGCTCTAAAGGAAGTTCTGACAACCATTGATTGACAGCTTCGGGTTGGCGCGGGAAGGTCGGAGTTAGACTGCCCCGATACCCCTTGTAGTCGTCATCTAACACTTTTTGGAAATTCGTCCGCAATAGGTTTTTCATCTTAATACTGTTGACATTGTAATAGGTGAGAGACAAATACCCTTCGTCGCTCACGACCGTCATCAATAGACTCAACAGCTCCTGCGGCGCAACAACCCACTCCAACACCGCGTGGCACAACACCAAGTCGAATTTCAGCGTTTGCGTTTTACAGAACTCTTGGACCGAGCCATGATGAAAATCAACACGATCAGTAACACCAAGGCTAGCCGCATTCTGTCGAGCCAATTCGAGCATCTCAGCAGATAAATCACAAATAGTGACCCGGTGCCCGCGCTGCGCAAGTGACAGACTAAACTGCCCTTGGCCTCCTCCCGCATCGAGTATATTCAGAGTTTTAGACACCATTTCCACACAATCATCTACCGGTGAACAGGTTAATTGATCACTCAGAAACTCTTCAAAATCGCGCTCTAGAACCGCTAAACGAATATCGCCTTTTAAACGGTCATAAACGTTTCGCTTAAACCGGTGAGCCAAGTCATCAAAATTTCGATCCCCGTCTTCTCCTTTGGGAATTACTTTTCGCTTAGGCAGCATTGGCGGACGACGTTTACTCATGAATGATCACTATTTAATAATGGAAAGAAACCGCTTTAAGCAACATTTATCGTGAACAACTAGCGCTCACCTGCGTAAATCGTGCGCGATTATACGCTGGTTTTTCTCGCACACCATTACTGATATATTTACCGCTTCCATCGAGACGCCCATTTCAATATGACAGATGACCCAAATTCGACAAAAAGCGAGCCCCTTAGCGACTGGTTTGTCTACATCATTATCAGCACCGATGATCGCCTCTACACAGGCATAACCAACAATCTGGCAAACCGCTGGCACGCGCACTGTAATACCAAGCAAGGCGCTAAATTCTTTCGTGGGCGATCACCCAAAACACTCGCCTACGTCGAACAGGGCTTTAACCGATCGACTGCCAGCCAGCGTGAAGCGCAGATAAAAAAGCTGACTCGGTACAAAAAGTTAGATCTTGTTGCCACTCAGTCGAGCGTCGATTGGCATCTTAGGTTAGATTTGTCCCAATCTTGATCGACCATCAACAAAGCTTGCAAAGTGCTTGAGTGAAATTCTCTTCGATACAAGATCGAGACAACCAAACCGACACTCACAACAAATAGAGCTGGGTGTACAAACCACGCAAGCATCGCCATGGCAAAGTAGTACGCCCTGAGACCAAAATTGTAGCTGTGGGCAGCCTGATCTAATACCTTACCGCTATGGCGTGCGTAGGTTTGCTGCTGCTCAAAAGTTAATCTTTCCGGTTCGAGAAATGGCGTTGCACCGACGATAACGCTGCAAAAACCGAATTGCCGTAACGACCAAGTAAAGGTAAAAAACGCATAAACAAACACGCACACAAGCACTAGTAGCTTTAACTGCAGCTCACCCACACTGGCTTGTGCCAGCAACGGAATCTGCTGAAACATTTGATTCACGTCAGTCGCCGAGGCGATAACTGTCAGCAGACCGGCTAAAACCAAAATGCTTGTCGATGCCATAAATGACACGTTGCGCTCTAGATTGGCAATGATCGAAGCGTCACTAACACGTTGCTCGCGATGCAACAATTGCCGCATCCAATCGAGCCTTAACCGATGCATCACCGAAGCAATGCACTCGGTTTTCTTCGCCATATGGCGAGCGAATCGACTGTACCCGATCCAACAAAATAGAAACCACACCAGGCAACCGAGATTAACCCACTGCCCATCGCTTAAAAACAAAACACTCATTTCATTCAACATAGCCGGCTTTCATCAACTCATTTTTAGTGGAAGCAATATGCAAAAAAAACCAGCGCTAGTGTATCATGAGCAGACACCGCGACAGGAAGTAACATGGCCCGCCCACTCTGCCTTCAGTGCCAGCTCCCTATCGCTCGCTGCTTGTGTGAATACATCACACCCAGCCAATCGGATGTTGAAATCATCGTGTGGCAACACCCGAGCGAAATCAATCACCCAAAAAACTCGACTCGGCTGCTAGCGGCCTGCCTGCCCGAGCTTAAGCTCATTCATGGAGAATCGATACCCAAGGAAGTATTCTCCAGAGAGATAGGTTCTAGCCATCGAACGCTCTACCTCCTGTTTCCTCAAGAGAACGAAGCCTCTGTCGACTCATCGAGTACAGACATTGACGCCTCTAGTGTGCGCCTTCTGATCCTCGATGGCACTTGGCGAAAGGCACGCAAAATACTGCACTTAAACCCTTGGCTGGGGCAACTGCCAAGGCTAGCTCTTACCCACCCTCGCCCCAGCCGCTATCACATTCGCAAAGCTGAGCGAGAGGGGCAACTGTCTACGCTAGAAGCGGCCTGCTCAGCGATCGAACAGCTTGAGAAGCACGCCTCGAACACTCGACCGATACTCAGCGCATTCGATCAATACTTGCTCAAGCTGAGCCGGTTTCGCCCTCAGTGCTAGTCGCACTACATTCAAATTTCATACTCGTATAAATGCGCCATACAGCAGTGTCGTCGGGGCTTTGAGTAAGTTACACTTAGTACCATTGCATCCGTGAGATGCCCGTTTCCAGACTTTGAGGTTTATGAATGGCCACCGCTCATCCAGCGTTTGAAAAGCTACGCAGCGAATCTATTGATTCATTACAAGTAATCGTCGAAGAGTACCGCCATCGCAAGACCGGTGCTCAGCACATTCACATCAAAGCCGATAACAACGAGAATGTATTTCTCGTCGCTTTGCGCACCGTACCCGACGATTCCACCGGCGTAGCCCACATTCTTGAGCACACGGCGCTGTGTGGCAGTGAAAGATACCCCGTTCGCGACCCATTCTTCATGATGATTCGTCGCTCACTCAACACCTTCATGAACGCTTTCACCAGCTCAGATTGGACCGCCTACCCTTTTGCCTCGCAAAACAAGAAAGACTTTAACAATTTGTTAGACGTCTATTTGGACGCGGTGTTCTTTTCTCGTCTCGATCCGCTCGACTTTGCACAAGAGGGCCACCGCTTCGACTTCGCCGAGAGCGGCAACCCAGAGTCTGACTTGGTTTACAAAGGCGTCGTTTTCAATGAAATGAAAGGCGCCATGAGCTCAGTGCCATCACAGCTTTGGCAAACGCTTTGCAAATACGTCTTTCCAACCAGTACCTATCATTTCAATAGTGGCGGAGAACCCGACGCGATACCTGATTTGACCTACCAGCAACTACAGGATTTTTACAAGACGCACTACCATCCCAGCAATGCGGTCTTCATGACCTACGGCGACATTAGCGCCGAAGAGCATCAGGAAAAATTTGAAGAGCAGGCGCTCAAGCGTTTTGACGCTTTGGAAAAGATAATCTCGGTTCCCGATGAGCAACGTTATTACGCGCCGATTCGGGTAGAAGAATCCTACGCACTGACAGATGAAGAAGATTTGAGCAACAAGTCCCATGTGGTTCTAGCTTGGCTACTGGGCAAGAGCACAGAACTTAAGCCCACGTTAGAGGCGCAATTGCTCGCCAGTATTTTACTCGACAACAGTGCTTCACCGCTTCAACACGCGCTTGAAACCACTGATCTAGGCACCGCCCCCTCGCCGCTTTGCGGGCTCGACGACTCACAGAAAGAACTGACGTTTGTCTGCGGCCTTGAGGGCACAGAGGCCGACAAAGCCGATGAAATTGAAAGCTTGATCCTCAGCACAGTGGAACATGTTGCAAAAGAAGGCGTCCCCTACGAAGAGCTACACGCGGCCTTGCAACAGCTCGAGTTGCATCAGCGCGAAGTCGGCGGTGACTCTTACCCCTACGGAATGCAGATAATCTTCACCGCTTTAACATCGGCAACTCATCGCGGAGACCCTATTGCTCTACTCAACCTCGATCCTGCATTAGAGCAACTCCACAAAGACATCAAAGATCCAAGCTACATTAGGCGTTTAGCCCAAGAGCTTTTACTCGACAACCAACATCGAGTGCGGCTCACGTTCCGCCCCGACGCGCAAATGGGTGAGCGAAAGAATCAAGCAGAGAAAGACAAACTTGCAGCGATTAAAGAATCGTTAACCGACCAAGAAAAACAATCTATCATTGAGCTAGCTGATGCACTGCAGGCACGCCAACTTCAAGTGGATGATGAAACCATCCTGCCCAAAGTGGGCCTCGCCGACATCCCCAAGAACATGCACTATACGGCGCAAGATTCAGTGCAAAAATTACCTACGCCGCTAACCAGCTATGCCGCCGGAACCAACGGCCTAGTCTACCAACAAATCATCATCGAGCTGCCACACCTGTCTGAACAACAACTGCAGACGCTCTCCTACTACGGTATGTTTTTAACCGAATTAGGCATTGGCGAGCAAAGCTATCTAGACGTCCAGCGCTGGCAAGCACAAGTTGCAGGCTCGATATCTGCCTATACATCTATCCGCGGAGCCAGCGACGACGTACAGAATGTCAAAGCAAATCTTACCATATCGGCCAAGGCGCTAAAGGCTCAGCAGCCAGAGCTGTGCAAATTGATGTGGGACACCTTGACCAATGCACGCTTCGACGAAGTCGATCGACTGCGAGAGCTTGTAGCCCAAGTGCGAGCTCGACGAGAGCAAAGCGTAACAGGCAACGGCCACAGCTTGGCAATGGCTGCCGCCAGCGCAGGCATGAGCCCATCGGCGAAGATTTCGCATCAACTGAATGGCCTAGAAGGCATTCAAGCCATTAAGGTATTCGATGATGGCCTCAAAGATCCGAGCGCGGCACAGGCCTTTGTAGAGCAGTTAACCGAACTACACCAGTTGATTCTAAATGCGCCAAGACAATACCTTCTTATCTCTGAGAAAGATGCTCTTGAGGACTACCAAAAGAGCATTGAGCAATACTGGTCAACAACAACGCCGGCGGCTCACAAAGAATTTTCACTGGAGCCCGTCAGCGAGAAAATTCGTCAAGCCTGGATCACCAACACTCAAGTCAATTTCTGCGCAAAAGCTTACCCAACGGTTGCGATGGAGCACCCCGATGCCGCCGCGCTGACCGTCCTTGGCGGCTTTCTACGCACCGGCTATTTACCTGTCTCTTATCCACCTCTGACGCTGCCCACGAAGAGAAAAGCGTAACTAACGCTCGCCACCCCAGCACTCAACAAAAACACACTAAACCAACACAA
>ERZ1027208.658-NODE-658-length-12570-cov-8.347583_pt1 | contig 12570 bp, 15 predicted proteins | sample MGYA00520867_ERZ1027208 | MGnify/ENA primary metagenome ERZ1027208 (study PRJEB33311, sample SAMEA4378413) | marine metagenome | biome: Marine biome; feature: Fjord; material: Water | collected 2014-07-20T08:00:00Z/2014-07-... | depth 75 m ...
ATGAGCGCGCAGGGTCGGTTTCTAACTGGCTCCACCCTCGGTCATGTTGTGCGGATGACGGCGACAGGGGCGCTGGGCATCACGTTTGTGTTCATCGTGGATGCAGCGAACTTGTTGTGGGTATCCCAGCTGGGCAACAAGCAACTGGTTGCGGCGATAGGCTTCGCCTATGCGGTGCAGTTCTTTTCCGTTTCTGTGGCTGTTGGTCTGATGATTGCTGCAACAGCGGTGGTGTCGCGCTCAATAGGGGGCGGTGATCGTGAAAAGGCGCGCCGTCAGGCGGGTGCGGCGGTTGTCATTGCTGCTTGCACCTTAGCTGTCGTAGCTGCGTTTATTGTGGGGCTTCGCCATCAACTGGTCGGCTTTGCCGGAGCAGAGGGTGAAACCGCCAGGCTGGCTGCACGATATCTTGCCATCACAATCCCTTCACTTATCCCGATGTCTGCGGCATTGGTCATGTCGGGTACTTTGCGCGCGGACGGGTTTGGCGCAAAGGCGATGTACATCACGCTGTTTGCAGGCATGGTCTTGCTGATTATTGATCCGTTCTTTATCTTTTACTTAGGTTGGGGGCTGGACGGTGCCGCGATTGGGCTGGTGTTGTTCCGATTTGCGCTGTTAGGGCTTGCGATTTGGTTCGCTATTTACGACCTGCATCTGATTGATCGCCCCCGCCTGAGCACGTTGCGTAACATTGGTGCGCCGTTTGTTGCAGTCGCCATTCCAGCCATCGCAACCCAGATGAGCACGCCTGTTGGGAACTATCTTTTGACTATCGTTATCGCGCCCTTTGGAGATGACGCGGTGGCCGCATGGGCTGTTGTCGGGCGATTAACGGTTGTTGTGTTTGGCGGTATCTTTGCGCTGTCGGGCGCTATTGGTGGGATATTTGGCCAGAATTACGGCGCAGGTAAACTGGACCGTGTGCGCAGCACCTACCGGGATGCGCTGATTTTTTGTCTTTTATATACGCTGGTTGCGTGGGGGGTGTTTGTCGCGGCGGTGCCCTATGTCATCGCAGCATTTGATTTGTCTGGGCAGGGCGCGGATGTATTGAACGCCTTTGCAGTGATTGGTGTGGGCGGCTTTATCTTCTTTGGTGCGCTGTTTGTATCCAATGCCGCTTTCAATAACTTGGGCAAACCCGGACGCTCGACAATGGTGAATTGGATCAAAGATGGCGTCCTCAGCATGCCTGCTGCGCTTTGGTTCTCAGGGATGTTTGGGGCTGCTGGCGTCATCTATGGTCAAGCGGCTGCAGGAATTACTGTTGGTGCGTTGTCTGCCGCGTGGGGATGGTTCTACGTGAAAGGCCTGCGCGTGGATGATGCAGCCCTTGACCATAGTGCGCCAGCCCCATACCCGAACCTAGATAGACACAGGAGCCGATAAATGCCCACTTTCACAGCGCTGACGACACTCACAGGCCGCGATGCCGCCTATAAACTCGGCGAAGCGATGGAAGATCTGATGCCAGAACCTACAGGTGTTGGTGTTTTTGAAGTCGAAGACGGCTCTGGCTTATGGGAAGTCGGCGGATATTTCGAGGAAGCTCCTGATGAGACTGCTCTGGCGTTGCTGGCTGCTGCAATGGCCGCAAAAGGCTTTGTTGTATCCGAATTGCCAGAAACTGATTGGGTGGCCCATGTCCGCCGCGAGTTGGCCCCAGTTGAGGCTGGGCGTTTCTTTGTCTATGGCTCACACGATGCGGACAAAGTGCCCACGGATTGCGAACCGTTGCTGATCGAAGCTGCGATGGCTTTTGGTACGGGACACCACGGCACGACACTTGGCTGTCTTAACGCACTGGACCGTTTGGCAAAGGATGGATTTGTTGGACGCCGTGTTGTGGATATCGGCTGCGGTACTGCCGTTTTGGCGATGGGTGCGGCGCGGATCTGGAAGGATACAGTGCTTGCGTCTGACATTGACGAGGTCGCGGTTGATGTGGCGCGCGCCAATGTTACAGCAAACAATCTGGAAGGGCAGGTTACTTGTGTTGAGGCCGCAGGTTTTGATCACCCTGTTTTGGCAGAGGCGGCGCCCTTTGATTTGGTGTTTGCGAACATCCTAAAAGGTCCCCTGATTGCGTTGGCACCGGATATGGCTGGCGTGATGGAGCCAAAAGCTTATGCGATTCTGTCAGGTCTCCTAAATGAGCAAGCGGACGAGGTGATCGAGGTTTATGCACGTTCTGGCATCAATCTACATCACCGCGAAAGTATTGGTGACTGGACGACACTAGTGCTTCGGAAAATGGACTAAGTTTAACCCTATTTGTGGTGAATTGGCCTTAATTGCCCCATTTCTGCCACATTCTATGGATAAAAATTGAATCAACAACGGTGGGGGCTGTTGTTGAGAGAGACCGATGCCATGGTTTACACCAGAGAAGATTTTCACGCCCGTGTTGGGAGCGTAGACAAAGCCCAATCGCGCCTCGTGCGTCGTGGCTATACCACGCGGATCGATAAAAACGGCCTTATCATTGCTAAGCCGAAAAAGATGCGCCTGCGTTTTCCGATTAAGGGAATTCTTGTAATGGTTCTCAGCTTCTTCTGCTTAAAAGCACTGATGCTTTCCGCAAATGGGCCCGACACGTATCAGGACCGTCTTGCCACTTTGCAAAACGGAACTGTTGTTGAAGCAATGGGCGCTCGTGTTCTAGGCATCGATCCGGCGACCCAGTTCATCGCAGATAAGATGGGCCCGCTCTTCCGTTAAGGTTTTAATACCGCTGTGGTGGGCCTTCCGGGGGAGGGGCTGCCGCAAAGTTTCGTTATGCCTGATCTCTCTGGCACACATAAAAAGGTCCGCACTCAGATTACTGGGTGCGGACCTTTTTCATATCTACGCTGATAGCGCGGTCGGCGCGTTGCCGCGCCAACCGGTTCTTAGCGGATAAAGTTGCTTTTTGCTACGCCTTCGATGTCGCCGCGAACCAGGCCAATGTCGGACAATTCACGATCTGTCAGGTTTGAAAGCGCTTTGTTGGTGATGCGTGCATCGTTCCATGCGGATACAGCGTGAACTGCTTCGGCTACAAAAGCGATTGCGCGGTTTGTAAATGATGCCATGTCATATGTAGTGCGAGTGGTGTTAAAAGTTGCCATTGGAGCCGTCCTTCTATTTGTTTATGTTGTGCTGAATTATTCAGCGTTATGTGGTCGAGATAGGCAGAGTTTGAATTTCGCGCAAGTGATGCGATTGCACACCCGATATGCAAATTCTGCATAGCGGGAAATGGCCTTGAATCTCCTTTAATTTATGGCGGAAATGCGCCTATCCCGATGTCGCTGGTGAGGTTTTTGATGTCGTGATTGCTGCATTGCGGCATGTTCAGTTGATTTGCGACATCCGGCGTGTCGGAATTGGAATATTTGTTGAAACATGTATCCAATGTTCGCGTTTCGTGCTACTGCATCTAAAAAGCAACAATACTGAGGGTGGCTGGCAAGTGATAAGGGTAATTGGCATTGATCCGGGTCTTCGGAATATGGGTTGGGGCGTCATTGACGTAGCTGGAAGCAAGCTGAGTCACGTCGCAAACGGAATCTGTCACTCGGATACAGGTGTTGAACTCGCTGAGCGGTTGTTGACATTGCATGCCCAGCTCACTCGCGTGTTTACGACATATCGTCCTCAGTCAGCCGCCGTTGAGCATACATTTGTGAACAAAGATGGTGTTGCCACGCTTAAACTGGGGCAGGCGCGCGGGATTGCATTGCTGGTCCCAGCGCAGATGGGGCTGACCGTGGGGGAATATGCTCCCAATAATGTGAAGAAGACTGTTGTAGGCGTAGGTCATGCGGATAAAGGGCAGGTGGCGCATATGGTGCGCATGCAATTGCCTGGGGTGCAATTTGAAGGGCCTGATGCGGCCGATGCATTAGCTGTTGCGATCACGCATGCCCATCATGGCGGTGCATCCAGCTTTGCTGCAGCAGTTGCAAAGGCAAGCGCATGATTGGAAAAATCACAGGAAGAATCGAGTATCGTTCAACCGATCATGTACTCATCGATGTGCGCGGCGTCGGGTATTTGGTGTATTGTTCAGAAAGAACGCTGGCTGGACTGCCTGCTGTGGGTGAAGTCGCCGCCGTCTACACGGATCTTTTGGTCAGAGAAGATTTGATGCAGCTGTTTGGCTTCACCACCTTGGCAGAAAAAGAATGGCATCGCTTGCTGACATCGGTTCAAGGCATTGGGGCAAAGGCGTCGCTGGCGATCCTTGGTGCGCTGGGGCCGGATGGTGTTGGCCGTGCCATTGCGCTTGGTGATTGGAATGCAGTGAAGGTCGCCAAGGGTGTCGGGCCAAAGATTGCCCAGCGGGTCGTGCTCGATCTCAAAGACAAGGCACCGTCAATGATGGCGATGAGTGGAACTGTTGCCGAAGCGTTGGGTGAGCAAGACGTTGAAGTGATAGAGGCACCTGTAAAGCGTAAAGCGCCTCCACCTGCGGCCAATGCCTCTGCACAATCCGAAGCCTTATCGGCCTTGTCCAATCTTGGCTACGCGCCGGGGGATGCTGCGGGCGCAGTTGCGCAAGCTGCTGGTGAAGCACCGGATGCAGATACGCCAAGCCTCATTCGTGCGGCGTTGAAACTTCTGGCTCCTAGAGAGTAATGTGCGCACAACGTACCCTAGTAGGGTGCTTGGCTTGGGGACAGCATGATTGATAGTGATCCGATAGTGCGGCCAGAGGGCATGCCCGAAGATTTTGACCGCGCTTTGCGTCCGCAGATGTTGGATGAATTTGTCGGCCAAGCTGGTGCGCGTGCGAACCTCAAGGTTTTTATACAATCCGCCAAACAGCGCGAAGAGGCGATGGACCATACCTTGTTCCACGGCCCTCCGGGGCTGGGAAAGACGACGCTTGCGCAGATCATGGCGCGCGAATTGGGTGTTGGGTTTCGCATGACATCTGGTCCGGTGTTGGCAAAAGCAGGTGATCTGGCAGCGATCCTTACCAACCTTGAGGCGCGCGATGTGCTGTTTATCGATGAAATCCACCGTCTGAATCCAGCTGTCGAAGAAGTGCTGTATCCCGCGCTTGAGGATTTTGAACTGGATTTGGTGATCGGCGAGGGACCAGCCGCGCGCACTGTGCGCATTGAGCTACAGCCCTTTACACTGGTTGGGGCCACCACACGGATGGGGCTGTTGACAACACCGCTGCGAGATCGTTTTGGCATTCCGACACGTCTGGAATTTTATACCGAAGACGAGCTGTTCATAATTGTAGAGCGCAATGCACGTAAATTGGGTGCGCCAGCAGATGAGGGCGGTGCACGCGAGATTGCCAAACGCGCGCGCGGCACACCGCGTATTGCGGGCCGCTTGCTGCGCCGCGTTGTGGATTTTGCGGTTGTTGAGGGCGACGGGCGTGTCACACGTGCCTTGGCTGATATGGCGTTGACGCGGCTAGGTGTGGATCATCTGGGGCTTGATGGCGCTGACCGCCGTTACCTGCGGCTGATCGCTGAAAACTATCAGGGTGGTCCGGTGGGTATCGAAACGATGTCAGCTGCTCTGTCTGAATCGCGGGATGCATTGGAAGAAGTGATTGAACCGTTCCTGTTGCAGCAGGGCTTGATCCAACGTACCCCGCGCGGGCGCATGTTGGCGCAAAAAGCGTGGGTGCATCTGGGAATGCAGCCGCCAAAGCGGGACGCTGACCTGTTTCGGTGATGCGGTGCGCTCAGGGTGTGACGTTAGAATAGGACGGATAAGGTATGGAACCGGAACATATTGAAAAGCTGTTTACACGTGAAGATGGACAATTCGTCTTCGCGAGGTGGGGACGCCCGATTGCACCAGTTGTCTTTGGTGTTCAAGAAGAGACGCTTGAAGTAGTCAAAGGTGCGCTTGAGGCTGTCACTGCTTTGGCTGGCCATAAGATGGCTGAGACGGACATGGAGCTCGGCTCAAACCTGATGGTATTCTTCTTTTCAGAATGGTCCGAGCTGTTGGATGTGACTGGTATGGAACGTTTGGTTCCTGATTTGGCCACGTTGGTAGGAAAGCTCACCAAGGTTGACGCCAACCAGTACCGCTTTTTCAGGTTTGATGAACAGGGCGCGATCAAGGCGTGCTTTGTGTTTCTGCGGATGGACGAGCACCTAAGCGACGTACCTGCAGAAACATTGGCGTTGAGCCAGATTGTGCAATCTTATCTGCTGTGGTCCGACACTGCATTCAAAGATAAGTCGCCGCTGGCCGTTGTGGGCGACAAAACCATTTTGCGGCCCGATGTGGCGGGCCTTATTCGCGCGGCCTATGACCCGGTTATGCCTGTCGCCGCAAAAGACAGCAGCCATGCTTTGCGCCTCTTTGCGCGTATGCAAGCGGGAGAGATTCAATGATCCACCGCAAAGAAATCCGTGTCTATTATGAAGACACCGACATGGCGGGGATTGTCTATTACGCGAATTACCTTCGCTTCATCGAACGTGCGCGCAGTGATTGGGTCCGTGAAGTGGGCATTGATCAGCTTGCGATGAAAGATGCAGGCGTTGTGTTTGCTGTGCGTCGTGTTGAGGCCGATTATGTTAGCCCCGCGCGATTTGATGACATCTTAGAGGTACGCACAACACTTGATAGCCTTAGTTCTGCGCGCATGGTTATGGCGCAAGAAGTCTGGCGTGGGGATGTCCTGATCTTCACTGCAAAGGTGTTGATTGTCTGTATTGGGGCCAGTGGAAAACCCGTCAGACTTCCAGCGGAATGCCGCCTGCTGGAAACGTGATTGGGCGAGGGCACGCTTGGCCCTCGCTTTTTGCTTTGCGCTGCGCTAGATTCGCTCCAAATGGAGCCTGATAACAGGCCCACCCGAGGCAGTAGAGTAGAGCACATAACATGCAGACAGCATTGATCGCAGCCGAAATCGGCGGCAGCATTACCGTATGGGGCATGTTCGCCCAAGCGACATTCACCGTGAAACTGGTGATGATGGCCCTTATCCTAGCCAGTTTTTGGACGTGGTCGATCATCGTCCAAAAGACCATTCAATACCGTAAAGCTAAACGAGAAGCAGAAGAGTTTGACCGCGCGTTTTGGTCGGGTGAGCCGCTGGATGGCCTGTATGATCAGATCGGGCCAGATCCCGCAGGTGCTGCACAAAAGATTTTCTCGGCTGGCATGACCGAATGGCGACGCTCTCACCGCGAAGATGGTGGGCTGATCCCCGGTGCAACCGCGCGCATTGATCGTTCAATGGATGTGGCAATCGCTAAAGAGGCCGAGCGGTTGCAAAAAGGTCTGCCTGTACTTGCAACCACGGGGTCAACTGCGCCCTTTGTTGGTTTATTCGGGACCGTGTTTGGGATAATGAACGCCTTTATCGAGATCGCTGAGCAACAAAATAAAAACCTTGCCGTTGTGGCACCGGGTATCGCCGAGGCGTTGTTGGCCACGGGCCTTGGCTTGATGGCCGCGATCCCTGCGGTGGTTTTCTATAACAAACTGAACGCGGATAGTGACCGTATCCTCGGCGGGTACGAGGCATTCGCTGATGAATTCGCCACCATCCTCAGCCGCCAGTTGGATAGTTGAGCCATGGCAGGTGGTGTAATGCAAAAAAGTGGTGGCGGGACCGGACGTCGCAGACGGCGCGGCGGGGCGCAGCCTATGGCCGAGATCAACATCACGCCTTTCGTGGATGTTATGCTGGTGCTGTTAATCATCTTTATGGTTGCGGCCCCTTTGTTGACTGTCGGCGTCCCAGTTGAGCTGCCAAAAACGGCAGCCCAAGCTTTGCCTGCCGAACAGGAGGAACCCCTGACCGTAACAATCACGGCGGAGGGTCTTGTTCAAATCATGACAACAGAGACGGCGCGCGAAGAACTTGTGTCCAAATTACGTGCAGTTGCAGCCGAGCGTGAAGGCGATCGTGTGTTCCTGCGTGCGGATGGTTCTGTTCCATATAGTGCCGTGATGGAGATCATGGGCGCATTAAATGCAGGTGGTTTTTCCAACATTGGTCTGGTGACGGATATCGGCGGGCCAACGCTGGATGGTTCTGGGAACTAAGCGATGTCGCGGGCGCGCAAAATTGGCAATATCGTATCTGGGGTGGGGCACGTCGGCTTCATCGGCTGGGTTCTGTTTGGTGGATTGTTCACGTCACGCCCTGATCCTGTAGAGGTGCAGGAGGTTGCGATGATTTCAGGCGCTGAATTTCAGGCGCTTGTGGATGCATCGCGTCAACCTGTTGAGGTTGCCGAAGTTCCAACACCCGCCGCCCCTGAAGTGACGCAAGACGCCCCCGAAGTTGATGTTGCACCAGAAGAACCAATCGCAACGCCCGAGCCGGATGTTGCTGAGCCCGCTGAGGAACCAGTTGAGGAAGTCGCTCCTGAAGTTTCCCAAGCAGCGCCAGAACTACCCGAACCTCCAGCGGAAGTCACCGTCGAGGACGCTCCTGTTGAGGATACACCCGTGGAACGCGCCGCAGAAGTTGTTGCTCCAGAACCCGCACCGCGCCCAGAGCCGGAAACAGTTCAGGAACCAACTCCACAAGAGGCTGTGATCCCTGAAGATGCGGGTGAGACCGTAGAACAACCTCAAGAAGCAGCTGAAACGCCCGAAGCCTCTGACAGGATCGTTACGGAAGCCACCGAAGCACCGGCTGCTGCGCCAACAGCATCGATGCGGCCCCCAGCGCGCCGCCCCTCGGCTCCGCGTCCGACACAGACCACGCAGACGGCCCCAACAACACCGGCCCAAGAAGACAGCGTTGTTGATGATGCCGCTGTTCAAGCGGCCCTAGAGGCTGCGCTGAGTTCGGCGGTCAGTGAGGTTCCCAGCGGGCCACCGATGTCATCGGGTGAAAAAGATGCATTGCGTCTTGCTGTGCAAAACTGCTGGAACGTCGACCCCGGTGCGCGATGGGCGCAAACAACTGTAACCGTTGCTATGAACATGACGCAGGACGGCAAGGTCGTCTCGTCGTCGTTGCGGATGATTGCAAGTGAAGGCGGCGATGCCTCAACAGCCAATGCGGCCTTTGGCGCGGCGCGGCGCGCGATCCTGTTGTGCCAAAAAGACGGCTACCCGCTGCCGAGCGAAAAATACGGTCAGTGGAAAGAAATCGAAATGACATTTAACCCCGAGCGGATGCGGATCAGATGAGGGGCCAGACTAACATATCGACGGTTCTTTGTTTGGCTGGCCCTGTTTGGAGGCAAGCCCCTAAGTTCATGGGTGCCGGGAAACAGGCGGTTGCTGACGCATTTTGTGCCGCCAAACGGGCGGTTTTGCGCTGTGGGAGATATGGCTACACTCTCCCCGTTGAGAAATATGATCAATGGCGGGATATTGAACTACGGTTTGACCCTGAAAGGACAAGTTCCAAATGAAGTTTTTGAGTATCTGTTTGGCAATATTATTTGCCTTGGGGTTCACCTCGGTTGCGCAAGCGCAGCAGGGGCCTTTGCGCATCACGATTGAAGAAGGCATCATTCAGCCCCTTCCTTTTGCAATTCCCAACTTTCAGGCAGAAACAGGTGAGGCAGGCCAGCTGGCCGGCGATCTGGCACGCGTAATTGCTGCTGATCTCCAGGGTACAGGGGTGTTTCGCGAAATCCCAAGCTCGGCGTTTATTGCGCAATACGGTGATTTTAACGCGCCAGTTTCATTCCCGGACTGGAAGGCCATCAACGCACAGGCGCTGGTCACAGGGGCTGTATCGGTGTCGGGCAATAACGTGAACGTTAAATTCCGCGTCTTTGATGTAGTGTCGGGTACTAATCTTGGCGAAGGTCTACAGTTTTCGGGCACCACGGATGGTTGGCGTCGTATGGCGCACAAGGTTGCGGATGAAGTCTATTCGCGCATCACGGGCGAGGGCGGGTACTTCGACAGCCGGGTTGTGTATGTGTCTGAGACAGGCCCAAAGAACGATCGCAAAAAACGCTTGGCGATCATGGATTATGACGGCGCGAACGTCCGTTACCTGACTGACAGCAGCGCAATTGTGCTGGCTCCGCGTTTTTCACCCACAGGTGACCGCGTGCTTTACACCAGCTACGAGAGCGGCTTTCCGCGTATTTACGTGCTTAACGTTGGTTCCGTTCAGCGCCGAGTGTTGGAAAGCGCCGAGGGCACAATGAGCTTTGCGCCACGCTTTTCTCCGTCTGGTCAAACGGTAGTGTTTTCCATTAGCCAAGGTGGGAACACAGACATTCACACAATGGACATCGGTTCCGGCCAATCTTTGCGCCTGACAAATACGCCGTCCATTGAAACAGCACCCAGCTATAGCCCTGATGGCAGCCAAATCGTATTTGAAAGCGACCGCTCCGGATCGCCTCAGTTATACGTTATGGCGGCAAGTGGCGGTGAGGCACGAAGAATTTCCTTTGGTGAAGGGCGTTACGGCACACCTGTTTGGTCACCGCGCGGTGATTTGGTTGCTTTCACTAAGCAAAATGCAGGCCGTTTCCACATTGGAGTGATGCGTACAGATGGTTCCGAAGAACGCCTTCTTACGGCATCGTTTCTGGATGAGGGCCCAACATGGTCGCCAAATGGCCGCGTGATCATGTTTACCCGTGAAACGCAGGGGGAGGGTGGCGCGTCCTCGATCTATTCTGTCGATATTACGGGCCGTGTTTTACGGCAGGTCGCAACTCCGGAGGGCGGATCAGACCCAAGCTGGTCACCCCTGCAGCAGTAACTCTTTCCACGGGATGCCGCCCTGTGATAATGTGGTGCCAATAATAAAAAACTCTAAGCGAGGTCGAGACAGATGAAATTCCTACCCATGAGCCTTCTGGTCGCAGCAGTTGCGTTGTCGGCCTGTACAAACCCCAACCGCTTTGGCGGGGATGATGCGCTAAGCAACCCGACAAACCCTGTTGGCGGCACGCCATTAAACGGTGTTGTCCCGGGCAGTGCAAATGACCCTACTTCAACAGTATATTTCAACCAAACCGTTGGAGACCGCGTGTTGTTTGAGGTGGATCAATCCACGCTGACCGCGGGTGGCCGCGCCACGCTGGACGGACAAGCAACGTGGCTGACAACAAACAACGATTATCAGGCCGTCATTGAAGGCCACGCAGATGAGCAGGGCACACGTGAATATAACCTCGCATTGGGCGCACGCCGTGCAAACGCTGCACGCGAATATCTGTTGTCGAAAGGTGTGCCATCCGAACGTCTGCGGGTTGTAAGCTACGGCAAGGAGCGCCCGATCGAGATTTGTTCGAATGAGGCATGTTATGCCAAAAACCGCCGCGCAGTGACCGTGCTGGCCGGTGGCCAGACCAGCTAAAGGAGCGGCACTATGCGCTTTGCGTTTATCTTTGCGGTTGTTTTGGGGGCTGTGCCAATAGGTGCTACCGCTCAGGATGCACAAACTCTTGCTGACATCCGCCAAGAGCTAACAGTGCTGAGTGTCGAGATGACCAAGCTCAAGAGAGAGATGGCCACTACAGGGACTGCTGGTGGCGTTCAATTGCCAGCCTCTGCGCTTGAGCGTGTGAACGCGATGGAGAGTGAGCTGTCGCGTGTGACGGCGAAAACCGAGGAACTGGAGTTCCGGATCAACCGGATTGTGAATGACGGCACGCGCCGCATTGCTGATCTGGAGTTCCGTTTGGTTGAGCTAGAGGGCGGCGACATTTCCACTTTGGGCGAGACCTCCACGTTGGGCGGGGCCGATCAGGCGACTGCGCCCGCACCTGCGCCTGCACCGCAAACCAACACCAGCCAGCTTGCCATCGGCGAGCAAGACGATTTCAAGCGGGCGCAGGAGGCGCTCGCATCCGGTGACTTTCGTGCCGCCGCTGACCAGTTTGCGACCTTCAATCAGACCTATCCAGGTTCTCCGCTAGCGGCTGAGGTTGATCTGCGGCGCGGGGATGCATTGGACGGGATCGGCGATGCTCGCGAAGCCGCACGCGCCTATTTGGCAAGTTTTGGAGCAGCACCTACAGGACCTAGCGCACCAGAATCATTGTATAAACTGGGCGCTTCTTTGGGCACCTTGGGGCAAAGCAGCGAGGCATGTGTGACCTTAGGCGAAGTGCCTGCACGCTTCCCTAACAGTCAATTCGCAACGCAGGCAATAGCGCAGCGGCAGGCATTGGGTTGTTCGTGATCTAATGGACGCTCGCGCGTTAGAGGTTGCGGTTACAGCCGCCATAGGCGTGCCCCTGCCACAACGGCTCGGCGTTGCGGTGTCGGGGGGGGGCGATTCCCTTGCGCTGCTCAATATCCTCAATGATATCTATTCTGGTACTGGCGGTGTGCTAAAGGCTGTCACAGTTGATCATGGCCTGCGTGCTGGATCAGACACTGAGGCGGTAATGGTTGGGGATCATTGTGCAAAACTGGGCGTTTCCCACCAGGTTTTGCGTTGGCAAGACTGGGACAAAACAGGAAATCTGCAAGATGAAGCGCGCCGCGCGCGTTATGGGTTGATGGCCGAATGGGCGCGTGCCGAGGGGTTGGAGGCAATAGCGTTAGGTCACACAGCAGATGATCAAGCGGAAACCGTCTTGATGCGACTTGCGCGCCGATCCGGTGTTGATGGGCTGTCAGCAATGTCACCAAGGCGAAAAG
>ERZ1027208.659-NODE-659-length-12561-cov-6.873341_pt1 | contig 12561 bp, 15 predicted proteins | sample MGYA00520867_ERZ1027208 | MGnify/ENA primary metagenome ERZ1027208 (study PRJEB33311, sample SAMEA4378413) | marine metagenome | biome: Marine biome; feature: Fjord; material: Water | collected 2014-07-20T08:00:00Z/2014-07-... | depth 75 m ...
GGTCGTATGGGAAGTCATTGGCTCAGGTGTTTGTGGTCAGTTTGATTTGATATACCTTCCTCTCACGTTCTGCTTGATCAACCAAACGTTCTAGCGGATATGTCGCTTCGGGGAGACCAGAACCGCGATAGGAATCAACTGGGACTGTGTTGGTAAAGACCGCTATTACGTTCACATAGATCAGTGGTGTCTTATAGTTCCCCGCCATCAATGTACCGTGCAACCACGTTGGAACAGACGGTGCAAAGGTGCTAAGGTACGCCCCCATGTTGGCGTAAGTATCCGTGCGCAGCGCAGTAAAGTTGTTGTCTTTGTCCAACGCCAGCTGAATTTTGGTCACGTGATCGCGGCCATGTGCGTCTGACATGAATGCCTCAGAGCGTGACGAGGTCCATTTAACCGCACGGTTACACTCTTTGGCCGCAAAGGTCACAAATGCTTCTTCCTGATAGTGGAAGATTTTTGTGCCAAAGCCGCCGCCCACATCTGGTGCAACAACACGCAGTTTGTGTTCTGGGATTCCCAAAACAAACGCGCCCATGAGCAGGCGAATAACATGCGGGTTCTGGCTGGTGGTGAAGAGCGTGTGATCACCAGTGCCACGGGAATAATCGCCAACGGCCACGCGTGGCTCCATCGGGTTGGCAACAAGGCGGTTGTTCACCAGCTCTAGGGTGGTGACATGCGCCGCCTCTTCAAACGCGGCATCAACCGCGCCTTTGTTTTCTTCAACAAAACCCCAGTCATAACACAGGTTCGACGTTAGGTCGTCGTGGACTTTTGTTGCGCCATCTTTGACGGCTTCTTTCATGTCCACCACGGCGGGCAGTTCTGAAATATCAAGCGCGATAGCTTCGGCTGCGTCTCGTGCTTGCTCTAGCGTTTCAGCAACAACTGCGGCGATGGGTTCACCAACGTGGCGGACCTTGCCATCCGCCAGCACAGGGTGGCGCGGTTCTTGCATCGGTTCGCCGTGTTTATCCGTTACTTGCCACCCACAAGGGACTGACCCAACGGCAGCAAAATCAGCGCCTGTGAAAATCTTGACCACACCGGGCATGCCATCAGCTGCGGATGTGTCCACGCTATTGATCGTGCCATGCGCAATGTCCGAGCGCAGGAAAAACACATGCGCCTGACCGTTTACATTGATGTCATCTGTGTAGTTGCCTTCTCCGGTCAAAAACCGGACGTCTTCGCGCCGCTTACTGCTGGCACCGATACCAAAATCCTTAGGCATTTTATTCCTCCCTAGGGTCAGTCCGCAAAAAGCGCGACCCAATCAGTAATGAATTTCAACACAACCGCCCTGTTGGCAGACGGATGTGGCTATTTCTGATGCAAACCAAAGCGGACACCGCTTGGATCACTTAGGGTGGCAAAACGGCCTTGTTCGGCGGCACCTGTGATCACTCCCATCACGGCCCCCTGCTATTTGCACCCATTCATTTGTGGCTTTACCACGCCCATCGCCCATCTTTGTCCACGTCCAACCTATGTAAGCGGTCGAGGCATTGGCATCTTGCGTGCCTGTTTTGATGAGGTTCGGGTTGTTCACTGCTTATTCAGCCGCGATCGCGCTAACGTCCTGACCGGATGCGGCCATAATCGCCTTGACGATATTGTGGTAACCTGTGCAGCGGCAAATATTGCCATCTAGGTAGTGACGCACATCATCTACGGTTGGCTTGGGGTTGTCTTTCAACAGGGCAGCTGCTGACATCACCATACCGGGTGTGCAAAAACCGCACTGCAGGCCGTGGTGATCCTGAAATGCCTGCTGGATCGTGTTGAGCGTCCCATCTGGGGCCGCTTGCCCCTCAATTGTGGCCACTTCGGATCCGGCAGCCTCAACCGCAAGCATCGTGCAGGATTTAACGGCAACGCCGTCTACATGCACAACACATGCACCGCACTGGCTTGTATCACAGCCCACATGGGTACCAGTCATGCCCATATTTTCACGTAAGAATTGAACCAGTAGCGTGCGGCCTTCGACATCGCCAGACGCTGCCTTACCATTCACGGTCATGTTAACCTGTGTCATTCATGTCCTCCCAGACTTCTCAAGATTTCTATTATTGAAACCGAGTTAAGCATGGCTCTGGCATGTTGAGAACTAAAAAGTTTCCTTGACGCGGGAAGTTACGCAACGGTTTGTTGTTAGCTGCGTGCGCGACGCGGCTGTGGACGTGTCGGAATTTCCTTGAGCAATCCGCCTACTCCCATCGCTGAAATGTCCTTTGAGGTCACTTCGACACCGCACACCACACGTGACAAAACCCAATCAGCACCATTCAAAGCGGGTGAACGCGCACATCCCGGTAAGCCGATAACCTGCTGCTGCCCCAAAGTACCCAAAAACAGTAGGTTTCCCGGATCAACGGGCATGCCAAAACGGGTGACATGCCCCCCCGCCTGAACCAATGCAGCAGGTGCGACATCATCAATGTCCGAGGTAGCCGATCCCGTCAAAATCAAAACCAGTGGCGTGTCTGCGGCTTCAATCGCTGCCTGTAACGCGTCCTCATGGTGGGTTGTCATCTGAACGGATGTGAGCGCAACATCTAACGCAGTAAGGCGGTCCTCAATGGCTTGTCGGCCTTTGTCGCCAGCGCCGCCCGGGATTTCCGTGATGATCAGAGTAGCGGAGGCCAGAACAGGCGCGGCTAGTCGCGCAGCCCCTTGTGCTTTTTCAACCGCGTCATTCAACGCGACTTCAGGCACAGCGTAGGAAATAATCTTGATCGTGGCGACCAAATCACCTGCGCGCAGTTGGTGATGTGCAGGAACTGTTGCCACAGTTATCATGGGATCGACCCCATTCACCGCATCTAGCGCTGACACGTCCAGCACCGCAACTCCGGCGGTTTCAGCGATCAAATTAACCCGTCCGGTAAAGGCCACACTGCGCCGCAACCCGACACTGCCCTCTAACATCGCATCCGCCAACGCATCAGCCGCAGCGTTTTCCGGCACATCCCCAGCCTCTATCTGCGCAACGGTAACATCCGCATGTCCCGCAGCCAAAAGCGCGTCAATGTCACCCTGATCCAGCACAAGCCCTTTGCGCAAACGCCCCTTTGGCAACGCCATGGAATGAGCTAAAACAGCGCCAAGCGCCAAATGTGTCGTCACGGAACCGAATTTCATGGGGTGCGCAACACTTCAATCATTTGAGCAAGGATCGACACAGCAATCTCTGAGGGACCCGAGGCAGCGATATTCAGACCAACAGGACCGTGAATACGCGCAATTGTGTGCGGGTCAAACCCTGCTTCAGATAGGCGTTCAATCCGACTGGCATGAGTGCGCGTAGATCCCAACGCCCCGATGTAAAACGCTCCTGAGCGCAGGCCAACATGCAATGCAGGATCATCCAACTTGGGATCATGCGTGAGCAGCACCAATGCTGTGCGGGTATCAATCCCCACCTCTTCGATTGCGGCATCAGGCCAGTCATTAATCACACGTACATTGGGAAAGCGTGCCGTTGAGCCAAAAGCCTCGCGCGGGTCGATCACAACGGGATCAAAGCCTGCGATCTGCGCCATAGGAACCAACGCCTGAGCGATGTGAACTGCGCCGACAACAACCAACCGTAATGGCGGATTGTGGATGGCCACAAATGTTTTGCCATCCTCTTCAATGCCTGAACGGTCTTTGATAAAGCGGTTCTCGTGCCCCTCAGATACCAGCGCATGCTCGGTTCCTTTCAAGGTTACGCTATAGGCCACTGGCGTACGCGCGGCGCGGGCGGCAACCAGTGCCTCCAGCATTTCTTGGGGCATACCGCCTGCGCCAACCGGCTCAACCAAAATCCGAATATTGCCACCGCAGGCCAGACCAACAGCAAATGCGTCACCGTCACTAATGCCATATTCCAGCACCTTGGTTTCGCCGTCCTCCAGCGCCTCTATGGCCTCGACCACCACAGCGCCTTCCACACAGCCCCCCGAAACAGAACCTTCCATTTCGGCGGTATCAGACACAACCATCTGCGCGCCCACACGCCGCGGCGCGGAGCCCCATGTCTCAATCACAGTAGCAAGGGCTGCACGTTTGCCCGCGCGGATCCAGGCCAGTGCTTGTTCCGGTGCGCCTGTTATAGTTTGCATCTACCGTATCCTTCTATGATGACTTGAGAAATTGGATCTTCTTGCGTCAAAATGCATGCGTTTCAGTCCAAGGTAAGATCGTGTTCCCTTGCACGCAAGCCCTCCCCCTACTACATCTAAATTAACAGAGCCAAAAGGAAGACCACATATGCCCATGCAAGCCAGTGAAATCGAAGACCTTCTGCGCCTCACCTTTCCGGACGCCCAGATCGTGGTCGAAGGCAACGACGGTGTGCATATGGCAGCAATGGTGACCGATGAAAGCTTTCGCGGTAAGAACCGTGTCCAACAGCAACGCGCCGTATACGCAGCCCTAAAAGGCAAAATGGATGGCGCCAACGGCGATCTACACGCGCTGGCTCTTACGACTAAAGTGCCGGAGTAAAGCAATGTGGGTTTGGATGTTGGGGGCTGCAGTGCTGGGTGTCGCGGGAGTTTGCGTATTGCAATACCGCGCGGCGAACCACAGCTATGTTCCATTTTCCCAACGCCAACCAAACCGCGGCGGACCAAACAAGAAAAAGCCAGCCCTCGGCCATGAAGCATTAGACATGACAGGCGTTTATCGAACCCAACGCATCCACCAGGGTCTAGAGCGGACCACAATGCCTATGCCGCGTCTTTTCAATCGCAAAGACGCCCCCGAAAATGACATCATCAATCCCGAAGGCCTCTCCTTGCCGGATGATGAAACCTATAGCGCGCGGTATCACACCGCGTTCCACAAAGCTAAGAATAAGGACCAGAGCCAATGAGCGACGTAAACCAAACCATCAAAGACGCAGTCACCGGCAACGATGTTGTTCTATTTATGAAGGGCACAAAAGAAATGCCGCAGTGTGGTTTCTCATCGCGCGTTGCTGGTGTCCTGAACTACATGGGCATTGAGTATGCAGATGTGAACGTATTGGCTGATGAAACCATGCGCCAAGGCATCAAGGACTTCTCAGACTGGCCAACCGTTCCGCAGCTGTACGTCAAAGGCGAATTTGTTGGCGGTTGTGACATCATCACCGAGATGACCCTGTCCGGCGAATTAGACACGTTGTTTACCGACAACGGTGTAACTTTCGACAAAGACGCCGCAGATAAAATCCGCGAAGCCAACGGCTAAACTTTAGACATCCAGATACGAAAAAGCGCGCCCCTTTTGGAGGCGCGCTTTTTTTATGTGCAATTGTATCCAACGCGTACTTAAGCCGCCGGCCCATAAATCTACTTCAAAGAAAATTTGCCGGATTGTGCTGCAAGCCTGCCAATACCAATGCTGCATTTCGAGCGATTTACACTCCAAATCTCATTGTCCCAACTGCAGTGCCAATGCCCCGTCCTGTTGGGTGTTCCAACACAAAAATACCTGTTTCCATCAGATCGACAGCAGTCGTTTTAGGGGTATTAAACGCCCCAAGTTCCCTTCGACGCTGTCGTGTTTGTATGGCTGATATGGCCAAATCGATGCCCGGCAGACACCTGTTTGGCTTCGTTGAGGTTGGTACATCAGAAGCCCAACTCTCAGGAACACCAATTCGAATGACACTTAAAACGCAACTATCTTATGGATATGCATTATGGACATCACTCTGATCAAAACCTTTATCGAGGTCGCCAACACAGAGTCTTTTGCGGCCGCTTGTGACCGCCTGTTTGTCACTCAATCCGCCGTCAGCCTACGCATTCAACGGCTTGAGGACAGCTTGGGCCATCCCTTGTTCACGCGGTCTAAGGCGGGTGCGATCCTGACACCAGAGGGCGCCCAGTTTGAACGTTATGCCCTGAGCCTGCTGAGAATTTGGGAAGAAGCGCGCCAACAAATCGCAATCCCAGCAGGGTATAGCCGCGCACTCTCGTTAGGCGGGCAGTATTCATTATGGCCGCGCTTGGGGTTTCGCTGGTTGGACCGTCTACAAGCTGTCATGCCGAAACTCAGCATTAGAACGGAATTGGGCATGCCAGATAGGCTCACGCGGTTCCTGATGGAAGGTGTCGTGCAAGCGGCCCTCATATATACGCCACAATTGCGCCCTGGCCTGTTGGCCGAAAAGGTGATGGAGGATGAACTGGTCATGGTCGCATCTTACCCCGATGCCTCTGTCTCTGATGCAAGTGACTATGTGCTTGCAGAATGGGGTCCGGAATTCACCCAAGCTCATGCTTTGGCCCTGCCCCATCTCACAAACTCAGGCCTCACCATGAATCTTGGTGCACTGACGGGCGACTATATCGCAAACCGCCATGCCAAAGCCTACCTTTTAAAGCGGTCAGTGCAGCGCCAATTAGAGACGGGAAACTTACATATTGTGGCGGACGCGCCACGTTTTAGCCACCCGTCGTGGATTGTTTGGCGCAAAGACCTCGATGAGGATCTTGCAAAAATTGCCCGCACAACACTGACCGGAGTTGTACAAGAGACTGAAAACGCGCTGGAAAATACAACAGTGCACAACCCTGACAGCATGGAAGACCTCTACACTGATGAGTCAGCTAGAAATTCAAATTTATAATGCTCACTTCATACACGAGTTTTTCAAATTTCACTCCAGTCAACATCAGAATTAGGTCTCTCCAAGCAGAGATGCTTCCGATCGACGGCAGCCTTGCCGGACGGCGGAACAACTCCTTGAAAGGGATTGAAACATGAACATGCTAATGAAACTGGCAACTGTATCAGCGCTAGCGTTAATGGTTGGCGCCCCCGCATTTGCACAAGACTCTCTCACTGGTATCCAATCACTGAACGACCAGATCGACGATATCGCTGATAACGTAAACGACGATCTGGCAAATGGCTCGGATGCGGAACGTTATGGCACCAATGGAGTTGCACAGGGCTGGCGCGGTTCCTTTGCGCTGTCTGCTTCCGGTACATCCGGCAACACAGACAATGGCGAAATATCTGGCGCGGGTCGCCTGACATACGGTGTTAACGACTGGAACCATTTGATCGGATTTGCCGCAGAATACGGCGAAGCAAATGGCCTCAAAAGCGAAGAGAAATTCTTTGCGACCTATGAGGGTAGCCGCTATTTCTCACAAGAATTCTATGGGTTCGGCGTGGCACGTTTTGAATATGACGGATACCTGACAGATGCAGACAACAACGGCATCGACGGATCCACAACAGACGCCTTCTTGGGCTTTGGTCCTGGGTACCGTGTGTTGAACAAGGAAAACCACACATGGCGCGTCCAAGCAGGTCCCGGTGTGCGTTACTTTAAGGACGTAACAGGCGATTCCGAAACCGAAGTCGGCTTTATCGCCACCTCGCGCTACTTCTACGGCTTCAACGATACCGTGTCATTCACAATGGATACCGACATTCTGGGTTCTGACGTGAACACAACCGTCACCAACGATGCTGGCATAAACTATAAAATGTCCAAAAATCTGTCCACGCGTGTAAGCTATCGCACAGAATACAACACCGATCCGGCAGCGGGCCTGAAATCCACCGACAACACACTTGGGGTGTCTTTGGTTCTAGGCTTCTAAGTTAAGTAGCGACCAATACTCTTCCGGTGGTCTATGACCTCGTACCATCCGGAAGAGACTATGAAGGGAGGATGGGGAATTACATCCTCCCTTTTCTATGCGTGCTAGCCCAAACGAGGGCTAACCGCCGACTTTTTCGTCTATCTCAGCTGCCAGCGATTCTGCGCGGGCTGCGATTTCGGCTAATGTGTCAGTGACCGATTGCGGCACAACAGGCACTTCGATGCGTTCCGGCTCGATCACGACGTTGCGCAGACCTTCCAGTTCGGCCTCACGTTCGGCCAACTCAGCGCGGACTTCGGCGATCTTATCTTCGACGCTTGCGGTTTTATCCGCCAGCATCAGGCCAGCCATCAACAGCATGCGCGCTTCGGGCATACGGCCCACCGCGTCGGCCAGTACTTGGGCCTCATCGTCCAGCATTTTGGCAGCAGAGTGCAGATAGCTTTCTTCACCCTCCTGACAAGCCACATCAAAATGGCGACCACCGATGGAAATTTTGACCTCTGGCATTATGCGTCCTCCTGAGGGGCATTCGTGTCGGATGCAGCATCAATCAGCGGCTGAAGGCTGGCAAGGATTGCCGACGTTTCAGCCACATCAGCAGCACGGGCAGCGCGCAAGCCTTCAAGTTCGGCCAGCATCGCCTTGTTAATAAGGTGAGGTTCTCCAACACCTTCGGTGTTTGCATCCCGCAGCGCCGCGCAGGCATCCGTGAGAGTTGGGCGTTGGCACGGCGTACGCGTTGCAGCTCGATATCAAGCTGGGTCATGCGTGCGTCGCCTTCCTCAACTTGAGTGCGCAGCGCCGCCAGCTCACCCTCTGATTTTGTCCGCAAGCTGCGCACACGCTCTTGCAGCTGTGCGTTGGCGGTACGTTCATCTTCCAACTGGCGCAGGGTGTCTTCAGCTGGACCAGCAGATGCTGCGCCCAATTTGTCCAACCCGAACGCAACCTGATCCATTGCAGCGGTAATGCGCCGCTGTAGTTCTTCGATATCGCTCATATGCCCCTCTTCATTCTTCAACCGCACCGACCTCTACATATTACGAATCGGTTTGCGCATAATATTGCAGTGATCCTACCCAAAGTGGTGATTAAATACTGCCCCCCTTTCAGAACAGCACCTTGGCGCTCAAACTTCATCCCACACAGGGGCAAACAGCTTGCGCCATACGCTTGATCTTTCCCGCTGGCTTGATATGCAGCGCAAAACTGTCCTTTTTATGAAACTGCCCTGTTTATGAAGGAGTCCCAGCGCGTGGATCTCAAAGCTCTCCAATCTGCCCATCCCGATCACTGGTCAAAAGCGGCCGCAATTCGCGCGCTTACGCTTGATGCCGTTGCTGAGGCCAACTCTGGTCACTCCGGCATGCCCATCGGCATGGCCGATGTGGCAACTGTCTTGTTTCAGAACCACCTGAAGTTTGACGCCGCCAACCCGCTGTGGCCTGACCGTGACCGTTTCATCTTGTCAGCCGGTCACGGCTCCATGCTGATCTATTCGCTGTTGCACCTTGTGGGTGACGTTCAGTTCCCGATCGAGGAAATCCGCAACTTCCGCCAGATAGGCGCACGCACCGCGGGCCACCCCGAGAACTTTCTTGCGGATGCGATAGAAACAACAACTGGCCCGCTTGGTCAGGGGATTGCCAACTCGGTTGGTTTTGCCATGGCAGAAGAAATCCAGCGCGCCACATTCGGTGCGAAGGTTGTAGACCACAGCACCTACGTCATCGCAGGTGACGGTTGTCTGATGGAAGGCGTCAGCCAAGAGGCCATCACCCTTGCCGGCCGTCACAAGCTGAGCAAATTGATCCTGATGTGGGACAATAACAACATCACCATCGACGGCCCTGTTACATTGTCAGACACAACTGATCAGGTTGCTCGTTTCCGCGCAGCAGGCTGGGACGTTCAGGAAATCGACGGCCACAACCCAATTGAGATCGACGCAGCCCTTACCGCAGCGCGCAAGACCGACACACCAAGCATGATCGCGTGCAAAACCCACATCGCATTGGGCCACGCTGCACAAGACACGTCAAAGGGCCACGGCGCATTGACTGATCCCGCACAGATGGTTGCTGCCAAGGAAGCATGGGGCTGGACATCAGCACCCTTCGAAATCCCTGCCGATATTAAATCCGCATGGGAAGCCATTGGCAGCCGCGGGTCCGAGGCCCGCGCCGCATGGGAAGAGCGTTTTGCCAATATCCCGGGCAACAAACGCGATACTTTCAACCGCGCACTGGCCGGCGAAGCACCCAAGAAACTAAGCGCTGTGATCAAAGCGTTCAAAAAAGAAATCTCCGAGAGCGCGCCAAAACTGGCCACACGTGCGTCTTCGGAAAAAGTTTTGGGCGTCATCAATCCGATCATGCCTGAAACTGTTGGCGGTTCTGCGGACCTCACGGGGTCCAACAACACCAAGACACCAGATATGGGTGTGTTCGATCTGGACAGCCGCGATGGGCGTTATGTCTATTGGGGTATCCGTGAGCACGGCATGTCCTCAGCGATGAACGGCATGGCGCTGCACGGTGGTGTGCGCCCCTACTCCGGTACGTTCATGTGCTTTACCGATTATGCGCGCCCAGCGATGCGCCTGTCGGCCCTGATGCAAGTGCCTGTTGTTTACGTCATGACGCACGACAGCATTGGTCTGGGTGAAGATGGCCCAACGCACCAACCTGTTGAGCATCTGGCCATCAGCCGCTCGACGCCCAACACATTGGTGTTCCGCCCTGCGGATACAGTTGAGACCGCCGAAAGCTGGGAGATTGCACTGACACAGGACAGCACGCCGTCTGTATTGTCCCTCACACGCCAAGGTCTGCCGACTGTGCGTACCGAGCATAAGACAAAGAACCTGACCGCTCAGGGCGCTTACACGTTGGTCGATGCAGAAGGCAAACGTCAGGTCATTCTGATCGCTACAGGCTCCGAAGTTGAAATCGCGGTGCAAGCCCGTGATCTGCTGCAGGCAGAAGGCATCGGTACACGCGTTGTGTCCATGCCTTGTATGGAGCTGTTCGCCCAACAGGACGACGCCTATCGCAAGCGGGTTCTGCCAGGCGGTGCTGTGCGCGTGGGAATCGAAGCAGGCATTCGCCAAGGTTGGGACCAGTGGTTGCTGGGCGAGCGCGGCAAATGGGGCAAAGCTGATTTTGTCGGCATGGATCGCTTTGGCGCATCTGCTCCTGCGGGCGAATTGTACGTCAAATTTGGTATAACAGCTGCCAATGTTGCAGAAAAAGCCAAAGCGCTCCTGTAAAACATAGGCTTTTACAGTCTTGCGGCGGTGCCCTTTAACAAGGTGCCGCCGCTGTCGTGTCCAGACTGGAGACAAACTAAAGTCCCGCGTCGGCCAAATCGTGCCAGTTTCGCCACATTTCAGGCGATGTTCAGCCACATACCCCCATTACCCACTAAAGGACTTGATCGGCGTTAACACTCGCTTAACGATTAAGGCACAACCTAGAGTGAACCAGAACGTAAACTTGGGAGTTTCAGAGTGGCCTATCTTTTGACCGCAGTAATGACCGGCGGAGTTTCCGCCCTTCTATCCCTAATCATGGGTGGCAGCCTTTCAGATATTCTGTGGAACTATGTAGTGTTTGGACACCTTGGCATTGTTATGCTTGCACTTGCAGTTGTGATGAACAGCACAATGAGCCGTTTGTACCGAAGCTAAGATCGCACTATTTGCGATCGAAAAGATGTCTGCCCGTCAACACCCCGACCCGAAACCGTCATAAGACGGTTCAAAAGGCCCCTCAGATAAACTGCGCCGGCCTTTTTCACGCATCAGCTGAACAGTCCAATTGCAAGTTCAGACGCGTTTTCTAAGATTTCCCAGAAAACACTTTGCGCCAGATTGGTGTCACAACCTTCTCCCCTAGGGGGATGAGCAGCAAACCCAACATCAATCCTAACACACCGTCGATGGCGGCCTTAACACTCCACTCTGTGAAGCCGGACCATCCGTCAGGAACCGCATGACCAATGGAGTCAGCTGCGCTATGGATGACGTGTGCAGGCCACGCTGCGCCCAGCTCCTCCAAACCATGTACAATGATCGATCCTCCGACCCACAGCATGGCCGCCGTTCCGACTACCGTTAGAAAGTGCAGGAAACCCGGCATGCTTTTGACCAAACCACGCCCTGCGGCCCGTGTGGCGGACAGGCGGCCATGATTGGCCATTGCCAACCCCAGATCGTCCATCTTTACGATCAGCGCAACAGACCCATACACCGCTACAGTGATCATCACAGCAACAGCAGCCAGTGTCGCGGCTTCCATCCAAAACGTGCTTTCTGGAATAGCGGCTAAGGTAATTGTCATAATCTCGGCGGACAGAATAAAATCGGTTTTGATGGCACCCTGCGCTTTCTCTTCTTCCAGCGCAGCAGGATCGGAAATAGTCTCTGCTTTGTTCGGATGGTCCTCGTGGCCATGGCTCCACCCCAAGACATGGGCAACCTTCTCGGCCCCTTCAAAACACAGATACGCCCCCCCCAACATCAGCAGCGGTGCAATGGCCCACGGTGCAAACGCCGACAGCGCAAGCCCTGCAGGCAGCAGGAACACCAGCTTGTTGCGCAGGCTGCCTTTGGTGATCCGCCAGATGATGGGCAATTCACGGTCTGCTTCAAACCCCTGCACATATTTCGGCGTTACGGCGGCATCATCAATAACAGCCCCCGCCGCTTTAGCTGACGCTTTGGTCGCCTGCCCGATCACGTCATCCACCGAGGATGCCGCAACTTTGGCTATCGCAGCAACATCCTCCAAAAGTGCAATCAATCCGCTCATCTATTCGCTCCGCAAATCAGTCCCCTTAAACCCTGTGCCGGAACGTTGGTTTGCCAATGCACCGGCAGCGTTCCCGCTACACCAAAACCTTTAACGCGAACCTAAACCCCCGAACCCACCTAGCCCCCACCCCC
>ERZ1027208.660-NODE-660-length-12550-cov-9.065786_pt1 | contig 12550 bp, 11 predicted proteins | sample MGYA00520867_ERZ1027208 | MGnify/ENA primary metagenome ERZ1027208 (study PRJEB33311, sample SAMEA4378413) | marine metagenome | biome: Marine biome; feature: Fjord; material: Water | collected 2014-07-20T08:00:00Z/2014-07-... | depth 75 m ...
ACCAATAACCTGCCCCTTAGGAGGGGGCTGCTCTATCCAGTTGAGCCACGGGGCCGTCTGAATGTAGTTACCCTAGTCTTTGTATCAATTCCATAGTTGGAAAGCCCTAAGTTAAGTTCGTATTGATGTTAAATCTCGACTTGTCATAACCACAGATCGTTGATTGCCTGTTACCGCCTTATTCACTACGCTAACATCAGCGACAGTCGTAATCAGGAATATCAATTTGTCCCACACGCATAAACGCCCACTCACCTTGCGCGATGTCTCTGAGGCTTGCGGTGTTTCTGAAATGACGGTGAGCCGTGTGCTGCGAAAAAGCGGCGACGTATCGGCCACCACCCGTGAACGGGTTTTGTTGGCGGCTAAAGAGCTGGGTTATGTGCCCAACCAGATCGCTGGATCGCTTGCCTCTCAGCGGGTTAATCTGGTTGCTGTGATTATTCCATCCCTAAGCAATATGGTCTTTCCCGAAGTTCTTAACGGGATTAATGCGGCTCTTGATGATACACCTTTGCAGCCTGTCGTTGGTGTTACCGATTACCGTCCTGAGAAAGAAGAACAAGTCCTGTACGAGATGCTATCTTGGCGTCCATCTGGCGTCATTATTGCAGGGTTGGAACATTCCGAGGCAACACGGGCGATGTTGTTAAACTCCGGTATTCCTGTTGTCGAAATAATGGATGTAGATGGCAATCCGGTTGATGCGATGGTGGGTATTTCACACCGTCAAGCTGGGCGGGATATGGCGCGGGAAATCCTGCGTGAAGGGTATGAACGGATTGGTTTCTTGGGAACCAAGATGCCACTGGATCACCGTGCCCGGAAGCGGTTCGAAGGTTTCACAGAAGCTTTGGCAAAAGAAGGGATCGAGATCGAAGATCGGGCCTTTTATTCTGGTGGTTCTGCGCTGCTAAAGGGGCGCGAGATGACCAAGGAAATGTTAGCGCGTTCCCCTGATCTCGATTTCCTCTACTATTCGAATGATATGATCGGTGCGGGTGGGCTGCTTCACCTGATGGATGAAGGCATCGATGTCCCCGGTCAAATTGGGCTTGCTGGTTTTAACGGTGTTGAACTGTTGGCCGGGCTCCCTCGTCAGCTTGCGACCATGGATGCATGCCGCCGTGAAATCGGAGAGCAGGCAGCAAAGATCATCCTCAATGCATCGAGTCCTGAGCCAAATGCTGACGTGTCAAATACTGTGATCATGAAGCCGACATTGTCACTCGGAGATACGCTGCGCCGCCGACGTCGCGGATGACTTTGCCCTGCCTGAGTAATACTGCCGCACGGCGTATTTTTCTAGACCGGCATGCGTTACTTGAGACTCCTCAGGGGGCGGTAGACAGTGCAAGTTTACTGTCGTTAATTGAACAGCTAGGCTTTGTTCAGCTCGATAGCATCAACACAATGGCGCGCGCGCATGATCTGATCTTGTTTGCCCGCAAACCGCGTTACCGGTCTGGTGATTTGAAACGCCTCTATGAGGGCGACAAGAGGCTGTTTGAGCATTGGACTCATGATGCGGCAGTCATCCCGATTTCCTATTATCCGCAGTGGGAAATGCGGCGTACACGGGACGCTGCAAAATTGCGCAAGCAATGGCGCAACTGGCGACGCGATGGATTTGAGGAGCAGCTGCAAGGCGTCTTGGATCATATCCAAGAAAACGGCGCATGCGGATCATCTGATGTAGGGCAGGGCGAGAAACGCGGCTCAGGCGGATGGTGGGATTGGCACCCCTCAAAAACGGCACTTGAATATCTTTGGCGTAGCGGTTCGCTTCATGTTGTCGGACGCGAGAATTTCCAGAAACGCTATGATTTGGCAGAACGTGCATTGGCACCTCATCAACATTCACCGAACACGTCGCTGACAGAAGCGCAAACAATTGAATGGTGTTGTTCAGGTGCGTTGGATCGGCTTGGCTTTGCCACCTCCGGCGAGATCGCTGCGTTCTGGGCGCACGTGACATCCGCAGAGGCGAAGGCGTGGTGTCTGAGTGCGCTCAAGGCCGGACAGATTGAAGAGATTGAGATCACAGGTGCAGATGGCACACTCAAGCGCGTGTTTGCGAAACCAAATCTATGCAACGATCCTTCGGTCACGCAGGCGGCTCCCCAACGCGTCCGGGTTCTTAGCCCGTTCGATCCCGCGCTGAGGGACCGAAAGCGGGCAAAGTTTCTGTTCGGATTTGATTACCGGATTGAAGTATTCGTTCCTCAGGCAAAGAGGGTTTTTGGATATTATGTCTTTCCGCTGTTGCAAGGTGATCGTTTGGTTGGGCGCGTCGATATGAAGGCTTTTCGGGCGGAAAATACTTTGCGCGTGCGTGCGATTTGGCCTGAACAAGGTGTCGCGTGGGGTAAAGGGAGACACGGGGCATTTGAAGCCGAATTAGGCCGGATCAAAATGCTGGCGGGTGTGGGCAAAATTGAATTCGAAGACGATTGGCTAAAGCCTTCAGCTCAACACCAGTTCTGAGAGTTCGGTAGCAGCGTCCTGCAGCCGTGGCAGATGGGTCTTTAAATCGTCTAGCGCAATACGTTGTGTCGGCGCATGCACCGACAGGGTGGACATCAAGCGCCCCTGAGTATCGAATAGTGGCACAGCTACAGCAACCATACCGTCCATGAATTCTTCGTTGTCAGTGGCATAGCCATTCTCACGGATCGATTCGATCTCAGCAGTCAGTGCATCTGACTTGGTGAACGTGTGCTTGGTATGTGAATTCAACGTGACGATGCTAAGGTATTTTGCAAACAGACGAGGTTTTAGGGAGCTGAGATACATCTTGCCACTCGCCGTGCAATGGAACGGCACCTCTGTGCCGACGGGCAGTTGGATTCTTAGAGGCCACTTTGTTTCAACACGGTCTAGGTAAACCATTGCATGGCGTTCAGGGATCGAAATGTTGCAGGTCTCGCCGATATCTTCTGCCAGCGCGTTGAGTACGGTCTGACGTACCATCCGGACCCGTGAAGTCGATAAGACCGAACTGGCCAATCTACGTAGCCGCACCCCCGGAGCATAAGAGCGACCGTCAATGTCGCGTTGCAAGAAACCTTCTTGCTCGAGCGTATGGAATAGTCGGTGAATCGTCGGCTTGGGAAGGCCCAATACCTCATTGGCTGCAGTCGGCGTAATAGGGACCCCGACCCGTGCAAGCTCTTCCACTAGCAATAGCAATCGCAAATTGGTTGGGATTGTTTGGTCTGTGTGGTTGGCTTCGTCATGCATGGATCAGGGTAGTCCTTATCTGTTTGGCAATAGGAATAGTGCCAATTCAGGGGTCAAAGATACGATAACCCAGACACTTATCAAAGCAATAAGGTAGGGAACAGTGTACTTCAACAGGCGGAAATAAGGGACGCCAGTGACGCCACTTGCCACATAAAGATTCAGACCATAAGGCGGCGTGATAAATCCAATTGATGCACCTACAAGGAAGATCACAGAAAAGTGGATCGGATCAATCCCTACAGAGGCCGCAATAGGAGCTAAAATCGGGGCGAGAATGATTGTAACCGGGAGCGACTCAAGGATCATACCTGTTACAAACACGATGGCCATCGAAGTGAAAAGAACTGCGTGATAACCACCCATCCCAGTCACAAATTCACCGATGAATTCCTTAGCCCCCAAGGATGACATAACTTGTTGCATCGCAACAGACACCGCAATCAATGGTACCAAAATTCCGGTGATCTGCGCAGAGCGGGACACGATGTTTGGCAAGTTGAACAAAGTGAAGCCCTCTACCACAAACATAGAAACGACTGATTTTTCCTCTACCGGAGTATCGGAGCTGTCTCCCATGATCTTGTTAAGTGGATAGCTGATCATGCCAACGATGATACAAAAACCCACCGTCACGCCAGCAGCTTCAGTTGGTGAAAACTTGCCAGAGTAGATGCCCCACAGTACCAGACCAATTGCGAAGAAGCCCAGCCAAGCACCAATTGCGGTTTTGATAACGCGCAGTGGTGACAACCGGATAAGGAAGCCCCAGCCGTTGATCGTGCAGATGATAAAGGCAGCAGTCATCATCGCAAGAACCATCAAGGCCCCCGGAATGATACCTGCGATGAATAGATCAGAGATCGGCAGGTTCAGCAGGAAGCCGTAAACGATGAAAATGATTGATGGAGGGATGATGATCCCAACTGTACCGCCAGCAGCGGCTGTCGCCGCAGAGAACCGCTCGTCGTAGCCACCTTTGACCATTTCGGGATGAAGCATTGAGCCAATCGTTGCTGTGGTTGCTGAGTTTGATCCAGAGATCGCAGCGAACAGACCGCATGCGGCAAGTGCTGCCATGGCCAAACCGCCACGTAACCACCCAAGGCAAGAATAGGCAAAATCGGATAATCGCCGAGCGATCCCCGACTGGTTAATAAGGTCGCCTGTTAAGATGAATAGAGGCATCGCAAGCAAGGCAAAGCCTTTGTTAAAGACATTTAGCAGCTCGTTACCGGTGTTATCGAGTGGAAGATCGATGACAAAACTACAGCCAACCACCCAGTAAAAAATCACCAGTAAGACGGGCGTGCCCAGCATAAAAAATATTGTCACACCAATAGAAATGAGTGTGATCCACGTTGCGTCAGCCATCAGGTATCCCCTCCGATTACAGCTTGCTTGATGATCGGATTGCCTGATTTGAAATTGTTCCAATCTTCGATCCAGTTTCCAACAACACGGCCGGACATCAGAATAAAGGCAATCGGAACCGAGATGTAGAACCACCACTTCATGACGTTATCCACGCCATCTACCATTTGGAAATTATCCGCTGAATATGCGGTGAACCGCAAAGATGTTGTGATCGCAAGCAAACAGAAACCAAGCCAAAGGACTGTATCTAAGGACAAGGCGCTCATTTGGCGACTTGGGCCCATCTTGGACCGGAATTCGCTAAAGCTTAGGTGCGTGCGGAGCTTCACATTATAGGAGCATCCAAACCACGCCATAATCATAAACAAGAACGGCGGAACCGTTGTCGAACCAGACCATTGGTTGGAAAAAACAAACCGATCAATCACACCCCAAAAGATAATCGCGGCGATCATCAAGTAGGCGATCACAGAAACACCGCGTTCCAGGTGACGCTCAATGAACGGCACGTTTTTGAACAAAAGATGCGCTAAATAGCCTCCAACAAGAGTTACAAACGCGCCAAAAAGCCACATGCCATCCGAATAAAACGCACTTTTCATCTCCCATGGATCGCCGGTAAGAATGGCAGGCACAACTGACCACGCCTCAGACCAAATCGACATAGTTATCTCCCCTTTTCGCTATCCAGTCCCGCACTGAATACCGATCTTTTTTGCCTGCAAATGTAACTGAAATAGCCGACCCGTGTCTTGCGGATCGGCTAAGTTCTTACCTAATTAGATTAGGCTTTCCACCAACGACGTGGTTCAACGTTCTCTGGCAAAGTATTGCCATCGATTGTGCGAACTTCATCGTAGATTTCCTGATACGTGTCGTGTCCACCGGACCAACCGTTCAGGCGCTCGCGCCACTGTTCCCAAAGCTGCGGCTGGAACTCAGGTGAGCACATTTCTTCGGCTTTCTTGATTTCCGCGTCAGACAAGAACGCGTTGCGCACGTTGTTCTGAGCAAAAATTGTACCTGGAAGCTGTGGATCAGACTGACCAACAGTTTTCACAAGTGCTGCCTCGTTTGCCGCCTGAACGTGTGTTTGTGCCCAGTAGGAAGATTCCAAAACAGCATCTTGAAGATCGCCGGAAAGACCGTCGAAGACAGATGCGTTCATGGATGTCGCTTCAGTACCGCAGAAGAAGTTCAAGTGAACTGACTGGGACACAACAGGTGCCATGTTCGCATAGGCAACCGCAGATGCCCAAGTTTCCGCACCATCAATCAGACCCTGCTTCAGACCATCAAGAGTTTCTTCCCATGCAACCGGAACAGGGTTCAGGTTCATCGCCTTCATCGCAATGCGACCCAACTGCGTACCCGTAACGCGGTTCTTTGTGCCAGCAAGTTGATCAACAGATGTAACTGTTGGCTTATCTTCCCATGCCAGACCCAACTGGATGCCGCGCAATTCTGCGTGCGAGAACAATAATTTCAGGCCGTGGCGTTTTTCATATGGTTCACGCAGCAAGGCTTGTGATGCTGGTGAATATAAGAAGTGGTACTGGTCTGCGCGGTTACGGAACATGTATGCGTAGTCGAGCACGTTCAGATAAGGTGCACCACCAGCAGAGTTCTGTGTGGACGCAGCATAAAGATCAACGATCCCTTGCTGACATTTTTCAACGCATGAGGTTTGGCCGCAGATTTGGTTGTCGCCGATAAATTCGATTCGAATCTCACCATCGGTACGTGATTCTAAATCACGAGCGAATTCTAGCGCACCCGCACGTTCGATCAAAAGATTGCGTGCGTTAAAGCCCGCAGCACCAAACTTAAGCGTATGCTTTGCTGGTTTTGCGAAACGCTTATCATAAGTGGATTCGGCTGCAGTGGCCAAGTTTGCAAGGCTCATTGCGCCGCCAAAGCCGCCAGCAGCGAGCAAGGTCGAGCTCATTCCGTAGCGACCTGCTACGCGAAAAAGATCTCGACGTGAGATGCCCTTTAAGTTGTTTTGTGTCGTCATTTCCGTTCCTCCCGGTTGATTTCGTCCATTAATGAGACTTTTTGTTTCAAAAAAGACTAGCTTGAATAGTTCGTTCTGTATAGAAATTTCTTCAACGCATTAGAGGATTCCAGAATGGACGCAGATTTTATCGTTGTAGGCGCAGGTTCTGCAGGGTGTGTTCTGGCCAATAGGCTCAGCGCGAACCCACGCAACAAAGTTGTCCTGCTGGAGGCAGGCGGCCGGGACTGGAACCCTTGGATTCATATACCGGTTGGGTATTTCAAGACGATCCATAATCCGTCTGTTGATTGGTGTTACAAGACAGAACCTGATCCCGGGTTGAATGGGCGATCACTTGATTGGCCGCGCGGCAAGGTTTTGGGGGGGTCATCTTCCTTGAACGGATTGCTGTATGTGCGCGGACAGCCGCAAGATTACGATCGTTGGCGCCAGATGGGGAATGCCGGATGGGGTTGGGACGATGTGCTGCCCCTTTTCAAGCGTGCTGAGAAAAACGAACGTGGTGCTGACGATTTTCACGGTGATCAAGGCCCGCTATCTGTCTCTAACATGCGTATTCAGCGCCCCATCACGGATGCATGGGTCGCTGCTGCGCAGGCTGCTGGGTACAAGTTTAACCCTGATTATAATGGCAAAGACCAAGAAGGGGTTGGGTTTTTCCAACTGACTGCGCGCAATGGGCGTCGTTGCTCAACTGCGGTCGCTTATCTCAACCCGGCACGCAAGCGCGACAATCTGCAGATAATTACGCATGCGCAAGTTGAGAAAATTATCCTTGAAGGAAAGCGCGCGATCGGCGTGCAGTACAAAGACAAGTCAGGCTTGATGCATACGGTACGCGCTTCCAAGGAGATCATCCTGTCTGGTGGGGCTATTAATTCACCGCAACTCTTAATGCTATCTGGCATCGGTGAGGCCGAGCAGTTGCAAGAGCATGGCATTGAAGTCAAAGCAGATCTGAAAGGTGTTGGGAAAAACATGCAGGACCATTTGCAAGCGCGACTGGTTTATAAAACGCATGAGCCAACATTGAACGACGAAGTTTCTAGTATGTTCGGACAAGCCAAGATCGGGCTTAAATACATGATGTTCCGAGCTGGCCCGATGACAATGGCTGCAAGTTTGGCCACGGGGTTCTTGAAGACACGGCCAGAAATGGAAACGCCGGACATTCAATTTCATGTTCAGCCACTGTCAGCCGAAAATCCAGGCAAAGGGGCGGACAAATTTTCGGCATTCACCATGTCAGTTTGCCAGTTGCGTCCAGAAAGTAAGGGAGAGATCAAGCTCGCGTCTTCGGACGGGCGCGCCTATCCAAAGATTATTCCCAACTACCTTTCGACAGAAACAGATTGCCGGACGGTTGTTGAGGGCGTGAATATCGCGCGGCGCATTGCACGCCACGCTCCGCTGACGTCAAAGATTTCGACTGAATACCGCCCGAATCCCGACCTTGATATTGATGATTATGACGCGACCCTTGATTGGGCGCGCAATAACACTGCATCCATTTATCATCCCACGGGCACCTGTAAAATGGGTGCAGATCCATCAGCAGTCGTAGATGCGCGCCTACGGGTGCATGGTATTGCTGGCCTACGGGTTGCAGATTGTTCGATCATGCCGGAAATTGTTTCAGGTAACACAAATGCACCTGCGATCATGATCGGAGAAAAAGCAAGCGATCTGGTGTTGGAAGACAACTCAACCTAATGGGTTAGAAGGAAATTTAAGGGCATTGCCTTTGCCTTGCTGCTCTGGTCTGTCTGACGGACAGGAGGCAGCAATGCATCTCATCAAACCACTCGGCGGTGTGTAATGGCATACCTGTTGCAGCTGATTTCGCGGCATGCCCGTTTGTGCCTGATTGTAGGGTTAGCGGCAGGGCTACTACTACCCACTTTGGCTCAAGCTATGACGCCTTGGCTGCCTCAGATGGTTGCGGCTTTGCTTACTGTTACTGCTTTGCGGATTGGTCACACGGCAGCGCGCGGTGCGGCAAGTGATTTGCGTTGGGGGCTGGGTGCCGTCGCCGTGCTGCAGCTTGGGGTGCCGCTTGCGTGCTTGGGGGCGCTCACGTTAGCTGGGTTTGCGCAAACCCCTGCAGCGCTTGCACTGGTTCTCGCAACGTCTGCGCCAGCAATTTCTGGCAGTACAAATTTGGCTCTGCTGCTTGGGCTTGATGCAGGGCGCATGATGCAGATTGTGGTTCTGGGTACAGCGGCTTTTCCTATAACAGTTCTGCCCATTCTGATGCTATCGCCGCAAATTGGAACGTTCGCGGATGTGTTCCAATCGGCCAGTTTGGTTCTGTTGGTGATCCTTTGTGCCACGGCGCTGGGCTTTGGGCTGCGCGCTACCTTTTATGCATCACCAACCAAGGTACAAATTCAAACATTGGATGGTGCGTCGGTGTTGGCCTTTTCAGTTATTGTGATCGCACTGATGGCACCGTTAAACCATGCTCTGCGAGCAGATCCATTGCAGGTTGCTCTTTGGGCTGTGTTGGCTTTTTCGATTAGTTATGGGTTGCAGGCGGCGACGTTGCTGGCTTTGCGCAGAACCGCGTTGCGACCTGTTGCAGGACCTTTGGCGATTGGTGCTGGCAACCGCAACATCGCCTTGTTTCTGGTTGCGCTCCCTACCGAAACATTGGCTCCTGTATTGATCTTTATTGGCTGCTGGCAACTTCCCATGTATCTCACACCTATTCTGCTCCCCAAGCTTTACACAAAGGTTTTGCAAGATGGCTGAGTATCCGCGCATCCGCCAAGTAGGCCTATCTGGTTTGCTTGTTCAATTTGGTGAGGGCATGACCGAGCCTGCCAACCGGGCAGCCATCGCGTTTCGTGCAGCGATTGATGCGCAGCAATGGACTGGAGTGAGCGAAACATCAACGTCCCTTGTTTCCACCTTTGTCGCGGCTGATTTAGTCAACATGCCGTCTGAGGCCTTGCTTGAAAAGCTACAGGAACTCCTGACGAAGAAGGATTGGTATAATGCCCCATTGCCGTCGGGTCGGACCCTTTGGGAAATCCCGACTCTCTTTGGCACCGATGCCGCACCCCAGTTGGAAGAAGCCGCACAGGCCGCTGGTGTGTCTTCAGAACAAGCGATCACAGAACTTTCTACCGCACGGGTACGTGTTCTCACCATCGGGTTTGCGCCCGGTCAGCCGTATACCGGAGAGCTGCCACCGCATTGGGACATCCCCCGCCAACAGGCGTTAACCCGATCCGTTCCTAGTGGTGCGTTGGTTGTCGCGATCAGGCAGTTGATTATTTTCACCAACGCTTCTCCCACAGGTTGGCGCCATGTGGGGCAAACTGCCTTTCGCACTTTTCGCCCAACCAGCAGCGTACCTATCGCTCTATCTCCAGGAGATGAGCTGTGCTTTCCTTCTGTCACTGCCAAAGAATACGAGCATATCCAGCAAAGCGACCTATCAGGGGATGGTGGTGCGCAGCGGAGTGTTCTGACATGAACGCGGAACTCGAAATCCTCTCTTGCGGGCCGGCGGTCACGGTTCAAGATTTAGGCCGCCCCGGGTTCCTAGCCCAAGGGTTGACCCGAGGTGGGGCGGCAGATGTGCTTGCCCTTCACGAAGGGGCCGCTTTGTTGGGGCAATCGCCAGATTTTGCTGCGTTAGAGATGGTTGGAATGGGCGGTAGTTTTAGGGCAAATGCCGACATCCGCATTGCGTTGACGGGTGCGCCGATGGCTACCACGCTCGACGATGTTCCCATTGCTTGGAATGCCAGCCATCTATTGCCCGCGGGAAGTATCCTAAAGATTGGTGGTGCCAGCAGTGGAACCTATGGGTATCTGCATATCGGTGGTGGCATCGAAACGCCGGTTATGATGGGGGCGCGGGCGACGCATCTGAACGCCAGCTTGGGCGCGGCACTGCAGGTTGGCGAAATACTGCCCATTGGACAGGATCGTGGCAAAACAACAGGGATGACGCTTGCGAGCGATGATCGCTTTGGCGGTGGTCGTATTCGCATCACGGCCTCTATTCAAACCGACCAATTTGATCATGCCACGCGCGAGCGCTTTGGCTCGACTCCTTTTACACGTGATGCCCGTGGCAACAGAATGGGAGTACGTATGCAGCATGACGGTGACCCGTTTATGGCTGCGGATCAGCTTAGCATTCTGTCCGATGTCATCGTCCCCGGCGACATTCAAATCGCGGGAGACGGGGCCCCCTTTGTGCTCATGAGCGAATGCCAGACAACAGGCGGTTACCCGCGCATTGGGACTGTCTTACCATTAGATATGGCCCGTGTTGCGCAGGCACCTGCCGGAGCTCCTATTTCATTTGAGTTCGTTGATCTGCCGCAGGCCCGCACAATTGAACAACGCGCAGCGTTGGCCCGTAAGGTGCTGGGCCAAGCGGTTACTCCGCTTTTGCGGGACCCCTATAGCATTCGCGATTTGCTATCCTATCAATTGATCAGTGGTGCTGTTTCTGCCACCCATGACCCATCCAAAAAAGAGGACTGACTATGCGCGTAGATCTGAATGCCGATATGGGCGAGAGTTTTGGACCATGGCGCATGGGAGATGATGCGGCACTGCTGCGTACGGTTACGTCCGCCAATATCGCCTGTGGCGGGCATGCGGGGGATGCAGACGTGATGTCTACAACGATGACCCTAGCCCATAAAAATGGTGTGGGCATCGGGGCGCATCCGGGTTTTATGGATTTGGCAGGTTTTGGCCGTAATCGTATGACAATACCGCGTGCCACGTTGCAAAATCAAATTCGCTATCAGGTCGCTGCCAGCGTCGGCATGGCGCGCAGTGTTGGCACAAAAGTGCGTCACCTCAAGCTGCATGGCGCATTGTCTAATATGGCGTCTGAAGATCCCGTTTTGGCCCGCGACTTGTACGAAGCAGCTCTGTCCGTTGATCCTGATCTCATTGTGATGATCTTAGCTGCTACGGCCCATCAACAAGCGGTCGAGGAGCTGGGGTGTACTTGGGCAGGTGAGATTTTTGCGGACCGCGCCTATAACGATGATGCCACATTGGTAGACCGGAGTATCGACGGTGCAGTGATTCATGATCCGGAAGTTGCAGGTAAGCGGATGGTCGAAATGGTAAAAGCGGGCGCGATCATCACCGAAAGCGGCAAACACATCCCCGCTGCGATCGACACGATCTGCCTGCATGGTGACACTCCGACAGCAGTGCAGATTGCAGGGTCTGTGCGGTCAGCATTAGAAAACGCTGGCGTTTCGGTGCAAACCTTTGAGGGGCGTGGATGACGTTCTCAGAGAACTAAACGGTCATTCTTGATTTCGACCCAGCGTATGTGGCCGCCTCAAATTGCGACAAGAAGAGCATGCCAGTCATTTCTTGCAAGAAGTGCTGCTCTTTTAGGCGGTCCATAACGGGGCCTTTGACCTCGGATAAATGCAGTTTCACATCCATTTCCTTGAGCCGTTCGTTGATCATTTCAAGCGACTCAAGTGCGCTTAGATCAATTTCATTGATCGCGGAACATTGCAGGATCACATGACGTATTTGGGGGTCTCCTGCGACGCGATTATAAATCTTGTCCTCTAGGAACCGGGCATTGGCGAAATACAGGCTTTCATCGACGCGCAAGGTGACAACATCTGGTTCTGTAATTACGTCATGCCGAAGAATGTTTCGAAAATGCTCAGTCCCAGCGATCAGGCCGACTTCTGCAATATGTGGTTTGGATGATTTATAGAGGTGCAGCAGGATGGATAACCCAACACCTGCGGACACGCCGACCTCAACACCCATAGCGAGGGTAAATAATATCGTTGCGAGAACCGCAGCAAAATCTGCCTTTGAGTAGTGCCAGCTGCGTTTCAAAATCGAAAAATCCACAAGACTAATGACCGCAACGATTATAGTCCTTGCCAAGGT
>ERZ1027208.661-NODE-661-length-12546-cov-7.018493_pt1 | contig 12546 bp, 16 predicted proteins | sample MGYA00520867_ERZ1027208 | MGnify/ENA primary metagenome ERZ1027208 (study PRJEB33311, sample SAMEA4378413) | marine metagenome | biome: Marine biome; feature: Fjord; material: Water | collected 2014-07-20T08:00:00Z/2014-07-... | depth 75 m ...
ATTAATCACCCAACATTGTCTGACCTTGACGCAATTAATATCACTTCCAGCCAATTAGTGGCCCACATTGCCAAGCGTCGTCGGCAGGGCGCAGGTCCAGCGACCGCTAATAATGATCTCATTTGGCTGCGCAACGCGTTCCGTGCTGTTCGTATTGGTCGCAATACCCCACTAGATCTCCAGGTTATTGATGATGCGAGCTTCCTTTGCCGGAAAGAGAAGCTGGTAGCTAAATCTAGACAACGTACCCGTCGCCCTTCACTGAATGAGTTAGATTCCTTGCTGGACTACTTCAGTGGACGCGATGGCCGCGCCACTATCCCAATGGTTGAGATTACGTTGTTTGCCCTGTTTTCAAGCCGACGGCAGGATGAGGTTTGCCGGATTCAGTGGTCTGATCTGGACGAGGAGAACCGGCGTGTTTTAGTTAGGAATATGAAGCACCCGAGGGAGAAAATAGATACGTGGGTCTTTTTGACGGATGCGGCCTGGAGCATTATTCAGCGTCAGTCGAAGACAGAGGAGGAAATATTTCCCTATAACGGTAAGTCAATCAGTGCGGCATTTACTAGGGCTTGCCATTTTTTGGAGATTGACGATCTGCGTTTCCATGACCTGCGGCATGAATGCGCGAGCTGGTTGTTTGAATTGGGCTGGGATATTCCGCGAGTATCACGAGTGACTGGACACAAATCCTGGTCGAGCCTGCAACGGTATACGCATCTTCGGGAGTTGGGACAAAAAGATAGATATAGCGACTGGTCTTGGTTGCCAAAAAGTTAAGTGTGAAGACGCTGCCAGTCGTGTTTGGCTTTTTCTTTTAATGTATCGAGATGGTTAGCTAGATCAACGGCGCTGATCAGCCACATGCTTTTCTGAGAGCCGCCACGGTAGGCAGGAATCGGTAGCTGCTGATATCGGGCATGAGCGCTAGCCTTTTTCAAGCTCATGCCAAAATATTTTTCACAACACTTATCCAGAGGAATATCCCCGGTTCCGTATTCTGCCATGAGGGTAAAAAAAGTACTGCTGTTCATTTCTCTAGGAGGCCATTTTGTAACTGAATAGCAGTGTAGGGGGGAGGGCAGTAAACAGCGTCGAAAAAGTTTACTTAGATACCAGAAAGTTATCATGCGGCTACTATTGGGACGTTCACTTCAGGAAAAAGCTGCACAAGGTGGTCTGGAAGTTAATCAGTTTCTATTGCAATTAACGCAGAGCTAATAAAGGAAGGCTTCTTTAGTATTATCTGGACTTGTAAGTGGCTGCCATCCTTTCCAATGTTTTTTTCAAAGTAAGATAAATCTGCCGCTATCGATAGGTATTTTTCATGGCAAAGACTGCTTTCAATGACACACCTCCTGACGATCGAATAGTGAGGCAAGCCGAGCTGACCACTATCTTGGGGGCTAGTCCTGTTACTTTATGGCGTTGGTGGCAAAAAAGATTTTCCAACCGCTATTAAGCTTCGCGAAGTGCGCATGATTGGATGGAGATGGTCATCTATTCAGCAATTGCTAGATGAAAGAGCTCTATCTAATTGAGCTGTTTGGCGGAGTAGGAAGTCTAATTAACCTTACTAGGCAGGCTAGCGAGGGCAACTACTTCTGCCTTTCATTTCAGGATAGTAATTCTATAACAAAGTCACAGAGATATATTTCATTTGTCGCAAAACTCATGCTCTCGACAAATTTTCCTAATTTCAGCCTGTGATAAAGGGGCTCCCGTAAGCCCGCATTGAAATTTGCCATCATTCAACTTTCGATTGAACCGGCAAGACTGACATTGGCCAAACCCCTTATGATCATTTTTGTTTTGCCATGTAAGCAGTAATGATTTGATGGTTTCTACAGTTTTCGCTGATTCATCGAGGTTTGGCATTAAATGCTCGGACATTCTTTCCAGGCAGTCATTTCCCGCCTGAGCTAAGTAAATTCTGAAAACCCGTTTATCTTCAGTGCTAGAACGGCGTTCTATATAGCCTTCTTTTTCCAACAGCTTGAGGCTCTGGGAAATACTGCCTTTTGTCTGACCCAAATACTCACTCATAGCCTGGGCAGTATTTGAGTATTTATTGCTAATCGACAGGTATCGTAGAATTTCCAGGTGTACTAGCTGTATACCCTCAAAGCTCGCTGCTTGGCGCATCTGGCTTTTGTACAGGGATGACAGTCGTTCTAGCCATATATCAATATCATTCATCATTTTTTAATAGTATCGCATCTAAACTATCTTGACAATCTCAAATTCCTCGGTATTATTCGAATATGGTTTAGATTCTAAACTATATCCATTAATCATTTATAGGAATGAAGTTATGTCTCGTCTCCCTTTAGTAGCACCTGCTGGTGCATCAAGTGATCAAGAAGTGCTATTTAATCAAATCAATGGTGTTTTTGGTACTGTCCCCAATATGTTTAAAGCCATCGGTAATTCGTCAGCTGCCCTAGAAAGCATGTGGACATCGTTTGGTGCGCTCGGTAAGGGTGTTTTAGGAGCCAAGCTCGGTGAGAAAATTGCTGTCCTCGTTGCGGACATTAATCGCTGTGAGTACTGCCTTGCAGCACATACTGTGCTAGGACAAAACGCTGGCGCGAGTGCAGAGGAAATGGCTGCGGCTCAAGCTGGTAATTCGTCAGACCCTAAGGTGCAAACGGCCTTGGATTTTGCAACCAAACTAGTGGTAGCGCGCGCAAATATCTCTCAGACAGATGTAGATGTCGTTCGCGATGCAGGTTTCAGTAACGAAGAGATCGCTGAGATCCTGGCTCATGTAGCGTTGAATATTTTCACCAACTACACCAATGTCGCATTTGATGTACCCGTGGATTTTCCCAAAGTCAACTTACGTCCAACTGCATAGTGCGATTTAAAGGAGCCACTATGAAATTTTTTTCCTTGATTTCGGTGTTAATTCTGACTCAGTCTGGGTTCGTATTTGCAGAGGGCTCGCCGTCCCCTGCATCGGCTGAAGTGTACTTCGTCAATCTCGTAGATAAGCAAGAAGTGAAGAGTCCCTTCAGAGTTGTTTTTGGATTGCAAGGCATGGGTGTCGCGCCTGCTGGTGTGGATAACAAGGCTTTTGAGCATATTGGTCATCATCATCTATTAGTAAATACGGTGTTAACCGACGAAATACGGAAGAGCTTTATCCCTTTTGACGAACACCATCTGCATTTTGGGAAAGGACAAACTGAAACAGAACTAAATCTTTCTCCCGGTATATACACCCTAATGTTGGTGTTTGGTGATCCTTACCATGCAGTTCATGCCCCAATAGTAGCGTCTGAAAAAATTACCATTGAAGTAAAGTAAGGAGGTTTTATGAAAATCGATGTGTATGACTCGTATGCAAAAACAACAGACGGACGTTTGATGCATTTTGATGTATTTGTCAAAGAGGGTACCTCGGCTGAAGTTGCATTACGTCATGGCAGAGAATGGCTAAAGAGTCTTGGCGAAAGCCCAGCAGGGTTGGAGCAATCGCGATGTAGCTTTTGCCATACAGAAGTAGCTAAGCCTGAAGTCCAAAGGTCAGTCGAATATGAAGGTTTCTTTATCCTTCAGATGGAAGGCTGTCCTACCCCAGTATAACTATCACACTAATGAGGAACTAATGATGAAAAATCTTAAATTTGTATTAGGTAGTTTAAGTGCAACAGCTCTATTTTGCTTGTCTTTAACAACGTCTGCTCATGGTATTAAGGCAGAGAAAGGGAATGCCAAGTTACCAGCTTTCGATATTGTACAGGCTAGTGTAGAAGCCAGTGATAGCTGGCTGAATTTTTCCATGCAGGTCAGTAAAAAAGCGGGTAAATCTAAGCCTACACCGACAGGAAAGCTTGAAGGCAGTGAAGTTTTTTCCTATGTATGGCCAACGAAAATTGACAGTTCAGTAGTAGGCTTTGAAGAAGGACAAGGAATTCTTTCAATGGCTATAACCTCACATCCCGATTTTGATGATACGCCTTTGTTCGATGAGAACGCAGACGGTGACCTCGGTAACGATGGTACTGTTTGGCATTCTCACTGGGTAGTCCTAGTGCCTGATAACGCTTGTGGAGAGGGTGCACTGAAAGTCAAAGATATCCCAGCAGGTGTTACGCCAAAGCTACCGCTGACTTGGCCAGGCCTTCCAATCTTAATAGATAGCCCTGGGTATTCGCCAGTCATTAGTAAGAATAACGTTTCGGTACGTGTACCGTTCAAGAATGCGAAGGAATTGAAGGGTATCGCTTTTGATGGTGTGACATCAGGGTTGCGTGTCAATGAAAGTGCACACGCACCTTTGTTATGTGTGGTTGATGTGTTTGATGTAGCATCGGGTGACCTCTCTTTACCCGGAAAAATAAAGTAACTTAGAAGTAAAAAGACATGCCTGTAATAGCAAGCATGTCTTGAGAAAGGAGATACCTATGACTGAACTAATCAGATCGCCAGAACTTGTCGTGGAAACCTGGCTAAATACAGATGGGCCCTTGTCTCTAGAGGCCTTGCGCGGAAAAATATTAGCAATATTTGTTTTTCAGATGCTATGCCCAGGCTGCGTAAAAAATTCTTTGCCGCAGGCCGCGAGTGTCCAAGCTTTATTTAGCCAGGATGATGTTGTAGTCATCGGTTTACACACAGTTTTTGAGCATCATAAAGCGAACACGGAAGAGGTGTTGAAAGCGTTTATGCATGAAAATCGTATTACCTTTCCAGTAGGTATCGATATGCCATCTAATGACAACACTCCATTTCCGCAAACAATGAAAGCTTATCAGATGCAAGGGACACCGACATTGATCTTAGTTGACCGGCAGGGATACTTACGTAAGCACAAGTTTGGTCATGAAAACGATTTAGTGCTAGGAGCTGAGCTAATGAAACTGATTGAAGATAAAGGACATTAGAATCATGGTGCTGCATACGATAAGACATTTTTACAATGTTGATATGCTGGGTGGGACAAAAAAATTCTGTGTTTCTGATAGCGACGATTATGCGAGCCTTAGAAAGCACCAATGTTGACTAATCATCATCAAATATACGCCTTACTATTTTAATCGATCATTACGGACTAATTAATGATTCACTAGGGACACATTATTGTGGATGTAAAGTATCGGCTACAAATATTAAGGCACCAGAAGATGCTGTTAACGATTGATATTGCTGCACTACATAGTGAAGCGGGCCTAGCCTTAGTCATGGAAAAGTTCAATCAAATGGAAGGGTTTGAGGTCAATGCATTTGTGGCTAAAGGTGAGAAGCGCATTCTGGAAAGCAGTGAATCTGGGATTAAGGTTTTAGCAAGTCAGCTTGAGTTTGAACCTATTCCTGAATCTATTTTAAGACAAAAGGGCGATTAATATATGTCGGAAGATAATTTACCTCTACTAAAAAATGATTGCCTTTTAAAAGCATTATTAAACGAGCCTGTAGATTACACTCCTGTATGGATGATGCGCCAGGCAGGGCGTTATCTTCCCGAGTATATGGCTAGGCGAGCCAAAGCTGGTAGCTTTATGGATTTATGTCGAAACTCTGATTTTGCGTGTGAAGTAACTTTACAGCCATTGGAACGGTTCCCCTTGGATGCGGCGATCCTATTTTCGGATATTTTGACCATACCGGATGCTATGGGACTTGGGCTCTACTTTACTCCAGGCGAAGGGCCAAAGTTTAGAAAGTCCATTAAAACTGCTCTGGATGTTGAACAGCTCAAGGTTGTTGATGGCGATGATGATTTAGGTTACGTCATGGGTGCAGTTCGTACCGTTCGTCACGAACTTAATGGAAGAGTTCCATTGATTGGTTTTTCTGGTAGTCCCTGGACACTGGCTACCTATATGCTGGAAGGTGAGTCTACCCGCGACTTTCGCCGTGTCAAAACTTTTATGCATCAGAAGCCTAAAGTCATGCATCAACTCCTGGATGTTTTGGCGCAATCCGTTATTTCGTACCTTAATGCGCAGATTCGGGCTGGGGCCCAAATTATACAAATTTTTGATACCTGGGGTGGTGTATTGAGTGGTCCTGCGTATCAATCCTTTTCTCTCGTATATATGAAACAAGTTATTGATGGTCTGATTCGCGAGAATGAAGGTAGGCGAGTTCCTGTGATTCTATTTACTAAAGGTGGAGGGCAGTGGCTGGACCTGATGGCTGACACTGGTGCAGATGCGCTTGGGTTGGATTGGGTTACGGATATTGGTCGGGCCCGCGCGCAAGTGGGCGACCGAGTCGCATTGCAAGGCAATATGGACCTAGCAGTATTATTTGCACCGCCCCCTAAAATTCGTGAAGAGGTTGCTCGAATATTGTCCCAATATGGTACAGGTAGTGGGCATGTTTTTAATCTGGGGCATGGTATTTCCCAATTTACTGATCCAGTGCATGCCGGTATTTTTATAGAAGCCGTTCATGAGCTAAGCAAAAATTATCATTAGCTTTGAGCATGAGATAAAAGACAATGACTCGTCTAGAAACATTGCTTTGCTAAAAGCGGCTATTCCTTCAGATGTAACGCTTATTGCTGTTAGCAAGACATTTGAAGAGGAAGACGTGTTAGCAGCCTATAACGCTGGACAGCGTGATTTTGGGGAAAACAAAGTCCAAGAACTACTTAAAAAGTCAGAAGCGTTAAGTTATCTGACCGATATACGTTGGCATTTCATTGGTCACCTGCAATCTAATAAGGTTAATCAGTTATTGGGAGTGCAAAACTTATACATGGTGCATACAGTTGATAGAGAAAAAATTGCGCGAATGCTTAATCACCGGCTAGCTGAAAGCGGACGTGAACTTAAGGTGCTGATTCAGGTAAATACATCGCGGGAAGAGAGTAAATACGGCTGCTCGCCTAAACAGACTGAAGGACTTGCAAGCTTTATTACTGGCATGCCACATTTACACTTGGTAGGTTTCATGACTATCGGAAAGCTGGGTGGAACGACAAGGGAAGTTGGCCAGTGTTTTTCAGAGCTTAAGTCTGTCGCTGATCAAATTAAAGAAAACTTTAAGGAGCAATTGCTGAGGAATTCGTGGGGCGTTCAGCACCTTTCTATGGGGATGACTTCCGACTATAGGGAGGCCATTGAGGAGGGAAGCACCATGATTCGAATTGGTCAGGCAATCTTTGGTAAACGAAGAACACCGGATAGTGAGTATTGGCCAGAGTGAGAAAACACCTTTTCTTACTGTTCTTTGATTACACTCCACGCCTTTCTAAGGGCGGCTAGTGATCTCTGCATGGGTCCAAGGTGATGGGCACGTTATGAGTTGCAGTGACATAAATTTTAAATATTTAAGCCCGTGAGACATTATGATGAAACGACTTTCTACAATTATAACCGTTGGCCTTTTTTCGATTCCCGTGATTGCTGATAGTGGCCCAAGCGCTTATCACCATGCTCCTATTGGCGTTATGGGGGATCATCTCCATAAAAAAGGAGAGCTTATGTTTTCCTATCGCTATATATATATGGATATGGATGGTAACCGAATTGGGGAAAACTCAGTGACTCCGCAGGAAATCGTGTCAACGGTACCCAACTCGTTTGCCAGTACATCAGGTCAACCTGCAACACTGCGCGCCGTGCCAACAAGTATGAGGATGGAAATGCATATGTACGGCGCAATGTATGCGCCGACAGACAATGTTACGTTGATGGTTGTGGGTTCATATAATGAGCGTGAAATGGATCATGTAACGTTCCAAGGTAGTACAGGAACAAATGTGCTTGGCAAATTCACGACACGCTCTTCCGGGTTTGGTGATACTAAAGTGGCTGGGCTAATTAAGCTGTATGACAATGGGAGGCATAAATTACATCTGAATGCGGGTATATCCATTCCGACAGGCAGTATCACAGAAGAGGACGAGATATTAACTCCGGCTGGCGGGAGAGCTATAGTCCGTTTACCTTATCCGATGCAACTAGGTTCTGGTACGTGGGATTTGGAACCAGGTATTACCTATGGTGGCTTCTCTTCAGGTTGGGGATGGGGAGTCCAAGCTCGGGCCAATATCCGACTTGGAGAAAATTCAGAAGACTATAGACTGGGTGATCGCTATGAGGGAACCGCATGGATTTCCTACCTTTTCTCCAATTCGATTTCTTCGTCATTTCGGATTAAAGGCATTACGCAGGACCGAATCGATGGTCGTGATCCACGGATTCTTGGTCCTGTTCAAACCGCTCAAACTGAGTTCCAAGGAGGAGATAGAGTTGATCTTCTGTGGGGAGTTAATTTTTTTGGTACAGAAGGTTTCCTCAATGGACATAGGCTCGCAATAGAGGCTGGATTCCCTGTTTATCAAGATCTCAATGGGCCACAGCTAGAGACCAAGTTTTCTTTAAGTGGTGGATGGCAGAAAATTTTCTAAGGATAAATTATGCGAATCCATTATTTTCAACACGTTCCTTTTGAAGGCCTCTCAATGATTTCTGAGTGGGCGTCGCTTAACAGTTATTCAGTAGGGGCTACAAAGTTCTATGAGGATAATTACAAACTACCCGCTATTGATGATTTTGATTTACTGATTGTCATGGGAGGGCCAATGGGCGTTAACGATGATGATACTTGCCCCTGGTTAATTGCAGAGAAATCATTAATTAAGCAGTCCATTGGCTATGGAAAATATGTGCTTGGTATATGCTTAGGCGCACAACTGATAGCTAGCGTGCTGGGAGCCACTGTCGCTTCCATGCAGGAAAAAGAGATTGGCTGGTTTCCCATTGCTTTTTCTGACGCAGTGGCTGGCCACTCTTTATTAAGCGGCCTAAATTCGGCGATGGTTGTATTACATTGGCACGGTGAGCGCTTTGAAATTCCTGATAACGCTATCCATTTGGCCAGTAGTGCCGTATGCGACAATCAAGGTTTTATATATGGAGATAAGGTTTTGGCTTTGCAATTTCATTTGGAGATGGATAAAGCCGCTGTAAAGCGTATTGTGAAAGCTTGTCCTGAGGATATGATGGATAGTCCAAATCCTCAGTTTTCCGACGACATAATTGGCGGTTCTACAAAGTACTCTTCAAAGCGTTCTCTTTTTCAGCTTCTGAGTAATTGGGTATCGTCAATGACGTAAGAATTATGGTTCGATCACTTTTCTATCTGGGCCATCTAAATAAATGAAACTGGGTGGTTTTTATGGTCTGCTAATCCCTTATTCTGTCTTTTGTCTGCACTATGAATAAGAGGATTCGGTTTGAATAATAGCTTGATCCATGTGTCGATTGCGGAAGGAGACCTCCTCAATCTTTCAGACGAAATCGACAGGACACTGCTAGCTGGGGCCGATGTAATTCACCTAGATGTGTTGAACGATCAGGGGAGATCGGTAGAGTTTAGGCCATCCTTTGTTAACGTTATACGTGAACACGCGAAAAAATCTATTGTCAGCGTAGAGTTGGGAGCAGTGATAGATAAGTCGAACATAAAAGCTTTGGCTGAAGAAAGTGTTGACTATATATCATTCAGTCCTGCGGTGGTGGATGATATTTCATCCGCAGCCAAGATGATTAAAGACTGTGGTTGCAAAGCGGGTCTCTCTTTTGATTTTGAGGGTGACATGGAAAAATATTCAACGTTTTTTGATCAGTTTGACTTTGTTAATATCTCGCTTTGTAAAGCAGAGGCTAATGACGGTAACCTGTCAGGTAAAGATTTAGCGAAGGTTTCCTTCGCCAAGAATATAATTGACAAAGTTCATGGCGACCCCAGTATCTGGGTAGCAGGAGAAATAACATCAAAAAATATTTCAGTATTGTTAGAACTTGGCGTTACAGGATTTATTATTGGCCGGTCTCTATTTCAGAGTCAAGATTACTACACGATGATAGCGGGACTGAAAAAGGTAATTAGGTCTTACGCTATGTCTTAGAATATTAACTCCATGTACTAGTCTGGTTTATGACAAGAGATTTTGGGTAGGCTAGTAACTTGTATTGACGTACTTGTTATCACTGTTAGAGGGGTGACTATGAAACCTATAAACTGTGACTTGCACGATTATCTGGAAATAGCCTGCGTCTACAAAATTCAGGTTCACTTAACGTTAACTAATGGCGAATGCTATAACGGTGTTCCAGTCGCCACGAGGGTTAATGCTCAAAGAGAGGAGTGCCTCCAATTTTTGCTTGATTCTGGAAACGAACCGATTGATATACCTTTTTACATGTTAGAAAAAATGAACGCAATCGCACCGAGTATCCATTTCAGTACAGTCACTTTTACTGAGTCGCACTGTTAAGTATCTAATCGAGGTCCAGTATGATCGAAGTAGTATCAAAGATAAATATTGATGAAGTTTTGCCTTTAGTTCGCGCTTATCAAGAATTTTATAATGTAATTGAAATGTCAGATTCTAAAAATAGAGAGTTTTTCTCTCAATTTGGTGAATCAAACTCTGCTGGTTGTCAGTTTATTTATCGAGATAACGATATGGCTGTAGGCTTTGCCACAGTCTATTTTACCTATGCATCCACCATTGCCGCTAAAGTAGCTGTACTCAATGATTTATATACGGTATCAAGCTTACGGGGTAAAGGCATCGGCAGAAAATTGGTTGAGCATTGCCATAAATTCGCATCATCAAATGGTGCGGCAAGACTTCAGTGGGTAACTGCTCCAGATAATGAGCAAGCACAAAAGCTATATGATTCGATGAATACAAGTAAGAGTACGTGGCACTTCTATGCGTATAACACTTACTGAATTTTGGACACCATCTGGGCTAAGTTCAACTAATTTTTCTAGGTTGATTGGATGAAACAATTTTAAAGGCGACTTCGTTTCGCACCACAAAAATATTACCCCTCGAAAAATAATCATTAGACGGATGAAAAATGAACGCTATTGAAATAGTTTTTCTACTTGGGATCACGATCACTCTCGCGGCCCTGCCTAGCTCAAGCTCTGCATTGGTTGTTGCTCGCTCTGCTATGCTAGGCCTACCCAATGGCATTGCCGTTTGTTTCGGAATCATTATGGGCGACTTGGTCTTTATCTTGCTAGTTCTCTTGGGTTTATCAGTTGTTGCTGAAGCTATGGGAAATTTATTCTTAGTAATCAAATATGTCGGTGCTGCATATCTAATTTGGTTGGGGGCTGGACTATTGTCATCAGACCAAAAGCCCTCAGGGTCAATAGGCCAAGCTTTGGGAGCGCACAATTTCGTTGCCAGTGTTTTTGCCGGTTTCTTTGTGACGCTGGCTGATGTTAAAGCAATTTCTTTCTATCTCAGCTTATTCCCCACTTTCGTTGACCTACCTGCACTTAATGTAACGGACATTCTGATTATTGCGTCTCTAATGGCATTCAGTGTTGGGGGGGTGAAAGTAGTGTATGCATTCTCCGCTACAAAGGTAGCTTCCTTGGTAAGGAAGCATAGGTTTTATCGTGCTACCAGAAAAACAGCAGGGAGTCTCATGATTGGAATAGGTGGCTATGCACTCGCAAAACCCTAACAGCCCATAAACTATTTGTCAGTCCCGACTGACGTGAGCTTATATGCCCCTAAGGAGGAATCTATGCCATTGGAAATGGGTATCGCCGTACCGACTAACAAGTCGGCTAGATGTTGAAGTATAATGCCTCGATATAGAAATTTACTCAGTTGGGGGAATCGTACTCTCCTGCATTTTATTGGCTTTCAGTTTTGGTATGCGCTCCTCGATGGGATTTTTCATGAAACCCATTGCTGACTCATTTGGATATGGGCGAGAAATATTTGCATTCTCATTGGCGCTTCAAAACCTTTTCTGGGGCTAGTGCCAGCCCATAGCAGGTATTGTTTCATTAGCCAGAGCCGTTGTTGCTGGTTCGTTGCTACTGCGCTTGGTCTGTATTTAACAGCCAATGCAGACAGCATGTGGAAATTGCACACCGGTGCGGGAATACATAATTGTTATGGGCGTGGCTGGCACAGGGTTTGGTGTTGTGTTGCCAGCGATGGCTGGCATTTTTGTTCCAAACAAAAGAGCGCTTGCACTAGGTCTGGTAATGGCTGCCGACTCCACTTGCGTTGTGGATGAACAGAGGGCTTGGGGCATTGTTTATATTTTTTGGAATTAACCTCGTAGCTAATGAGTGGCATTAAATTTGACGAAATAGGACGCATTATATGTTAGAACTAAGACCAAATTGCGAGTGTTGCGATCAAAACCTTTCCCCAGATTCGCAAAAAGCCTTTATTTGTTCATTTGAATGTACGTTCTGTGTCGATTGTGTTGAGAATGTCCTTAACTATATCTGCCCAAATTGCAAAGGAAATCTTGTGTCGCGACCCATACGTCCCGTCGCCGCGCTTAAAAATAACCCGCCGTCCACTACTCGTGTATTAAAAAGAGATGAGTGTGTCGCAAATACATAATAAACACATGATGTACGCTCCCAGCATGCTTCTACCGCCTTTTTGAAATATGACAAGTAAGTTTTAGGGGTATTTATAAATAAAATACCGTGATCTTTTTCCGAGAATGATTGTTTGAACAGAAATATTGTTTAGACTGATTAATATCCAGATTGAAATAGTCTCTGCTGGGGCTATTC
>ERZ1027208.662-NODE-662-length-12540-cov-46.082819_pt1 | contig 12540 bp, 8 predicted proteins | sample MGYA00520867_ERZ1027208 | MGnify/ENA primary metagenome ERZ1027208 (study PRJEB33311, sample SAMEA4378413) | marine metagenome | biome: Marine biome; feature: Fjord; material: Water | collected 2014-07-20T08:00:00Z/2014-07-... | depth 75 m ...
GTGGTTAAAAAGTTTTTAAACCAGTTGGTTTTACAGCGTGCAATTTTATGCATGAGGGCCGACAGCAAATGCTGAGGGAGTATGTATTGCATCAGAATAAACGCGGATTTTTTCATGATAGTCCTATAAAATTTTTATGGATTGGAGCGGCTTAGTTAATCAATTTTTTGATCGGCCATAAACATCCAGGTTTCGATGACGCTATCAGGGTTTAACGAGACACTTTCAATACCTTCTTCCATTAACCATTTTGCTAGGTCAGGGTGATCTGAGGGACCCTGGCCGCAAATGCCAATATATTTGCCTTGCTTAAGACAGGCCTGTATAGCCATGGACAGTAATTTTCTAATGGCAGGGTCACGTTCATCAAATAATGATGCAATTAGCCCAGAATCACGATCAAGCCCAAGGGTTAACTGGGTTAAATCATTAGAGCCAATAGAAAAACCATCAAAGTACTCTAAAAACTCGTCAGCCATCAAAGCATTAGATGGTAATTCACACATCATAATAAGCTTGAGACCATTTTTACCGCTTTCCAAGCCATTTAGTTTTAATAACTCGGTCACTTGGCGAGCTTCATCTAAGGTCCTAACAAACGGTACCATAATAGATACGTTGGTTAGACCCATTTCATTACGTACATATTTGAGTGCTTCACACTCCATATTGAAGCATTCACGGAATGATTCTGAGATGTATCGAGACGCGCCCCTGAAGCCTAGCATTGGATTTTCTTCTTCTGGCTCATAACGCTCACCACCAATAAGGTTGGCATATTCGTTAGATTTAAAATCAGACATTCGAACGATCACATTCTTTGGCGAGAAGGCGGCAGCGATGGTTGATATGCCTTCAACTAAACGCTTAATGTAATAATCAACAGGGCCGTCATAGCAAGAAATGCGTTGGCTGATGGTGTCTTTTAGATCAGCAGGAAGTTGGTCAAACTCAAGCAATGCCTTAGGGTGAATACCTATCATTCGGTTGATAATAAATTCAAGGCGCGCTAAGCCAACCCCTTCGTTGGGTAGGGCAGCAAAGTCAAAAGCACGGTCAGGGTTACCAACGTTCATCATCACCTTAACTGGAATATCAGGCATTGAATCAACGTTTGTTTTATCAATTTGAAAGTCTAAAAGACCTTTGTAAATAAACCCTGTGTCGCCTTCTGCGCAAGAAACAGTGATGTTGGTATTTTCTTTAATATGGTCTGTTGCATCACCGCAGCCAACAACTGCAGGAATGCCCAGTTCACGAGCAATAATAGCTGCATGGCAGGTTCTTCCGCCTCGGTTAGTAACAATAGCAGATGCTCGCTTCATAATCGGCTCCCAATCTGGATCAGTCATATCGGTAACGAGTACATCACCTTCTTTGACTTGATCCATTTGTGCAATGCTGTCAATGACACGGGCTGGGCCAGAGCCAATTTTATGCCCGATACTACGCCCTTCAACCAAAACATTGGAGCGCTCAGTTAAACTGTAACGTTCAATTTCTCTATCAGCTCTGCTTTGAACCGTTTCAGGCCTTGCTTGTACGATGTAGAGCTGACCATCTAAGCCATCCTTTGCCCACTCAATATCCATAGGGCGCTGGTAATGCTTCTCTATGGTGACGGCAATCTCGGACAGCTTTTCAACTTCAGCATCACTGAGTGAATAAACGACGCGAGTGGCGGGGTCAGTATCGATAACTTTTACCGGCTCTTTGGCCTCGATATCATCGTTATAAACCATTTTAATCATTTTGCTGCCCAAATTACGGCGCAAAATAGCGGGCCTTTTTGCAGCTAAGGTCGGTTTATGTACATAAAACTCATCGGGGTTGACGGCACCTTGAACCACCATCTCTCCCAAACCGTAGCTTGAGGTAATAAAGACCGCATCGCGGAACCCAGACTCTGTGTCTAAGGTAAACATAACGCCAGATGCGCTGATATCACTGCGAACCATGCGTTGAATACCGGCAGACAGAGCGACGCCTTGGTGTTCAAAACCTTGATGTACACGGTATGAGATAGCGCGGTCATTAAATAAAGACGCGAAGACTTCTTTAATGGAATACATAACATTATCAAGGCCGTCAACGTTTAAGAACGTTTCTTGTTGGCCTGCAAATGAAGCATCGGGTAAATCCTCGGCGGTAGCAGATGAACGAACAGCCACAGAGAACTCACTGCTCGCATCCGCTTGCATTTTTGCATAAGCGGCTTCAATGGCCTTGGATAGTTCTGGTTGAAAAGGTGTGTCGATAACCCATTGCCTAATCTCTTTACCAGCAGCGGCTAGGGCAATAACGTCATCAACGTCAAGAGCAAGTAACTTTGCATTGATCTTTGCATCAATACCACTTTGGGATAGAAAGTCTCTAAACGCTGTGGCGGTGGTAGCAAAACCACCTGGAACATCGACACCAAGCGATGTTAAGTTGCTGATCATTTCACCTAAAGAAGCATTTTTGCCACCAACATGCTCTACGTCATTCATGCCGGCTGAGTCGAGCCAAACGATATATTCTTTCAACTTTCTATCCTTTGTTTAGTTTAGAATTTAATAGACGGCATTTTAACAAAAATTAAAATCATATTAATGAAAAACCGAATAATATTTTTTATTTCAGATAGAACGGCGATTACCGCTGAAACATTAGGTAACAGCTTAATGACACAGTTTGATGGTGTTGAGCGTGAGCGGCATGTTATTCCGTTTATAGATACAGAGGCAAGAGCGATAGCGATTAAAGACAGGATTAATGGTTCCTACACCGTTAACGAGGGTAGACCTATTGTCTTTAGTACGTTTACCAATGAAAAGTTACGGGAAATTGTGGCGGGCAGTAACTGTATTTTTTATGATCTATTTCAAGACTATATTTCTAAAATGGAGGTTGATTTAAGCCAAGAATCGTCACATGTTGTCGGTAAAAGCCATGGTTTAATTGATAAAAACTCATATGAATCGCGTATTAGAGCGGTTAATTATGCCTTGGTTAATGATGATGGCGCTCGACTGGATCGTTATGCTCAGGCGGATGTGATTTTAGTGGGTGTGTCGCGTACGGGAAAAACCCCTACATCATTATTTTTAGCCTTACAGTACGGTATTTTTACCGCTAACTTCCCAATAACGGATAGTGATTTAGATAATAATAGCCTTCCTCGAGCAATAAAACCGTACAAAAAAAAGCTGTTTGGCCTAACCATTGGTGCAGATCAATTAAGTAGGATACGCCAAGAACGTCGACCTGGTAGCCCTTATGCATCGTTGCGAACCTGCCAGCGTGAAGTGTCTCAAGTAGAGGAGCTGTTCCACATGGAAAACATTCCATTTCTTAATGTAACCTCTATTTCAATCGAAGAAATTGCTGCCCAGATACGTTTAACTCGGCACTTGGATGTTAAGCAGTTTTAACCATTTATCGCTGATAAATGTAGTGTTCATGCTCAAAAAGGCACGGTAGTGACTATAATGATTGCCAGTTAGGGTGATACCTTTTATCATCCACGCCTTTTTCAATAGAGCGCTGGAGCATAGCCGATGAGTCAACAAATATTTTACCCCGGCCAACGCTGGGTTAGCCACTCGGAAGCTGAACTAGGTCTCGGCACAGTAGAGTTAATTGAAGGGCGTCATGTTACTTTGTTTTTCCCTGCAGTTGAAGAAACGCGCGTTTATGCCTTAGATAACGCCCCACTGAGTCGCCTACTGTATAACGCAGGTGATACGGTACGGCGTAATGATGGGGCTAATTTAAGCGTTGAGAAGGTTCAAGAGCATAATGGCTGCATGATGTACCTTTGTGCCGACGAGCAAGATGAACAGATTGTGTTACATGAAATTGACCTTGACAGCGTAGGGGCTTTTAGCAAACCGCAAAGCCGTTTGTTTACGGGGCAAATTGATAAGAATAAAACCTTTGATTTGCGTTTAAAAACACTGGCATTTCAAGGCAAGTTGGACCAGCTCAATAGTTTTGGTTTACTAGGCCCACGTGTTCAATTATTACCACATCAATTCTTTATTGCCGATAGAGTATCTCAACGTAATGCACCCAGGGTTATGCTGGCAGATGAAGTGGGGCTGGGGAAAACCATTGAAGCCGGTTTAATTTTGCATCAGCAACTTTTAACCGGCTCCATAGAACGGGTGTTAATCGTTGTACCTGATGCCCTAATGCATCAGTGGCTAGTTGAATTACTCAGGCGTTTTAACCTTTCATTTACCATTCTAGATCAAGAGCGCTGTGATGCTATTCGTGAAGAAGGGGACATTAACCCGTTTGAAACAGCGCAGTTGGTATTGTGCCAATTATCCTTCTTATCGGAAAACGCGAACTATCATGCCTTGGCAGTATCGGCAGGTTGGGACTTAATGATTGTGGATGAGGCGCATCACTTGTTCTGGAATGAAGACCGAGTGAGTGATGAATACCGTTGTATTGAAACGCTGGCTAATCGTATTCCAGGCTTGTTACTGTTAACAGCAACACCCGAGCAATTAGGTGTGAGCAGTCACTTTGCACGTCTCCGTTTACTGGACCCAGACAGGTATTATGACTTAGAGGCTTTTCGAGCCGAGCAGGCGGGCTATCAAAAAACAAACATGCTGATTAAGAAATTAATGGCGATGACCATTGATGAGGTCTTAGCAGATACAAGTACGCACGAGACGTTAATTGAGCTGTTAGGTAAAGGGTCGGTTGATGTGGAAGCGATGACTGTACAAGGGCTTATTGATGCGCTACTGGACCGTCATGGCACTGGCCGAGTGTTGTTTAGAAATACACGTGACAACATTGATGTCTTCTCATCACGCCAGTTACATGCTTATGAACTGCCTTGCTTAAAGAATGAAGAAGACGAGGACGAGTTTGAATTTGATAATGATGAGGCATTAATTAATGCCCTATTACCAGAAGAGCGCCTCGGTTTTAACTGGATTGCCTTAGACCCACGTATTGGCTGGTTAAGAGATTGGTTGCAAGAGCGAAAATCAGAAAAAGTATTACTCATTTGTGCGCAGCAGGTAACAGCGGAAGATATTCATTATTTTTTAAAGACCGAAACGGTCTTTAAGTCAGCGGTTTTTCACGAGGGGATGAGCTTGATTGAGCGCGATAGGGGTGCCGCCTATTTTGCCGATTTAGACGAGGGTGCGCAAATTCTTGTGTGCTCAGAAATTGGCAGTGAGGGACGTAACTTTCAATTTGCTCATCACTTGGTTTTATTTGATTTACCCTTAAACCCTGATTTGCTAGAGCAGCGCATTGGGCGTTTAGACCGAATTGGACAAACTGATACGGTACACATACATGTGCCCTGGATGAAAGGCTCGGCTCAAGAAAAACTAATGCACTGGTATGATAAAGGTTTGAATGCCTTTGGCCACGTATGCTCCACAGGGCACCATGTGTATGCAGAGGTTAAAGTCGAATTGAAGGAGGCTCTATTAGACGATAATGTAGAGCAGTTTGAGTCTGTTATCGAACGGACCCAACAACTAATGACTCAAAGCATTCAAGACATGCATGATGGACGAGATTTGATGCTAGAGCTAAACTCGTGCCGTAAAGACGAAGCGCAAGAAATTGTTGATGAAATCAAACTATCGTCTAGCCATTTAGAGTTATCTGATTACATGGAAAAAGTGTTTGAGCACTTTGGTGTGGAGCAGCAGTATCATAGTGAAGATAGTATCGTGCTTAAGCCAACTGGACATATGCAGAATGACAGCTTTCCAAGCTTGACCGAGGATGGCTTAACCGCGACCTATAACCGAAAAATAGCCCTGTCACGAGAGGACTTTCAGTTTTTGACGTGGGAGCACCCGATGGTAACGGGAGCGATGGATCAAATTATTAATACCGAGTTTGGTAACTCAACTTTTTGTACCATGGCCTTGCCACCAGTTCCTGCAGGCACATTGATTGTGGAGGCTATCTTTACCAGCCATTGCCCCGCGCCCAAACGTTTGCAACTGCACCGCTACCTCCCTAAAACAATGCAGCGAATTGTGGTGGGCAGTAATGGCTTAGATATGACCAAACTATTAAAGCCAGAGCACATAGAAGCGCGCCTATCATTTGTAAAAAAATCGGTGGCACATAATATTATTGATCATGGCAAAGAGGTGATTAAAAGCTTAATTACTAAGGCAGAAGGGCTGGTTTCAGCGCATGAGCAAACTCTCATTAATGAGAGTGTTGAGCTGATGAAAAGCCAAGAATCGGCTAATTTAGAGCGGTTAGTTGCCTTGGGGAAGGTTAACCCAAATATTCGTGAATCTGAATTAGCCCAACAGCAAGAAAATATGGTCGATTTGAAAAGCTATTTAGAGCGCGCATGCTTTAAATTAGATGCGATTCGAGTTATTTTACTCACGGATTAGGTGGTGCAGGCGGTTAATATTAAAAGGCCTGCTTTCTTAGAAAAACCCACTCTTTTTCATTGGACTGCTCTGCCGAAAACTCATAACCAGCCGTGTCGAATTTTTTGATGTCACTAGGGTTTTCTATGCGGTTTTTAATGATATAAGCGCTCATCATGCCGCGGGCTTTTTTAGCATAAAAGCTGATAATTTTGTATTTATCACTCTTCCAGTCTTTAAAAACAGGGGTGATCACATCAGCCGTTAATAACGCGGGTTTAATGGACTTAAAGTACTCATTAGAAGCTAGGTTAATAAGGGTAGGATTTGTCTGGTGGGCCAATTCCTGGTTAATATGTTGGGTTATTAGATTACCCCAAAATTCATATAGGTTTTTACCCCGTTGATTTTTAAAACGTGTGCCCATTTCTAAGCGGTAAGCTTGAATAAGATCCAGGGGTTTAAGTAAACCATATAGGCCGGATAAAATCCTTAAGTGTTGGTTGGCCCAGTTAAAATCATCGTCGCTAAAGTTGTTCGCAGCCATTCCTTCGTAAACATCACCCTTGAAGGCGAGTATAGCTTGCTTGCTGTTGCTGGGAGTAAAGGGGGTTACCCAGTCAATAAAACGATTACTGTTTAAGGTGCCCAGTTTGTCGCTGATGCTCATAAGGCTTGATATCTCACTGGGTGACAGCTGTTTTAATTGATCAATTAAAATCTCAGCATCCCCAATAAAACAAGGCTGAGTGTAGTGTTGGGTTATACTGTCAGTGTTGAAGTCGAGTGTTTTGGCTGGTGAAATAACTAATATCATAATACAAGTAAACAGGCTTTTAATGGTAGTGCTATTGTACGGTGCAGTTGACAATGTTGGTAATTTTAAAGCTTTTAAATAGAAGAAGAGCTATGTGCAGTTGATATGCTTATTGACCGGATAGGGTGAACTGTTATACTGCATCGCAATATTTTTCATTTAATAATTTTGAGGACAGTAAGTATGAGTAAGTCAGTTGCCCTAGTAACAGGTGGTTTAGGTGGTATCGGTACGGAGATTTCTAAAGAGTTAGCTGCCAATGGGTTTACCGTGGTTGCCACAACCTTTAATAAGGAAATTGAAAAAGCCGATGAGTGGCTTGTGGCCCAGAAAGAGGCAGGCTTTGACTTTTCTGTTGAAGAAGCGGATGTAACTGATTTCGATGCTTGTGGCGAGATGATTAAAAGGGTAGAAGATAGTGTAGGTCCTATCAATGTTCTTGTTAATTGCGCCGGTATTACTCGTGATGGTTTCCTAAAAAACATGGGAAAAGATAACTGGGATGCTGTGATATCAACCAATTTAGACGGCGTTTTTAATATGACAAAAAATATTCTAGAGTTTATGTTGTCTAGAAAATCGGGCCGTATTATTAATATCTCTTCTGTGAATGGCCAACGTGGTCAATTTGGTCAAACAAACTATTCAGCCGCTAAGGCTGGTATGCATGGCTTTACAATGGCTTTAGCACAAGAAGTAGCACGTAAAGGTATTACGGTTAACTCTGTTAGCCCTGGTTACGTAGCCACACCAATGGTGATGAAAATTGATGAAGCTATTCGTAATGACTTGATTTCTCAAATTCCTATGCAACGCCTAGCTCAGCCTGCTGAAATTGCGCATACCGTTGGGTTTTTAGCATCAGAGAAAGCTAACTACATAACAGGTGCTAATATCCCTGTTAATGGCGGCTTGTTCACAAGCTTCTAAGGCTTAAAATATGGCAAAAAAAAGCGACCATATGGTCGCCTTTTTTTTGCCTGAAAGTAAGAAGCTAAGCCACTATAGAGCCGTTGCTTTGGCTTTGCTTATTAGTGCCTCATAATGTGTTCCATCGTCAGGAAATTGAGCGACCCCTATTTGAATAGATAGAGGAATGGCGGCATCATCATTTATTTGGAGAGGTTGACTAAACTCATGTTTAAGTTTTTCTACTAAAGCTAGGGCATGCTCGTGTTGTTCACTGGTTGCTATTGATAAATTAGCAAAGCTCATATCACCAAGGTAAGCGTAAATGTCTGACTTTCTTGCGATGGTTAGTAAGCGTGAGCCAATATTTTTTAGGACAAGGTCTAGCAGTTGCTGCTCTAAACGGCTGTCTTGAGGCTTAATGCTAAAAAACAATAAACTAGCTTTTGCCTTGGTACGGTTGCTAAACTCAAGTAATTGCTTGCTTTGTTCAATGAATGTTGATCGGTCAATAAGACCAGTGATGGAACATATGTTTGTGTTTTTTTGGCTCATGTATCTTTCGAGATCCCGTGTATATAATTTATAACACTATGGCAGGTGTTTTAGGATTTACTAGGGTTCAGTATAAAAAAACCTTTAGAAAACACTAAATAAAAAAGTCAAAAGGTTTTAAATGATAGAGATTAATAATGCAAAGTGCCATTAACAGTATGAAGTACCCCGCTAAAATATCCTTACCGGTCGACCATATGAGGCGCATTTTACTGTTGCGAGCGGTAGGTGTTGTGGGCCAAATGGTAGCAAGTGTCTGGGTGTTTTACTATTTAGACCTTAGTTTGCCTTTGCAGCCATTATCTATCACGTTGAGTATTCTTTGCTTGTTTAGTTTGGCGACAAGCTTTTTCTTAAAAGGTAGAAGCAGAGTAACTGAAGGAGCGCTGTTTTTCCAGTTGGTGGCGGATGTTGTTTTTTTAACGGTTGTTTTGTATTGGACCGGTGGGGCGGTAAACCCATTTGCCTGGTTTTTATTGGTACCACAGAGTCTAGCCTCTAGCTTATTATCTTATCGATATGCTTGGTGGATGGCTTTCTTTACGTCTCTGGCATACTCCCTTCTGGTCTTTTTTTATCAGCCTTTAATATACTCCAGTCATATGGTCAGCATGGACGGGCAGTTCTCGGACCATATTATGGGAATGTGGATAGGCTTCATGTTGTCCACGCATTTAATGGCCTACTTTGTTGCAGGCATGGCCGATTCCTTACGTAAGCGTAATGCATTATTAACAGCGATGAATGAGCAAATTTTTAGGGATGAGCGTTTAGTGGCCTTAGGATCTCTAGCCGCAGGTGCAGCACATGAGCTCGGAACACCTTTAGGGACAATAGATGTTTTAACTCATGAGTTAGCACGACAGGCAAACAAGCTTAATGACATAGAGATGGTCGATAACATGACCTTGATTCAAGGGCAAATTAAGCGCTGTAAAGATGTTTTATCTAGCATTACGAAAACAGCTGGTGAGGATAAATACAGCACTGGGCAGGTTCAGGCTGTGGATCAATATGTCGACAATGTATTGGCTCAATGGCAAATCTCTCACCTTGATGTAACGATAGAAAAACACTTAATAGGCCCTAGCCCAGCGAATAAAATGGTTCCTGAGTTAGGCTTGACGCATGCTTTAATTAACCTACTGGATAATGCAGCTCAAGCCTCGCCAGAGTATGTCAGCATAACCATCAACTGGGATGACAAACATTTGTTTATAACGATTGAGGATAAAGGTAAAGGGATGGGAGAATTACAACTTCAGCAGTTAGATAAACCTGTTGCATCTTCTAAAGACATGGGCTTAGGAATAGGGATATACCTAACAAAAGCAAATATTGAGAGAATGGGCGGACACATCAGTTGGGAAAATAGGGTAGGCGGGGGTATTTCAGCAATGCTTAGTGCCCCTCTTGGCATTTGAAAGAGGCGGGGTGCATATGTGTGAAAAAAAGACCAAACTGTTGATTGTTGATGACGATGATATGTATTGCTCAGTATTAAAGGATGCCTTTAGCCAAAGAGGGTTTGATGTGCAAACAGCGCAGGATGGAGAAAGTGCAGGGGCTCTTATTCAGTACGAACCAGTTGATTTAGCTATTATTGATTTACGTTTAGGACAAACGACAGGTTTGTCTTTAATTAAACAGGTTAAAGAGCGCAATGCATTAGCAAAAGTAGTGATGCTAACTGGCTATGCGAGCATAGCAACAGCTGTGGAAGCGATTAAGCTAGGGGCTACCCAGTACCTAACTAAACCGGTTAATGTCGATGAGATTATTGACGCATTTGAAATGGAAACTGCCGATTTAACATTGCAACCAGCCGAGCAACCTATGTCCGTCAAGCGTTTAGAGTGGGAATATATGCAAAAAGTACTTTTAGCGTGTGATGGAAATGTATCTCAAGCAGCAAGACAGTTAGGCATGCACCGTCGAACCTTACAACGAAAATTGTTTAAACACCCTGTAAGAAAGTAAATGATGGCTAAATCCTCGATGGAAATAGATGAAAGGGGTTGATAAAGACTATTTAAAAGAAAAAAGCATCTGTCAGCTTGATTGATCGGCGCTAATGATGGACAATCTCACCTCGTCAATTTTGATCGGCGAATAATGGTGACTCATGTCGGTCCCCTCGCAACGTGAAGTTGTGAACTCCGCCAGGCCCGGAAGGGAGCAACGGCAGCAACGGGATCGTGTGCCGGGGTGTGGCTGGCATGAGTTACCACCCTTTCTTTTTCGTTACTTACTGTTTAACCGGCTAAACAGCTAGCAAAAGTAACGGCAGCTTTGTTACCCTAACGATTCTATGAGTTATAAAGTCTTTGCACGTAAATGGCGACCATTAAATTTTGCTCAAATTGTTGGGCAAGAACATGTTGTGCGAGCCCTTGTTAATGCGTTAGAAAATAAGCGTCTTCATCATGCCTATTTATTTACGGGGACGCGTGGGGTTGGTAAAACAACCATTGCACGAGTGCTTGCTAAAGCGCTTAATTGCCCTAATCTTAATGGTGCTGAACCATGTGGTCAGTGTGAAACATGTTTAGACGTTGACCGAGGCCGTTACCCAGACCTAATTGAGGTGGATGCGGCATCTAGAACAGGTGTCGATGACACGCGAGACTTACTCGACAATGTCCAATATTTGCCCAGCCGTGGCCAATATAAAATTTACCTTATTGATGAAGTTCACATGTTTTCTAAAAGCAGCTTCAACGCTTTATTAAAAACATTAGAAGAGCCCCCCGAACATGTGAAATTTTTACTGGCAACAACCGATCCACAAAAAATGCCAGTCACCGTGTTGTCCAGGTGCTTACAGTTTAACCTTAAGCGATTGCTGCCTAAGCAAATTGAAGGCCAGTTTGAAACTATTTTGCAGGCTGAAGGCTTGGCGTACGAGTCAGCTGCCACAGGACTGCTGGCTAAAGCCGCTGATGGAAGCATGCGTGACGGTTTGAGCTTACTGGATCAGGCCATCGTTCATGGTAGTGGCGGCCTGGTTGAAGCTGAGGTCTTAGAGATGCTGGGTAGCGTGGCTCGGGAACCCTTACTGGCTTTAGTGGAGGCGTTACTAACACAAAAAGGCACCGAGGTATTATCTAGCATAGAAGCCTTAGATGAGTTTGCTCCAGATTATGAAGAGGTGTTGCAATCATTGCTGGTTTATTTGCATCAAATAACCATTTGCCAGCTGGCAACAACCGGGGATGAGGACGAATCAATTAAACGCTTTGCTAACGCGTTAACAACTGAAGATGTTCAGCTGTATTACCAAATAGCGCTTATAGGTCAAAAAGACTTAGCCCTAGCTCCGACAGCAAAAGTTGGTTTTGAAATGGTGTTGCTACGCATGTTGACGTTTACCCCTCTAGCGCGTACGGAGTCAATGGACAGTATAGAAGGCTCGGCGAGTAATGAAACTAAAAAGCCACAGCAGATAAGCCCCCCTACAATAGCGGAAGATGCGGTAAAAACTCCCGCAGAAACAACGCGACAATCTCCACCATTAACCGTTGGAAAAAGGGCTCCTCGGTTGGTTGTTCCCGAAAAAAAAAACACTGAAAAACCCAGTCTAGCACCAGAGTCTGCTATCAAGAAAGTAGCGATACCAGCAGCGGTTGAAGTCACTCCAGCACCCGCACCCGCACCCGCACCCGCACCCGCACCCGCACCCGCACCCGCACCCGCACCCGAAGTAACCCCGACCATTGTTGATGGCAGCCTAGCCTGGCACGAAGTGGTGCCTATGTTAGGCTTAGATCCAATGACATTGCAGTTAGCAAACAACACAACACTGGCTCGACTTGATGATAATGAGTGTGAATTGTTGTTAATGGGTGGCCATGTTTCACTCAATAAAAAGTCAGAAAAGAACTTACA